>TARA_R100001463_G_scaffold70797_1_pt1 | contig 19701 bp, 29 predicted proteins | sample TARA_R100001463 | Tara Oceans TARA_R100001463 (sample SAMEA2622242) | marine metagenome | biome: marine biome (ENVO:00000447); feature: deep chlorophyll maximum layer (ENVO:xxxxxxxx); material: "saline water (ENVO:00002010), including plankton (ENVO:xxxxxxxx)" | depth 40 m
ACAGCACCACCTTTATTAATAGGTAAGATATGATCTATTGTATTAGCTGTAGTATATCTATTCTTTTGTTCACACATTACACAGATAGGTTGCTTATGTAGTACCATCTGTCTTAGCTTGCGCCATTGTCTGCTATTGTAGATGTGTTTGTTGCTCTTATCCATACCACTAAAAGCCTCTTGCTTATCCTTAACATAAGTACTCCTAGCCTTTACTGCTAAGGTGCTTCTATTTTTCTTTGGTATGCTAGGCATCTTCTAACTTATCTAATACCATACTGATTAAGTTCTCCATCTTCTGCTTATAGTATTCTTTAAATGTAAGCATACTATTCTCTTGCTGATGTAGTAGGTACAATGCCTCTCTTAGTCTTTGGCTGTGGCTCTTGCCTTTGATATTCTTTAGCTCTTTGGTAGTCTGTTCTATTACATCCTTTTGCTCATCGGTTATCTCTCCTGTAGATAGTAGTAGTAGTACCTCCTTTCTTCTATAGCTAAATATCTCAGCGCATTTAGTAGCATCTATCTCAGGTGTACCAAATGTAAGCTTTAGGCTACCATCAGACCTGGTAGCTATCGCCTCTAATCCAGCTGGTAGGGTTATTGTCATATAGTGTTTATTGTGTCAATTAGTGTCATTACATCCTCATTTGTAATAACCCCTAATAATCTACCCAATACAATAAGCCCTGTAATTATATACATTATCATCTTAGGCCAATTAACCACTCCTGGAGCTGTAAAGCCATCCTCTCTTACATTGTTTTGTATTTCAGTAATAACATTACCAAATGGCAAAGCTGGTATAATACCCTTTGCTACTTCTTTAAAAATTTTCTTTAGTTTCATTTGTTCTCTTGTTTATAAAATAATTTTCAAGTGTTTCTATACATTCATCATAACCTTTACATACTACAGCTAAATAACCCCTATCTAGTAAATCCTCAATCCAATCTTTTTGCAGTTGGCTAGGGTAGCAGTTTTTATTTAGTTTTATCTCTATAAATAGGCCAAAATAGCCACCTCTAGCTGATAGTATTTGTAAGTCAGGAAAGCCAGCAACATATCCTGTAGCCTTTGCTTTTTTTCTTTGGCTAATATGCTTTTGATATTGCCCTCCCAAACTAGCGCAGTATCTTACATAAGGCCAACGCCTTTTAATGTAGTTTACTACAAATGTCTGTAGCTCTGCCTCTGTTTTATAGGTTATTGTTCCAGCCTTTAACTTCAATCTCTATGTGTTTAAGTATATCATCCATTTTGTAATATAATGCCACGCATGAGGCATACATTTTAGCTGTGCGCTGGCTCATTATCTCATCTAAGCTCACTTTTTCTCCTGATGTTCTCCTATTTTTTAGATCATCTTTCCAATACTTCTCAGCCTCTTTTTTATACTTCTTTATATCAGTTTTTGATAGCTTAATATATTTAAGATTCCAAAAATGATTAAATATTGCATAAGTAGCCCAATCAATTTTAGGCTCTGTCATGGTCTTTCTTTCCTCAACATAAGGGTTTATACAATTCTCAATAAATTGTTGCTCTATTTCGCTAATTTCTGCCTCTGTTGGCTTTTTATCTTCTTCACTCATATTACTAGATTTAAAATTCTTTATTTTTTTGGCTTTGTATATCTTATAAGCACCTAATACTTTACCCATTGTGATGGAATCAAGTTTCTGATACATCTCTATTCCCAGCTGACCAGCAACGCCTAATCTAAAGGCGTGCTTTATTTCGTCTGTGCTAAAATTACTAAAATTATTTAATATAACACCATTTAGCACACTCTCCTCTATTTCATTGAGTTGATTATCCTTTTTAACATTTAGCAGCACATACAGGTAGTTAATCAGTTCAATTATCTTCTCAGGGCTGTCTAAATGTTTTATTCTTTGCTCTCTGTAGTCCCTACTATAAACTAACTCCAAAGGCGCGCTTTGTGTCGAAATCGCTAGCTCGTTTTTTTTCATTTTTCTCTGTGGTTAAGTTATCTCGTTTAAGCCAATTCTTAGCTGTTAGGTATAAGTTTTTGTATTTTGTATTCCCTTTGTAATTTTCAATTTGGTCTAAAATATCATTCACCTGTTGTTCATTATACTCACTAATTAACTTATTGTAATCATCTAAATTAATTTGCAGGTGTGAGAACTTTCTATATACCTTTTCATTAACATTAACATTATCATTTACATTAACATTAACATTTACATTAGCTTCGGGTTTGCTTCGCTTTTGCTTCCGTTTTGCTTGTGGTTTGCTTACCTTTTGCTTTTTTTTGCATCCATTTTCCCACCTTTTATGATTAGCATCAAGCTGAGGCTTTATAAGGCTAAACAAGGCTTTTTGTACAGGCGCAAGCTCTAGCTCTTTTCTATCTAGCGCATAACTGCAAATAGCATAATAAAGATCAGCTGCTTGCTCTGTTGTTAGCGTTTTTGTGGCCTCAAAAAATGACCTATAAAATATAAATGAATCTCTCATAATATAGTAAGTTGTTGTGTGTTATTAGCTCTCTGAATATTTAGAGCTGTTTCTAGTATTGTTTTGCCAGCTTCATAATCTACAAGATTTCTAGCCATTTTTTGCACACTTTGTTTGCCTTTATATAACCTAAAATTATAATTATGAAAATCACTTAATTCTTTAATTAAATTTTTAGTCCTTGACAAATCAGGATTATATCTATCGCTTAATTTACCAGGCAAATTAAAATTAGTCCAATATAAATGCCTATGTCTTTTTTTTGCTGGTATTAATGGCTGATAAAAAGGTATTACATTTTCAATGCAAAATTTACCTTTATAGTAATGTTGCAAAAAAATAACTTCTTCATATAACTTCATTTCAGGATATTTTGGCTTCCAATTTTCACGTGTATATTGACTTATATTTATTCTGCTATGTGTAGGGCAAGGAGGACTTGACCAAATGAAATCAAATTCTTTGTAATAATCTAGTAAATATTGATGAGCATCAGCTACAATAACCTTATCATTAGGAAAGCGCTCTTGATATAATCGAGCTGCCTCAGGATCAAGCTCAACAGCTGTAACATCTACATCAGTAACCTCATTCCACTTATAACGATTGCCACCCAAACAAGCATATAAATTTAATATTTTGTACTTACTCAATTTTTTATTATCTTTGGCCTCTAGTATTTTTTTCATATTCTAGTTAATTATTTTTCTACAATTAAGCCCTAATCTTTTTTAGGGCTTTTTGTTATTATAAACTTTACGCCATCTATCTCTACAGCCTTAACTATATTGTTTTTTATCCAATTATAGACAGCTGTAGTGCTTACCCTCTGATCATGTGCATAGCTCTGCACAGATATTAAATTTTTAGTATCTACTTTCATAATTAAAATGGTAAATTTGTAGTCTCTTTTTTATCTTTCTTTACTACTTTATAATCTGTATTCATAACCCAACCTACAAAGACATCTGCAAGCCTTAAAATAGCATCTGCATCATCTCTCTTTATACATTCAGCAGCTGCCTTTAAACAGCTCTGTTTTACAATCATTTTTTGTACATCATCTCCCCTCTGAGCTTTTTGTATATTATTAAAATTGCCATCTCTACTAGGCGAGGCTTTGAAATTATATACAGGCTTTATTTTAGGGAATTTAGGCTTTGATGTGTCGTATATATAATCTACCTGAGCGCCCTCTATAAAGTTGCTTTGTGTAGCGCTAATACTATTATACTCACCTACATCTCCGTTCTCCATTTCTACCTCATACTTATAAAAAGTTTTACCTTGAAAGTCAAATGTGCCATTTGCCTGAACAGATTTTACTACATCATTTTTTTCCATCTTTATTTAATTTAAGTTTATTTAATTGTTTAATTGTTAAATGATAGGGCGCATAAGTAATATGATTCCAATTACCTAGCTTTTGAAGCCTTTTAATGTTTTCTAATACTTTATTCATCTCCTACCAATTTAATTAGATCCTGGTTAAGTTTTAAAGCTCTCTGTAAGTTGTTGAGCTGGCCATTATCTCTACCACCTATACTAGAAATACAGGCTACATTAATAAGGCTGATTAGTTCGAGCTGTTGGCTCTTTAATTGTTTTAACATTTCTTTTTTCATAATCAAAAAAATTAAGGAGGCCTAAGCCTCCGTTTTTTTACTTTCTATTAATGATTGTTCTATACTCATACCTAAAGCATTGTAGCAAACTAAATAAGCAAATTGCATAGATGTTTTAGTTGTGTTTGTAGGATTGTAGCCTAATGTTACTGCTTTGTTTACGAATTGTGTGTAGTTTAAAGTTGTCATAATCTGTTTTTTTATTGTTTCTACTTGTTTCATGTTGTAAATGTACAACAATAAACTTAACTACCAAACAAATATTAAAAAACTTTTAAAAAAAGATTATTTAGCTCTAATAAATTCGTGCTTAATTTTACGATTTTCCCAATAAAAACGCAACCACCAAGCGCCTAAAGGCTTAGGAGGTCGGCCTCTCTCTCTGTGGTAATTTTCCCCTTGCAAATACTCCTCTTTATATGTAGGTAGGCAAATATGCTCTTGCTCATCTAGGTATAATCTGCCTTGCTGATTCATTCGCTCTCTTGGAATTGCTACTTGCCAGCTCTCATGAATATGGCCTGAAACGCATATTTGAGCATCAGGTAAATATACTGCCTTACGATTTGTAGAAATCACCCCTCGTGTAACGGGGCCTCCTCCCCCAGAGCCATGAGTAAAGTTAAGGACTATCGGTGTTTGTCTTTCTCTACCTGATGCCTTTCTAAAGCTAAATTTTACATATCCTGTATAAAGTCCTTTAGTAAGCTGTGTGCCATTTTTATAATTAAGTGTAGTAACAAAACGCTCTATTAAATCAGTTTCATGATGCCTCCTGATAGCGCTCTCATGGTTTCCCTCAGCCACAAGTGCAAACATATCAGCATAAGGACTAAACCAATCTACAGCAGTATTAACTACTGCATCAAGATAATTATCAACCTGATGCTCTGCTCTAAGGTCTGTCTTTGAGGCTCTCCTATCGTATTTACCTTGCATAACACAAAATAAATCTCCAAAATCAAGTATTTTAGCATTTCGCTCCCTAGCCTTATCTAAATGTGTTTTTTGTAGTTTCCAATCGCTGTGAGGATTATCCCAATGCCGATCAGATGAAAGTAGATACCATTGTTCCCAACCAGCTTTATATTCATGGTCAATAACTAATACTTGTGGACTTATTCTTTTTATTTTAGGCATTATCTATAATGATTAAATTAAAGCCATCAGGAGCAACCTCTAAAAGATGCTTCATAGTGCGCCTAGAATGTGTTATATCACACTCACCATCTTTATTAATATCATAGAATTTATAGCCTACTGCAATACATCCCCTTAGCTCTGTGTAGTAATTAGCTGGATGAATTAAAATATAATCTCTGTCATCTACATTCTCAACGAGGTAGTGATTAGCATATTTTTCTGATGTTCTAGGCTTTACATTATAATTTCCTGTAGGAATACAGCTCTTATTTCTTTGATTATCTCTATTAGCTAGCTCTAAAGTGCAACACTCATACTCAATATCTAAACCATCAAATATAAATAAACGGCCTAGCGTTTGCTTTCTATTATCGCTTAATCTAATGAGTACTGCTCTTTTCATTTATATAGCTTTTTCTTAATATCTTTTATATCTTCCTTTATTTCTAGTAAATCCTGTTTTGTTGTTGCTATGGTTTGCAAAATCAAATCATTCTGCATATCAAACTCAACGCGAGTAACTTCAGGCTGAATAGGAATAGGTAATTTTTTTGCTTCTTCTATATCTTTTTGCAAAACAATATACTCCCCTACTAACAAGGCAATAATTCCTCCTATTGTTATTAAATTTCTGAGGCTTATATTAAATGTTTGATCTTCCATTTTAAACTGCTTCTATAGTTAATTTAGCGCCATATATTTTATCTGTGCTACCAAAGTTAATTTCTAAAATAACATATTTACCCTCTACGCTAGTCCATGCGCTAGATAGTGTTAAAGTTGTATTTGCTGTCCCTGTGTCTAGCGATGTTGTCCCTGAGCCACTATGTGAACCCTCGAAAATAGTAAAACCTCTATTTTGGTCCATATAAATATCTACTGCTTTTACCTTATAATTTAAAGGCACAAAGCTAGTAGCATAAACATGAGAGCGAGTAACATAAGAGCTAGGCATTACACTTGCCATTTCATCCCTAGAATACATTGAGAAAGAGCTACTGCTTGGCACTACAAACTCATTAGGTCTAATATATATAGCTGTAGTTGTTACACCCTTGTATAAACTAGGTGTTGATGAGCCTCCTGTTATTACATTTGTTAAATCAAATTCAGCTATAGCTAGAATTGAGCCAGCTGGATATGTTACATCAGGAGTAAAAGATGCTACATCTATTTGACTATCTGATGTAGTACTATCTCCACTTTTAGTAAGTATAATAGGATGACTTAAATCAGGCTTTGCAAATATTAATTTTTGCCCTGAGTAAAGTTTAGCCCTAGAGTTGTTCATTAAATCTACCTTAGTATCTGCTGATGATATTGCTGTAGTAGATAAGCCTATAGAGTTGTACATTATCCAATTTTTACCCTTTGTGATACCCTCTGTTATTTCATTAGGATCAAGAGGTGGATCGTGTGGATTTGGAGGAGGTGGTGGTGGTGGTGTGTCATCTTCTACATAAATAACATCATCATCACTCAAATTAATTGTTTCAGTACTTGCAGCCATCTTATACCATGAGCCACTAACTACATCCTCATCTGCTGTAAGTGTACCCTCAAAAAATACATATTTACTTCCCTTTAAAACAATAGATTTAAAGGCACTAAAATCATTTACATAGTAATCCCCCTCAATAATTTCTAAAGGCACTATTTGAGGCTCTATATATTGCTCTAATAATAAGCTAGTCATTTGATAGTTAGTACCTGTATTATTTACATTCAAATGTGTAGGCACTTCATACGCTGGGCCTGTTGTAAGCACTTTAATAGCGTTTAAGTGTGTTGTTGTTGTGCCTGTTGTTCCTAGCTTAATAGTTCCTAAATCAACCCTTTTATAATTATTAAATTCTGAACTAGCAGAAAACTCTATACCACTTGCTAAAGTTTGGTTATCGTTTATCTGTATCTGCATAGGATTAGGCTCTGTAGGCCAAATACCATTATAAGCGCTACCTGTAAACCATTTATTTATTAGGCCATTTTGAACAGGTGTTAAAGGTGTAGGATCAACATTTGGATTAGATAAGTCAGGATTGATATAATAATTAATAGTAGCATCTACAAATTGCAAACTTACATCACCCCCAGCTGATAAGGTAGGCAAAGCCATAGGATAAGTAGTTCCTATAAAAGCCATTGTACCATCATTACCAGGTCCAAAATAATAGCCATCACTAGCATCAGCTATAAAGCTTCTGCAAACAGGTTGTTGTGATTGATACCAAAATGAGCTTTGTGTAGTGTAGTTTGTTAGTGTTTCAATTATAGGTGATATGCTTATAGGCAAGGTAAAAGTAGTATCTGATGCTGACCAGCTTAGATTGCCTGGAATACCTGACAAATATAAAGAGCCTATTTTTAGCTTTAGCTCTAATGATCCTCCTATGTGAGTAAAATTATCTGCTGCACTTAAATAATCAAAACGCTCACCATAAAATACATTTGTTCTAAGTATAAGCAAATCAGCATCATTTGTAGAGATAGCGCCTATAGGTGTTAAGGATGTGTAAATACTTTCTGTTGTATTTGTGTCATCTGTATTAGGAAAGTTGCTAATAGCTTGCGCTGATGATTCGCCAAATGGATAGGTAGCTGTTGCTATAGATATAGGCCTATCATATCGCCACGCTTGCCCTCCTAAGAAAGTTCTATGCTCAAATCTTCCTTTTTGTAAAGATAGATTGTCTATAGTTAAAGTACCTACTACTGATGTATAAACCCTTAGCTCGCCACCTCCAGCGCCTATGCTGAAATTTGTTTGCCCTGATTCAGTTAATAATGATGTAACAGAGCCACCCTCCTCTTTTGCTATATATACACTAGCATCATTTTCAGAATAGCTAACACAATACTCACCTTCTGCTAAATCAATATATAAATTAGATGTAACTAGAGCTACATTAAATGATTTAGCTGTAATAGATGTGCATGAGCCATTAGCTTGCCAAATGCTATCAGTAAAATCAGCTGGCTCTAAAATCCACTCTTGAAAGTGAAAGCCATCTTCTGAATCTGTAGCAGCTGTAGCATCACTCTCTGCATTTTGTCTATTATCTATAGTATCAAAATTAACAGGGAAATAAGTTGATGTATTACCTGTCTTAAAATTTTGAAAGAAAAAATTATCATCTACATAATTATAAGGCTGTAAGCAATAAACTTTACCATCTGCTAAAAACATTTTTAAACCAAATGCTTTTAATACTTCTTTAAATGTATCAGACTTTTTGTATTTGTTTACATAATTACTCGATCCCTCAAATCCTTGAGGATTAATAAAGAATTGATTAAATACGCTGTTTTGGTCATTATAGGATAATTGATTTGGAGCAGTCCAATTTAGGTTGGTTTTAAATATTAACTCATCAGCTCCAAAAGGGAATACATCTTGATCCCATTCATCAACCTCAGAAATATCTATATACTGCTTTATCGTATTCTTTGCAATAGATACCTCTAAATCTGTTATAGTAGAATAGTCTCTATCGTTTACTATTTCCCCTAAAAAATCATTTGCTTTAATTGTAGATATGTAAGGATAGTAGTTGTTTTCTTTTGCATCAAATCCAGCATTTAGATTACCCCACCAAAACAATACAAAGTTTCTTTTTATTACAACAAAATACTCTTTGTCATCTGCTGAAAGTAGCCCACTAATAAAAGCCTCATCATCTGCATCACTTACAATAAAAGGTATAGTAACCTCTGATGGCATAATAATATCTTGCCTATCATCTCCCCCCTTATATGATAATCTAAAACCTCCTTTACCTGTGGCAAACTCAACGCTATCTAGTGAGCTATCTGTTTTGCTCCATATCTCAATATCGTACCTATTACCCCTTTGAGAATAAAATTTATTTACATAGTTTTTATAAGCCATTACCCTAGTGCATTTCTGTGCCTTTTTGCTCTGTCAAATACGATTATTAAATCCTCTCCACTTATTTTAACATCAGGAATACCACCACCACCTAAATTATTATTTGGTATGATTGTACCTGATTGACCAGGCATAAACATCTCAGGGCCTCGCTCTCCTACAACATAAGGCTGCCCAGCTACTACTGAGCCACCACTAGCTCTACCTAGAATACCATGTTTAAAAGCCTCTCCAAAACTTAACCCCTCGCCTACTCCTAATATTCCAACACCGCCTGTCCCACCACTAAGCAAACTTAAAACACCAGCCATGATAACAGCTTTAGCTATTATTCTAACTATATCTTTAATGATTTGTTTTGCAAAATTGCCAAACTTTTCACCAAAAGACAAGACTTTTTCTTCCATTGTACTAACTCCATCTACCATTACCTCAACAAATTCGGTTTGTCGTCCAAAAAGATTCAAAAATCCATCAGCCATTGAGCTAAAAGTATTCATTGCAGTATTACCAAGATTGGATATACTTTCTTCAGTTTCATCTAATTCATGTTTTACCCTAATCAATTTACCTCCAACACCATCATCATTATCTACACTAGATATTTGCGCTACTTCCTCTAGTGCTATTTTTAATTCTTTTGTTTTATTTGTAGCTACGCTAATACTAGCTACAAATGGCACCATTATACCATCTATGGCTGCTGCTTGTTGTTTTGTTAATACAACTGATTCAGCCTGTGCTGCATTAAACTTTACTAGCTCATCATTTGCAGTTAAAAAAGTATGAGCTAAAGATGTAAAGGCAGCAGCAAGTAATGCAACCCCAGCAACAACCCAGCCACCAAAGGCAGCAATAGCTACAGCTAGAGTTGATATTAATAAGTCTATTGCTACAATAACTACAGGAACAATTATACTCCTAGCTAACGATTTTAACTGACCTCCTAAATAAGTAACCGATTTAATTATAGCACTCAGCCCAACCAATAAAGGCCCTATAGCAGCAGTCCAGGCAGCAATCTTAACTTTCATCTCCATCTGTGCAGCAGTAAGAGTTTTAAAGCCATCCACTAATACCTTAACTCTATCAGTCAATTCATTAACCATAGGCATTAAAGCCTTTCCTAACTCCTCTGCTAAATCCCCTACAGAATTTTTTAACTGCTGAACTCCACCAAGCCCAGCCTCAGATGCTGCTTTAGCTTGTCCTTTAAAAGCCTGAGCTACTACATCTACAGCCTCCCCAGCTTTTAGCTGTTCTGCTGTAAGGTTTTTAAGTGCTGGTATGCTCTCGCCTAGCTCGCCTGTTAATCCACTAAAAGTTTTAGCTAAATTCTTAACGCCAAATTCTAAAGTTTGACCTGTACCAGCAGCTAAATCCATTGATGCCCTTATAACATCTTTTATTTTAGTTTCAGTTAATCCTAAAGAAGCAAGGTAAGCCTGTTGAGCTATTATTTCCTCATCCCCAAATAAAGATATTTCCTGAAACTCCTGCGCTGCTGTTGTTAATCTCTCAAAAGCATCTTTGTTATCTCCTAAAGCAGTTCTTAGTTGCGCCTCTGCTTTGGCTTGTTGATCAAAAGCATTAAGGGAAGCAGCTGCAAAGGCAGTAAGAGGAGCAGTTAGGCTCATGCTCATACTCTTACCTATTCTTTTAAGATTTGCAGCAGTTCTTTTAAAGCCTTTCTGCGCTCGCTTCATTTTGCTCTCAAAGTCTGAGATATTAGCGCCTAGCTTTATGTTTACATTTTTAGCCATTTCTTTTTATTGCTTTGCTTCTTTGCTCCAAATACTCTAGCCTTTCTTTGCTCATCTTTGGAGCTGTATTTTTTTTGTCCCAATCAAAAGGCCATAATTTTTTAGGACTGATACCCTTGCCTTTTTTGGTGTGTGGCATTAATAAGGTGGACGCTAATAATCTAAATCGCTCCCAATCATTTATGTCTCTTTGCCTCTCTAACTTTTCAAATCCTACTAGCTTGTTCTCAAATTCTCTAGGTGTAAAATCATCTAGTTGATTTGGTGTTAGATTAAGCCAACCAAAAGCAACAGCCTCCAAATCATCAAATGTTTGAGAGGCTTGCCTTTGTTCTATTTTCCCTTTTTTTTTGCCTTGTTCTTTGTAGGCTTTGCTAGGCTATCTTGAAATACTTTGAGTACATTATTCATAGCCTCCTCATCTTCATCAATTAAATCAGCTACATCATCTATTGATAAAACAAAGTCCTGTTTCATTACTCTAGCGCCATCTTTCATGCCAGCCCAAACTAAAGCTAAGGCTTGCGTGATAGTCATGTTATCGCCTAGAGTTCCAAGCTCTGATAGTGTCGTACCTGTGGCATCACTAAAAGCCCTAAGAGCAGCAAAGCCATATTTAATAGGGTAATCCTGACCAGCAATAAATACAGGTGTTGCTTTCATATATTAAGCTCCTGGCGCTTCTGTTAAAACTCCTGAGCCTGTCAATGTTACGCTAAATGTAGATTGGTCTTCAGTACCACCATTAACAGATAAAGATGTAACATAAGCCTTACCATGATAATATTTATTATCAGATGTTAAAGTTCCTGAGCGAGTCAATTCAACAAATACCTCTGTTCTGTTTTCTATGTTATCCCAAAAATCTGTAAAAGCTGTTTTGCTAGATTCTGCCTCATTTTGATATAAAGCATCAGCTGATACACTCCAAGAGCGTAAGCCTCCGATTATTTGTTTCCAGCCTCCGCTGTCTTTGTTTGTTTGATCGATTTCATCCATTGAAATCTCTAATGAGCATGATGTAGCGAAAGCTACAACCACCTCGTTAGAATTTGAACTACCTACTTTCAAAAGTAAGTCAGTTCCGTTAACTAATCCTGTAGCCATTTTTTATTTATTTATTTTTGTTTGCAATTTACAATTTTTTTTTGTTTATAGCAATACTCTAGCTTGAAAGCTTAAGCTGTTGCTGTAATATTTTCTAGCTTTGTTGTAATCTTCACTAGCGCTAGATAAAGTTATTCCATTTAATTTAATGGTGTTGTATGTTCCGTTTGGAGATTCTTGAAAAGCTCTCGATACTTTCATAGCTAAATCATTACAAATAGAGTAGTCTTTAGCAATACATTCACAGGTAAAATCTACTAAATAAAGAGTCGCTGTTTCTGTTCTATCTGTGCGCTTTACATTAACAGGATTAACTGCATCTATTTGATATGTTAAAGCAGTAATTGCTGAGGCTCTTTCTTTTAATGGAGCTGGCTGTATATGGCTTTCATCCATTCCTGTTACACCTTGAACAGATAAATTACTTTTTAATATATAAAATATTGCTCTGCCTATTTGTAGGCCTATAGTTAAACTCATTACTTTAGCTTTTTAAGTTTCTTATCTAACAAAGATAAAATTTCCTTTCTTAGTTTTTCCTGTGTTTGAGATTTGTTTTTATTAAACGCTCTCTCAATATTTAAGCGTGCATTATATTCTACATCATAAAACTCATTTCCAACCTCTACAAGATGCGCATGATTACCTTTAAAATTACCATAATATCTAGGCCCGATTAATATAAATGGTTTCCCTTTTTTTGTTCTTATGCCTTTAATTCTGCCTATAGACCTCCATAAATTTTTAGTAACATTATTAATATTACTCCTTATATCTTTTATAATAGGCTTTGATAGTTTTACTAAACCTCTTTTTATATCAGCATCCTTTAAAGCATTTTTGCCTAAGTCTTTTAGGATTCTATCAAGCTCCTTATCTCCTGTTATTGTTGTTGTAGGTGTCAGCATTAATCTGTGAATGTACTAGCGTTAATTAATACATATTGCTGATTTGCATGGCCTTTAAATTGTATGCTGTTAATTTTATAATCATTACTATCATAAGTTATAACATCAATACGATCTATAAACTCAGTTATACTTTCAAATCTATATAAAAATTCTATATTTCTTTGAATAGTTATAGTTTCAGCCTCTATCTTCTCAACAGCTGGCAACCATTTAACCTTAGCAAATCTATCAGCTGTAGATGTACCTAATTGAGCAAAATCTCCGTAATCAGTTTGCTGAGTTTCTGTAATTATAGTAATAGTTGTCTTGTATCTAAACTCTCCTGGGTTCATTAAAAAGTATATCTTTTATACTGAGTTATTAAATGCTTATAAGCTAAAGGCATCTCATCTACTTTTAAATAGCTTACAGGGCTTCTGTTATCATAAAAATGCTGGATTAACATATACATAGCTATTTTTAAAGGCCTTGCAGTATCAGGATTAACTATATCAGTTTTATATGTAATTCTAATGCCATTTATATCAGTAGCTAAATCATAAGTTTTAAGTATTTCTATTCTTCCATCAGCATTATTAACATTTGAGCCTCTAGTATAATCTACATCCTCAGTTAAAGTTTGATAAACTGATAAGCTTTTTTGATAAAATAGAGCAATGTTTGTTACTTTGCTAGGGTATTGTAACTGAATATAGTTATCACTAGGCCAATCATCCCTATACTCTATAATACTTGTTTCTACTAAACTTTGATTTGTATCTTTAAGTACTTGCAGTCTAGCTATCTTTATAAGCTCAGTAATATAATCATTATCAGTAGTATGATCTACTCTGAGATAGGCCTTAGCCTCAGCTAAAGTAATAGGCTCATCTCCTGTGTACTCTTGTATTTGTGGAATATTTGCCATAGTTTTTTATTATAAAAAAAGGGAGTAGGAATCAACCCACTCCCTTATAAATCAATTAAATGTATTTATTAAGCTACCTCAGCTGATACTAATGATGTAGTACCTGTAGCAACGTGTGCTGCTTTACCATCATTTAAAGATACCACTACAAGGCGAGAAAGCCCTTTGTGAGCATCTGTAAATCTGTCGCTGATAATATCAAGCCCTCCAAAAGTTGCTAAGTGTACATCACTCATATCTCCGAATAAAGAAGCTTGTGTTAAGCCATTACCTACATTAGAAGATACATAGTATTTATAACCATTGATTGTTTTATTTGCCCAATCAATAAAAGCGCCATTTGTATAATCTAAACCAGCCTCAGCTTTTAATTTAGCTAATACTGCTGGATTAAATAAGTATGCAAATCGCCCAGCTGCTGGATTGTAGTTGCGTGATAAAATCATAGATTCCATGTTTATCAAATCAGCTGTATCTACATTTGATGATACTGCTGGATCAACAGCATCTGCTGTATTATAAATAGATGCTGGTGCATTTGTTACATTTGCGTTACCTAACAAAGCTGCCTCCCAAGTTGCTGAGATAGAGCGTGCCATGTTACGCTGTAGAGCTGCCTCTGCTGATGCGTTTTGTGTCATCATTTCAGCTGACATAGATACAACAGAAATAAGTTTCTTTGGGCTTAATGTAATGTTAGTAATAGCACCATCTGCTGATTGACCTGAGCCTCCATCTTCCTCTAAATACCCTGAGTCAATATCTGCTATAATAGGGAATTTTCTATCTGCTGATATACCTGAGTAAAAATTAGCTCCAGCTTGAACAAGTACAGAATTAGCTTGTAGTTGGTCGATGAACGAGCCTACATCTGTTGGCTTAACTTCTGCTGATGCTGCTGGTAAATCTGCGCGAGATTCTAAAGCAATAGATGGAATACCTACCCCTCTAAATAATCGGCTTTTGTTTTCGTTGCGAGCTTCTTGGTGTAGTTCACGAACAATACCATCCATTTGACCATTATACGCTGCAGTAGCTGCTGCTGTAAATGAGAAACGCTTTAAATCTTTATCAGATTTAGCTACATTTTGAGTAGAGAATGTTACAGGCGTTACAGGTGTTTTTGTAAGCTCCATAGAACGCTCTAATCTTTTAATGCGTGCATCCATATCAGAGGCTACTTTTTCGCTTTCATCAAATGCAGATTGCTCATCTGTAGTAAGGTTTCTATCCTCTTGCTCAGATAATTCAATAAGCTGTGTCATATTAGATAGAGCTTCAGCTTTTGAATCTTTTAGTTGTTTAATTGTCTTTTTCAATTTTTTAATTTTAATAGTTTTACTTTGTTTTTATATATACTAGATGTCTTAGGTAGTTTAGTTTTTTTAAAATCATCTAATGAACGAACTGCTGCTGATGTTTGCGCATAAGCTGGCCTTGTAACTAGACTCACATCGATGAGCCTTTTTACCTCCTGGACTGTTCTCACATAACCTCTCTCGCTTTCTTTCCATTTGTCTTTATCTACTATAAACCCAAAACTCATTTTATTTATATCTCCTCTGCGCATAAGCTCAATAGTATCTTTTGCTTGAGTAGTGTTCGGCATTTTAATCTCAGATACTAAACCTCTCTCATCTACTGAGAGCTTTAAAGTGCCTGAGCTTGTTCTACCAAATATTATATTCATATCATGGTTAAATACAGCCACAACATCATCATTGAGTACATTATCAAATGCTCTATTATCAATCTTCTCTTTAAATCCTCCTAAATCTTCACTTAGTGAGTCAAATACTGCTGCATAGCCTCTAACTATTGTACTACCATCATCTGCCTTATCAAATCGGCACTCTGCTAAATTAAATTGTCTTATTTCCGTTTTCTCCATTTTCTTTATCTTGTTTAGGTTGCTCTTTAACCTTTACATTCTTAGGATTTTCTTTTGTTGAGTCAATCATATTCATAGGAACATAATATACATCTCCTTTCTCAATATCGTTCATATTCTCCTTTCTCCTAATCTCATTTGGGCTAATAGCACCTACATTAAATAAGCTTTTATAATATTCTGCTCTACTTTTAGCATCTCCTCTAAGCAAAGCATTTACATTATGTTCAAAGTATGTATTTACTTTATTACCTTGAAATATCAATTTTTTGTTAAACTCTGCCTCTACTTTTTTAAGTATAGGGCTAATACAATAATTTAAAAACTCTGTGCTTTGATGTTCAATATTGCTAAATGTAGCTCTATCTAAATCTGCTAATAAGTGAGGAGGAACGCGAAATATACGAGCTACCTCTAAGATGCTGAATTGTCTAGTAGTTAGGAATTGCGCATCTGATGGAGAAAGCTGTATAGGCTTATAATCCATGCCCTCCTCTAATACTGCTGTTTTAAAACCTCCAGCATAGCCACTATGATAAGTTCTATGCCATTGTTGGCTTAATGATTGCATAGCATCAGCGCCTAATTGTCCTGGATGCTTTAGCACTCCTGATATTTTTGCACCACTCTCAAAAAAGTTTTTACCATAAGTTTGAGCTGCGATACCTAAAGCTATATTATCCCTAGCTGCTGATATTCTACTTTTACCTATATAGCCATCTAAGGTTAGATCAGGTATGTGTAATATATCACTAGCATCATATATACCCTGATTCCTTACCTCATATACTAATCTCCCCCCTTTTTCTTTTACTTGTACATCATCAGGATGTAAACAAGTTAAAGCTATAGCTGTACCTACTCCATCCCTTTGAATATAAGCATAAGCATTACCATACAAAAGCAAAGTATTTATAAAATATTCAAAAAATATATATTTAGTTTGATAACCATTTGGCTCATTATTAACCAAAAATTGTAAAGGGCTATCTGTATATATCTCTCTACCTTTGTTTGTTTTCTTGTAATAATTAAAAGGCAGTTGTGCTATTGTTTCGCTTATTACTCTTACAGCTGCATAAACTGCGCTAAATGTTAAAGCAGTTTCAGGTGTTACGAGTACATCTTTAGAGCTAAGGTTTAAGCCCATAGCATAATCTACATAATTACGCTTTTCAGGCTCTACTTTTTTAGCTCTGAATCTGTCAAAAAATCCCATTAAATCTAATTTTTTTGCAATTTACGAATATTTTTACTATAAAGCAATAATCTTAAATAGTAAAAAAGCCCTTATTATCTCGCTTGTATTTACTAACTATAGGAGCTTCTGAATACATTTCTTCTCCTACTGCCATACATAAAGCCATGATTGTATCTATTTTATCAGAGCTTTTAGCCTTGTTTGGCTTGATGTTATTAGCGCTATCTGTTTCAAGCTGTACATTACCAAACTGCCATCTTACTAAAGGATCATTAAAGTATATGAAATCGCCTGTCATTACTTTGCTTTCTATTTCTTTTGCAGCTGGAGATAAAGACTTATATCCCATACCAAAAGGCGACATTTTAAGTCCCTCCTCTATACATTCAATCACTAGTTGGCTACTATTCCATCTATCAAAGGCGATACTTTGCACATTATACCTCTCACAAACCTCAAATATTTTAGCTTTTACATAATTGTAATCGGTAACATTACCTGGAGTTATCTCTAAATAGTCAGCAAATTGTTGGTAATTTATGCCATCTTTACCCCCTGTTCTACCCTCATATTTATCTTCAGGGATGAAAGTCCAATGCTTACAAATGATTTTTTCGCCTATTCTCCAAGCTAAAACTAGGCTAGTTAAATCCCTTACAGATGCTAAATCTAGGCCACCATAACAGACACTATTTAACAAAATATCTTCACTTATAGTCTCATCACAGGCTAAAATATCTGAAGATGCAATCCAAGCAGTCATTGATCCAGTCCACAAGTTTAAATGGAGTCTTTTAAAGATGTTCAAAAATGAGGGTTGAGATAAAGCTTTTTTAACTTCTCTCTCCATATATGAACGCTTTAAAGATACATCTAAACCAGGATTAGCTTTTAACCAAGTTTCAGGATTTTCAATATCATCATCCTCATCAGCCTCAAATATAACAGGCAAAAACTGCTCATCTATTAAAATACCATCTCTTACATCACAGGCATATTTATACATTCTATAGCACGCACTAAATTTATCAAAGCCAGCTGTAGTTATTGCAATAGATAAGGGTTGCCTCCTTGCGCCTGTAGATGTTTCTAATACTTGCCAAAGATTTTCTGTACCATCATCAGACATACCATGTAGCTCATCATATATAAAGCCAGCGCTATTAAATCCATGCTTTGTGCTTGTTTCTCTACTTATGGCCTTGTAAAAGCTACCCTGTGCATTATATACGATACTATTTTTAAATATTTCAACATAGCTCTCTAGCTTTGGATTGTTTCGCACCATATCAGCCACTACTCCATAAACAATTTTAGCTTGTTCTTTGTCGTTTGCAGCACTATAATACTCTGCTCCATACTCATTATCTAAGTACAACAATGTTAAAATAATTGCTGCTGCTAGTGTACTTTTTCCATTCTTTCTAGGGAGAAATATAAAAGCTGTTCTATACTTTCTGCTACCATCTTCCTTATTTTTCCAACCAAATAAGGGCTTTATAATTTGTTCCTTTTGATATTCTTGGAGTATAAAAGGCTTTTTTGCAAGCTCGCCCTTTGTATGCGTTAAATGTGTTTCTATAAACTTAACAGCCTTGTTAGCTGTTTCCTCATCAAAATAATATTGACTCATATATCAAATAAAGTAGTTTCTTTTTTTTCTGCTACACAAATAGTGTCATTATGATTACCACCATGCGCCACTAATAAAATCTCCTCAATTTTAAATCCCCTTTTTTTACCGATACCCTGACTATTCCAGCCAAAAGATAATACAATGCTGTTAGCCTTTGTAATTCTAAATATCTCATCTTTTAAATTAGACCAAAAACTAGCCTGTGTTGTTTCCATATTTACAGATAAATTCAATTTTTTATAACACTCACTTATTTGTCTAGGGCTATATGGAGGATCAAATAAAACTAAATCAACACTATTATCATCAAATTGTTTTAAAAATTCTAAAGCATCCAAGCAATAATCTGCTTTCATTTCAGGATCAATATCATTTGTAATATTTGCTAGTTTATTTTTATTAGCAAAAGGATCAATACTTATAATATTTTCCCCTAAATATTTTCTTACAAATTTAAAAATAGGTAAAATTTCAAATGTGTTTGCACTAGGCATAGCCCAATCTCTAGTTATTTTCATAATTTAAAAGTATTATCTACAATCTCAGGAGCGTTTATTCTAGTCCTAGCTGATGGAGTAAGCCCAAACTGACAAGCTATCTTTAATGCTTTAGCTAGAGCATCGTTTGCAATTCTCTGCTCAGGCTTTGCCTGTCTTTTAGTAAGCGCTCCATCTTCATTATAAAATTCATCTATTCGCCCTATAGTTTTTAGCTTTTGTTCCATCTCTACATATAAGCCCATCTCATTTGCGTAAGCAGTAACTAAAGATAAATCTACTAAATGCAACATTCTCTTGCTGTGTAGCTCTGTGCAAACTATCTCATATTCTCGCTGGCCTTGTTCACTTAATGGCATAGGTGGCTCAGGAATATTAGCAAGCCTACTAACTTGCATCTCATTCTCGTTAACTCTACAAGGCTGATCTGTTCCAGCCATACGCTTTAGAGTTGTTGGTTTTGGAGGTCTGCCTTTAGCCATTATCAAAAATTATCCCTACATAAAGAATTAAAAAAAACATACGCAATTCAATAGTATCTACCTCATCAATTTCATCAATAGTAACCCCTATGCAGAACCCTTTTATTAAAGCAAATTCAAAATGTATCATAAAGCTTTTATTTTTGCACGCATAAAAAGAAAG
>TARA_R100001463_G_scaffold12998_8_pt1 | contig 19677 bp, 35 predicted proteins | sample TARA_R100001463 | Tara Oceans TARA_R100001463 (sample SAMEA2622242) | marine metagenome | biome: marine biome (ENVO:00000447); feature: deep chlorophyll maximum layer (ENVO:xxxxxxxx); material: "saline water (ENVO:00002010), including plankton (ENVO:xxxxxxxx)" | depth 40 m
ATTGTATCAACTAATATTGATGTAATTGCACCACGCAGAGATCAGTTAGAACAAACGATCAAAAATGATCTAAATGATAATACATTTTATACTATATCTCGTAGGTATACTGATTGGGAACAAATTGAAGGGTTTCATGGTGGTGAAAGAAAATATAGTGACTGGGAAGCATTACGTGACCATTTAATTGAAAATAGTGAAGAACGAACTACAGGTGAATCAGTAGTTGAAGGTGATAACTATAGTATTATTAATTGTTGTGGTGATTTTCAATTAGCACATAGAGATGTTTGGAATGAAATACGTGGATTTGAGGAAGAACTTATTTATGTTCTATATAGTGATACAAATGTTCAAAAGAAAGCTATTAAACATGGTTTTGAACTTAAAGCAATTTACTCACCAGCATTATTTCATATATTCCATGGTAAAGGTGGAGGTGGATTTTTAGATGGTATCAACAGAAAAGTAAATGACATGTATAGAGCAGTTACAGCTCAAGAAAAAACCGAAAATGCTGATACATGGGGGTTTGAACCCATTGAAATGGAATATGAATTACTTTAATATTTATAACAAAATACTCTAATGGACAAATTACAACTTACAGATATCTTAGAAGGTGATTATTCAAAAGACATCCATGTTACGAATGATACAGCTATGTATGATCCTTTAAATGAAGATGGTGAAAATCAAGATGGTGTTTTAAAATACAATACTACTATTGATGGTAGAAAGTATAAGGTTAGTTTTGATGTAAATAAAAACCCAACTAAAAAAGGTATTAAAGTTAAATTTTTCCCATTAAATGATCAAGGTGTTGAAATAACCCAACCATCAGAAGAACAAATAGCCCAACTCCAAAATGATGTTGCTACACGTTTAGCTCCTAAATTTAATGAGTATAAACTTGAATTCGATGAAGACGAAGATGCACCTGAGAAAAATGTAGCTGCATTTCAAGTACCCTTATCTTCGTTTGTATCATTTGTTGCGAACGTAGTATTTAAAAAATAATGGCTAAAAGGAAGTTATTAAACTTAAGGGTTATAGGTAATTCTGAAGAATTACTTAGTAAATTTATTAATAAAAATAAAGCATATATTTTTAAAGAAACATATGCTGGTATAAAACATGCTATTAGACAAAATAAATCAATAGCCGAAATTTGTAATGTAAATACTAATAGTGCTACAGCTACTATACCTAAAAAAGGATGGGAAAATGCACTTAGCTCTTCACTTGGTTATTTTGAATCAATTGATGAATTTGAAACTTGTAGAGATATAAACATTACACTTAAAACGTTACGAAATGTCAGACCCACTTCAATATCTAAAACAGTCTCTGGATCAGTTATTACAAGCTGATACTTCAATTAAGAGAAAAAAGAAAAAAGCATACGATCAAAAACGAGATTTATTTATTAATGTAGTAAATCAATTTGAGCATGCTATTACTAAATCTTATTTACTAGAAAAAGATCATAAAATTGATATGTCTAAGTATGAAGAAAACTTTTATCAAATTATAGATTCACTTATACTACTTGCATTTGAAAAAGACATATATGAAATTCTCCAATTTTATTTTTATGAACGATATAATCCAGATGGAAGTGAAAATGGATTAATTATAGAAGAAACAGGTGAAGAATTGTTTATTCAAAATGCTTCAGAATTATGGGATATGATTTTAAGAATAAAACCTAATATATTCAATGGCAAAACTGGGTAGAGCAACAAAACCAATAACTAGAGAACAGTTACTAGCTGCCATGAAAATGACTAAGTCAAACATGGCATGTGCTCGTTATTTAGGTATTAGCTATATGCACTATAGTCGTTATGCTAAAAGTTATATTGATGAAGAAACAGGCAAAACCTTATTTGACCTACATAAAAACCAATCAGGTAAAGGCATTAGAAAATTTTTAGGTGGTAAAGATCCTGATTTAAAAGCTTTAATGGATGGAGAATTATATGTTAAATCATATAATTTAAATCGTTATAAGGATAGACTAATACAAGAAGGTCATATAGAAGAATGTTGTAATAGTTGTGGGTTCAATGAACAAAGGGTAAATGACTATAAAGCTCCCTTACTAGTTCATTTTAAAGATAAAAATAAAATGAATTGGAAAATAGAAAATATAGAGTTATTATGTTATAATTGTTACTTCCTTCATATTGGTGATGTTTTTAATACTAAACAAATAAAAAATATTGAAGAAGATGCACCTGTTAAAAAAGATGATCAAGTAGATTGGGAAATGGATGACAATATGTTAGAACATTTTAAAGATATCGGTTTAGTTGATGATGATGAAGAAGATTACATAGCTCGTTTATGATTCCGTTTCTCGCTTATATTTATCCCCGAAGCGAGAAATATGTTAAAATTAATAGTTACATTATGGTTAATGTTGTTATCATCCATTGCGTATGGTCAGGAGACTATTCAAATTGGAGAGGTAAACAACAAAATCCAACTAGGTCCATTTGCGGGTAGTAGGGACCTAGCTTTCGGTGTACAGTCTATATTAGAAGAGGCTATACAAGATAAAGGATACAACTTATCCTATAATGCCGAAACCCAAATTCAAGTCGATTTATTATTTTTTGATGTACAAAAAACTAAAGTACAAGTTGCTATTTACAGTAAAAATACTGATGAATATCAAATTATAGCTCGTGCATCATTAATTAAAAATGGTAAAAAGAAAAAACAAGTAACAGCTAAAGGTACTGCTAAAGAAATTTCCACAGCAACTCTTATCATAGATGAAGGTGGTCAGTTTTCACAAACAAATGTTTCAACCGCTTTGAAAAAGGTTTGTGTTCAATTAATTGATAAACTTAAACTATGAAAAAACTATTATTTTTCTTATTATTACCTTATTTAACTCTAGCCCAATTCTCAGGACCAACATCTACTGATGTTGCTGATGGTGAAGGAGCTGCTGGTTTAGTATTTTTAGGTACTACTGCTAATGCAAACGAATCATTAAGTAATGTACAAGTCAACGATACTATTGTATTAGGGTTAAAATTAACTAACTGGTTAAGTAGTACTAATAGTATTACTTATGCTCATATTGATTTTGAGTATAATAAAAATGCCTATACTTACATTGATGAAACATATATGGCATCATCAGGTAGTCCTCAAAATAGTTCTTTTGCTCAAAATGGATATAAAATGTCATTTAATAATAACTATGAAGGATATGATATTTGGAATCAATGGCAAAATGGAAGTTATCAAACTAATAGTGATTGGAATATAATGCATTTACAAACACAAGTAACATCAGGAGACTTAGCTGACTTAGATTATTATGTTAAGTTTAGATTAAAAGTACATGATGCTGGAGCTAACCATGATTACACGGATAATATTGCGATCACCATGGGTAAGATAGATGATAATGGTGCTAGTAAAAATTATGACCCCGTTTATGCTTATGAAAAACAAGATTTAAGTTATACACCTGCAGCTGACATTGATGTAGCAGGAGTAATAGCAAAACTTGAAATGGGTGATAACATTGATATTACAGACTTTAAACTGGTACCAGTAAAGAAAAACACAGATGGTTCTTGGTCAACAATAATCTCTGGAAATACATTTTGGTTAAACGTACCATCAAATGGCTCAGTTGATATATCCGATTATCTAGATGACGAATCAGCTGACTATGCGGTAGTTTGGGAATATGAAGCACCAAATGGAAATGGTACCTTTAAAACTTTATACGAGAATATTTTAACTGTATCTGATGTACAATTAGCATTAAAAGAGTTAGCACAACATGATGCAGGAGCAATTAATGCTGGTGTATCTAAATTTAATGCAGATATAGCAGGAGGTGAAAATGGTGGAGATGGCCAATTAACATCAGCTGATACTTATGCTTTACTTGCTCATGTAACAGGTATTGAAGAACTCTATATTGATATAGATGAAGATGGAGATATAGATGCTGATGATGCTAATAACCAATCAGCATATTTCTTTAGAACATTTGATGGTACAACATATACAACCACCACAGCTGCTTCTTATGAACAAAATGGAATAACACATTCTGGAGGATTAGTAGAACTAAATATAGATTTTGATGAAGAGACAAATGATCAAATATTTCAATCATATGGTACTTGGAAAGGAGATGTTAACCTATCTCACTCACCTGATGTAAATAATTCTGTAGCTAACTCTGCTAAATCAATTCAATCATTTGGTCAAACTAAAAAAGTAGTTGATATAGTAAATGGAAATTTATTAATCGAAGAACAAGAAGATAAAGTAGTAGCTACAATTACAATACCAGAAGGTAACCTTACAGCTGCTCAAATTAGACTTAACTTTGATAATACAAGACTAACCTTTGATTCAGTACAAACTGATTCAGGTAATACTTCTACTAATTTTGCTAAATTAGAAAATAATAGAATCAATTTTGGTTCAATTAATATGTTAGATGAAAAGCTAACACAAACAACATATACTGTGATATTCAGTAAAATAGGTTTAATTAATGGAGTTACAGGATTAATAACATTAACTAACACTGATGCTGCAGATGATAATGCAGACAGAGTAGAATTAAATATACAATAATATGAGCTATAATTTTCAAAAAAGATATTATTTCTGGTTATTCTTTTTATTCTTAGCATGTGCCCCAGATAATTATGAATTTGAGATAAGACCTTATGCTCAAGAAGACCTTCAAATGGCTACTACTACAGGTTTAAAGTTTGATAATAGTAGTATTGAAGATGGGGCAAAATTTAATATTAAAACGAATACAGAAGGAAAGTATACAGTTGAAATATTAGACATTACTAAAAAATTAGTAAGTAGAAACACTTTAAAAGTGTATGAAGGTGATAACGTTTATACGATATACACCCGAGCGCTAAAAACTGGTGATTACACCTTCAGGTTTTTAGATAATAATAATAATCAAAAACAATCAATTAAATTATTTGTAAAATGAAAAAGTTAGTATTAATAATGGTTGCACTATTTGGTTTTCTAAGTTGTGAAAACCCCTCAGTAGAAGATGGACTAGCTAGTCTAGAAGCCTCTTTAGCTGGATTAGAAGCGGCAATGGCCGGTGTGGATATTGAGCAAATGTTAGCTGATATGTCTGGCATGCAAACTCAAGTAGAAGAAATGCAAATTGATGTAGATGCTTATAATGAGCAAGCAGAAGGATGGTTAAATCAAATTGATGGTATATTAAGTGATTTAGCTGCTATTCAAGTAATAATGGATGATGTTGCTACAAAAGAACAAACAGATGCTTTATTAGCAGATGTTCAAGCAGTCCAAGAACAAATCGATTTACTCTTATTATTAGCTGATAAAGATGCAGATGGAGTAATCAATGCTATAGACCAGTGCCCAGATACAGTATTAGGTGCTACAGTAAATAATTTTGGATGCTCAGAAGCTCAATTAGCAGAAATTGCCTCAGGTACTGCTAGTTCAACTACAGCATCAACCACTACTACATCATCTACAACAGGAGGATAATTATGAAAGATTTTTTCAACGACATAAAAAAGCAAATTATCGCTGGTGTTGGAATAGTTATCACCGCGATAAGTGGTATTGTAGTAACCCAATTTAAGGATGCTATTGGTATAAAAGAAGATAAAAAAGAAACAAAAACAGAAAAAGTTGTTCAACAACCTTCTCAACCCAATATCACTATTAATATTCCACAGCAAGAAGTAAAACGAGATACTGTGGTAAAAGTTGTGAAAGTTAAATCAAAACCTAAGAAGACCGAAACCGAAAAACGGAAAGAGGAACTTGATTGGTAAAAATAACAATTATGGCTTTTAAAGATTTATTTAAAGACGAAAATGACATCAACGAAAAATCAATTGTTGGATTTGCATCATTTGTAATTATGGTATTGTTTGCATTAGCAGACCTTGCAACAGGTTACTTTGGTAAAGATTTAGTTATTAATGAATTTGTTTATAATTCATTTGTAATTGTAACACTTGGATCATTTGGAATTGGTGAAGCAAGTAAAATATTTGGTAAAAAAGAATAATTATGGCTATAGTACCTAAAGGAATAATAATACACTCAATGGCTGAGTATCTAAAACTAGATGATGGGCCAATGTATGCACACGATTTTTTAAAATCAATTAAATTATCAGTACATGGTTTTATTAAACCTGATGGTACTTATGAAAAAATGGTTGAAACACCTGGTAAAGCATTTCATGCTGGTAAATCAGTATTTGGTGAATTATCAGGATTAAATTCCCATTTTTTAGGCTTTGAATTATTGGTTCCAGGCACACATGATTTTGGAACATTTAGTAAAGCAATTGAAACACCAGGAACATATACTGAAGAGCAGTTTAAAACAGCTGTTGAAGTATGTCAATGGTGGATGAAAGAATATAACATACCAGCTGATGCTGTAGTACGTCATTCAGATGTATCTGGAGATAATGTACGTGGTAAAGGTAAAGGTAAAACAGACCCTGGCTCAGCATTTGATTGGGACAGATTTAAACAAGAATTAGTTACATAAAAAATTTATTAATTTAAAACCAGTGAAGCGGAATGAAAAATTTAATTACAAACTATAAAACCCTAATGACAGGGTGTGAAACACCACTAGACTACTTTGTAGCTGGGTGGGTAAACTTATTAGCAGCTATTGTTGTAACAGGTTTAGGTAAAATAGCTTTTGAAGCTATTACTAATCCATCAACATTTAGTAACGCAACTTGGGGCATCTTCGATACCCTTGGTTAAAAAGTTATTTGTACTTGCTTTATTAGCTTGTACAAATATCTACGGACAAGTTGTTGGTAAGACAGTTACTGAAGATTACCAAGCGGAATTCGAAAGACAAGCCTCTGTCTATGAAATCCCTGAATATTTTGGTGAACCAGTACCTGTAGCTATACTCAGCATAGGTGTTAATGAACAAGTATTAGAACAATATCCTGAATTAGGAGACTATCGTGTTGGATTAGGATTATCTAACATTACAGTTGCATTCATGGATGAAACATTCAGATTTGAATTCGTTGAAACAAGAGACGAAATTAAAAACAGAATGGTTACTCAATACAAGGCATCCCAAAAAGGATTTACTGCTAATAAAATCGATATAATGGGTAAAATAGCCCTAGCCAAATATTTTGGTTATATCGAAGTTTATGACTTTAGTATTAGTGAAGACGAAACTATTAATCTAAAAGATGGTGTTAAAAATAAATTAGTAACACGTTTAGGTTTACAAGTACGTTTAGTTGATGCTGAATCAGGTCTATATATGACAGGTTCAGGGTTAGGTAAAGCAACTACTACTAGAGAAGTAACTTTATTAAGTGATGAAAATTTAGAAGAAGTAGCATTTAATCAATCATCAATTGGTATTGCTACTAGAAAAGCACTTAATACAGCTGTGTATAAGATAGTGCGTCGAATGAGACAAAAGAAAATATTCGACCACTAGATGAAACGCTTACTCTTCTTATTGTTTTTAATAAGTTGTAGTTCACTTTACTCCCAAAACTTAATCCAGACCTACTTAGATAGATGTACTGGAGAAGTAAAGGTAATGAGTGTACCTATGAACGGTTCGACTGTAGTAGCATACTATAATCGTTCAAGGGTATTTACTGCTACTGATTTTCAAAATGGAACTCTCCAATCTTGGTTAGAGGAAACATATTTATGGTGGTCGAGCTTGAATCCGTGTTCAACAAATCAAGCACAAACAACAACTGTTCAAACAACGGTTCAACAAACGACAACACAGGCTACTCAAGCAGCAACTCAAGCAGCAGTACCTGTAGCAGCACCAGTTGTTGCTCCTCAACCAACACCCACTGTAAATGCATCACCTCCTCCTTCTAGTCCTACCCCAACTCAAAGTACACCTGAAGTTAGTACTCCAATCGTGGATAATTCGTCTACAGATACTAACCTCCCGTCTACAAATACTGGATCAAACAATAGTACTAACGAATCTACGCCTCAGACAGACACCAGTGGAACAACTGAGACTAGCACTGGAGAAACTGGGACGACAGAAACAACAACTGAAGCGTCTACAACAGAGACTAGCGAACCACAGACAGAAACTACAGAAACAGAATCTACCCCAAGCGATTCGGGAGATGGAGAAACGCAAACAAGTGAAACTGAAGATTCAGGAACGTCACAGAGCGAAAATGAATCGGATAGTGAATCAACATCTGAAGTGTCTGAAGAGGAAACATCAACTGAAAGCGAATCAGAAGAATCAGTAGAAGAATCAACCGAAGAAAGTACAGAAGAATCAAGTGAAGAATCGTCTGAGGAAACCTCAGAGGAAGAAACCACTGAAGAAGAAACTACAGAAGAGGAATCCAGTGAGGAAGAATCATCTGAAGAAGAATCTGAATCTGAAGAATCTGAAGACGAAGAATCGTCTGAAGAAGAATCAGAAGAAGAAAGCGAAGAAGAATCTGATGAATCATCATCTGAAGATGAAGAGGAAGAAGAAGATAAAGATAAGAAGAAAAAAACATTCGCCCCACCTATCATCTCCGCTAATGTTGCATCTATGCAAAATATAGATGGCACCTTTAATCAAACTATGACTATAGGTGTATCCCGAAGCTCACTTTTAGGAACTGAAACTTATGCCGTCAATGCTATGGTATGGGATAACTTACAACAATTTATGTTGAATGGGAGTTATTCTAAAGTTCATATTAATGATGAAGGTCGCGTCAACAGAGTGTATTCCGCTTCAATCGGTGGGGCTCGAATGTTTACTACAACTATGGGTAACTTAGGTCAAAGTTTAACTTACCTAGGCAAAAAAGGTTCAGTTAAAGGAGTAGCACTATCTACTTCACTTATATCAGTTGGATTTCAAGTAGTTGAAGGAAATATAATACAAGATGCTGTGTTACTAGCCCCAGCATTAACTGGATTTTGGACTAGATCATTTAACTACAGTCCTAAATTAATTATATCACCTATGATAGCTGTATCATCTCCATTTTTATTACACGATTGGTTTAATCAAACTACAACATGGAATAAAGATGTAATGGCAATTATAGGCTCTAGTTTTAATATTGGTCTTACTAAACGATTTAAATTAAATGTAGGTGTAAATACCATCCATAATACTAACCCTGATATACCAATGACTTGGAACTTTACTATAGGTTCTCGTTTTTCTCTTTAAAGTAATGCATAGGAAACTTGGCTACCCAGGAAGCCATTCGTATATTTACAGGGTAAATAAGTAATTAATTAAAAATACAAGGTTATGCTAAATTATGAAAGTCAAGAGTTTAAAAGTTTAAGTGAATTAAGAGAAATTGCTCCATCAATTTTTACTAAAAAAGGTAGTGATAATACTTCAAGTAAATATTCACATATTCCTACTGATACAGTAATTAAAGACTTAGAATTATTAGGTTGGAATGTAGTAGATGCTAAAGAAGTTAAAGCTAGAAAGCAAGTAGGTTATCAAAAACATTTAGTTGTGTTCCGTAATAATGATGTGGTAATCAACGGAAAAGACGGTGATACAGTATATCCACAAATATTATTGACTAACTCACATGATGGTAAGAATTCATTCAGTTTTCAAGCTGGTTTGTTTAGAATGATTTGTGAAAATGGATTAGTAATTGCTACTAAGCAGTTTGAAAATTACAAAATTCGTCATATGGGTTATAATTTTGAAACGTTACAAGGTGTAATTAAAGATATGATTTCAAATCTTGATTTAACAGTTGAATCAATGAATAAAATGAAAGAAACTGAGTTAAGTAAAGAACAAACATTTGAGTTTGCTAAGCAGTTACTTGAAACTAGAGTTGCTGGTTCTAAAAATAAATTTGGTGATGAAGCAATTGCTGATATTTTAACTCCACAACGTAAAGAAGATAAAGGTAATGGTTTATGGGAAGTATTTAATCGTGTTCAAGAGAATATAGTTGAAGGTAATTTTCAATACCTTACTCCAGGTGGTAAGCTTAGACAAGCAAGACCAATTAAGAATTTTAGACAAGATATGAATATCAATGCTAAAATGTATGAGCAAGCTTTAACATTTGCAGCATAATTAATTTGCCCCCCGAAAGGGGGGCCTTATATTTATCTGTATGATTGAAGTAATCAAATGTATTAATACTCAATTTCCAAATCGCCCTGATAAAATTTGTAGTTCTATAGTAGGAAGAACAGCTGCTTGGTATAAAGAAAAATTAAATCGAGATGATGTTGTTTTTACAGAAAAAAATACTATAGAACACCCTGAGTGGTTAATAGAAAACAAAATAAATAAATTTCCCGCTTTATTATTTTATAAAGATGGAGAATTAAAATATAGTCGAGCTCATATCATGGCTCAAGCCCAAATTATGGAAGTAATTGAAAATCTTTAATATTTATAACATATAAATCTATTCGAATGATAAAATTATCAACTTTACTAACAGAAGCAATGTCCAAAGGTGGAACTATTAATGATTCATTTTATAATATTGCAAATAATGCAGATGAAATTGAGGGTGATAACGATGGAAAAGATACTTATCCAATTGAAGTTAAACGTTATGGTGCATCTGCTGATGGTAAAACATATGAAGAAATTGAAATTCGCTATGGGCAAGGGCCTAATGATTATTTTTCAATTTACGATTATAAATTTGGTGAAGACCCTACTAGTGAAGAAAATTACCAAAAAGAATATCCATTTAGTATAGGAGTACCTACTGGTAATAAGGACGCTATTCGCTATGCTATGAAATTAGGATTTAAAGTTGAGGGTATGCCTAAATCAGATGCTGAAATGGGTGATGATGAAAGAGAAGATTATTATCTTAATTTAGATAATGTAGATGAAACTATTGATGAAAATGTAGATGGTGGAGTAGAATTCTTCAAAAGAATTGCATTTAAAAAATAAAATTTAATATTTATATTTGAAATATATTTAAAACCTTAGAATAAAATGGCATTAACTGGAAATTGGAATAAAATTACTTTTGAACCCAATACTGATGTAACCGATACAACATCTACAACATACCCCGCTGATATACCTTCAGATGACCCTAATTATGATTTAAGAGGACAAACTGTTGAAGAAACATTTAACCCATCTGAAAAAGTAACTACCTCTTATAGTAATGTATACATTATGATACGTAGTATTTCAGTTGATGCAAATGATGTTGGTGTAGGACCTGATACTATGAACAAGTTAGTTAAATATGAAACTTGTTATAGAGTATATGAATCTGAAGCTGCAAGAAGAGCAGATATAGATGATTATACTCATCAAGAGTTTATTTTTGATATATCTTATGATCCTGCCCAAGACTTATTTGATCAAGCATATACACAATTAAAAACTTTAGAAGGATTTGAAAGCGTAATCGACGCATAAAAATAAATAAAATAAAAATATTATGGCAGTACCAGCTTCAGGAGAATTAAAATTATGGGATACTCTTTGGAATCAAGAATTAGCAGGTTCCCAAGGTGAAAATTCATTACACAGTGCATCAGTATATGCAGGTTTTTCCACACCAGACGCATTAAGTGATTTTTATGGGTGGAGTGATGTAGAAGCACCTGCAGTTTCAACAGGCAATGCCACTTCAGTGGCAGCTACTACTATGGTATTGAATGGTAACGTTACTAGTACAGGAAATCAAGATGTATCAAGAGGATTTTATCATGGTACTAACGCTAATGCCAATACTAATAATCCAAAATACACAGTATCAGGTACTCAAGGTACAGGAGCTTTTTCATTGACTAGAACTAGTTTAACTTTTAACACAACATTTTATTTTTGGGCATGGGCTTCTAATGATGCTGGAGAAACAGTAGGTTCTAGAAATCAGGCTACTACAAATGTTCCTTCATTTAGTCCCCAAACTACTAGTTTCCAAGATAGAACTGTTTTTACAACATCCCCATTTTCACAAGGATCAGCTTCAATTACTAGTCAATATTTGAATCCTTATACCTCTACCTATGCAGGTCTATGGAATGTTTACAGTGGTAATGCTGGTATTAAAGTTAGTACAGGTACACCTGCTGCTTATAATATTCCAGCAAGAGTGGTAAATTATAGAAATCACTATTCAAATTGTAGTGGCAATAGAGATGATACATTTGCAGGCTGGATGAGAGCAACTCCTATTTATTTTAATAGTGGGGTTACATTACAAGGAGGTGGTGGTACTAATTATTATACTAATAGTGCTTCTTGTTTTAGAGGAGGAGTTTGTGGCCCTAACCGTCAAAGTGGTGGAGCAAGTTCCATAGTTAACTTTTGCAGACAGTCAGATATAAGACTGAAAATAAATATTACTTACTTATAATATATGAGTTTAAAAAAAATCGGCCGGTTAAAACCGGCCGAATATAGTTATAATAACCCCTCTAGTGGGGAAACAGAAAGGTTATCAATGGGGGTTATGGCACAAGATATAGATAAAATTTGGCCATATGAGAAATACTCTATTTTAATTAAAGATATGCAAGGTAATTTTGCTGTTGATTATTCTCAACTTATAGCTCCTATGATAAAATCTATACAGGAATTATCTGCTAAAGTAGATGAATTACAAAAACAACTTGATAAATAATTTGGAGGAGCGATAGCTCTTTCGTATATTTACATGTTAAATAAAGGTTATGGCATTGTTAAAATTCACAAATTTGAACAAGTATGGCAATAAACGAAGTCGTATTGTTCATAGACCAACTACACAAATAAGCATTAATCCTTCTGGTTTTGGTAGTTATATACACGTTAATGTTTTTAAATACGAATATAAACATCCTGTAATGGCACCAACATTATTAAAAAAAGATGGTAAAACATATTTAATGCCTGAGTGGAGGGAAGTACATCCTGAAACTACATTAAATGATATTATTTGGAAAAAACCCAAAATAAAAAAAGCAAATGTATTCAAACTAAAAACATGGAAGTTTGAATCATCAAGTAGTGATTCAGTTTACACTACAACACAGGTTGATTCTGTTACCTTGAAATGTAATTGTCCTGGTTTCTATAGAGCAAAAGATAGAAATTTAGGATGTAAGCACGTTCAAAAAGTCAGAGCAAGTTTAACTAAATAATTTATATGAGAAAACCTATACAAATGGTTTTATTTGTTTCAATAGTAATGCTAGGTTCAGCATTTGTAGAGGCAAAAAATAAACTCTATTTTTATAGAGCTCAAGCAATAAAGGTATCAAAACAACCTATTGAAGTAATGGTACCTGAAATTAAAGTAAGTAAAGTAGAAATTCCTGTAGTTAAAAATCATAGTCTATTCTTACAGGACATTGGATTTAGAGAATCAACAAATGATTATAAAGCAGTTAATCAATTTGGTTATCTAGGTAAATATCAGTTTGGTAGAAAAACTCTAAATGCAATTGGATTTAAAAATGTTTCTAATAGGGAATTTTTAGCAAATCCATCTATACAAGAAGAAGCAATGTTAGTTTTATTAAAAAGAAATAAACGTACATTACGTAGAGAAATTAAAAAATATGTTGGTAAAACAATCAATGGTGTTTATATTACCGAATCTGGATTACTAGCTGCAGCACATTTAGCTGGAGCAGGTAATGTTAGACGATTTTTCCGTAAGGGATATGAGTTTAGAGATGGTAATGGTACTAAAATGACATCATATATGATTAAGTTTGCTAACTATGATTTAAAAATTTAAATGTTATGAAAGTAGGTTCTTTTGTTGAGTGTATTGATGATAAGTTTAGTGTTGAACAACTTAAACAGTTAAATAAAATACCTAAAGAGGGTGATTATTATACTATTAGGGATATAGTTGATTACCCTGATTTAGGTAGAGCGGGTGTTAGATTAGAGGAAATATCTAACCCACCCATAGAAATGAAAGATGGCTCAATGCATGAACCAACTTTTAATATATTTAGATTCAGAGAATTAGAGGTACCACCTCCATTTGAAAAAGAATTAAATGCTGTATTAGATAACGATTTAGAACTAGTTGAAACAGAAGATGACGAGTTACTTAGAAAAATACGTAATTAAACAAATAGAGCATTATATTCCCGATGGTGTAGATCCATTAATTCATATTAATTGCAGAGCATTTATGTATGATTTAATTGAAACACTTGTTGAGGAACAAAAAATCCCGCCAAAGTTGGTGGTTATTAAATATTTATGTATGAATTATAAAGAAACAATTTATAGTAAATTATCCGTTTTAAATTAAATCAAATTTTATGAAAACAATTTTAGTTATTATTTTAGTACTTGCTCTTGTAGCTGGAGCCATTTGGGTTTCAACTAAATACTTTGGTTTATTTGCCGATGCAGACAAAGATGGTATTCCAGACGAAGTTGAGGATGCTGTTGAAGATGTTAAAGCAACTGCTAAAGAAGTAAAGCGTAGAGCTAAACGCGTTAAAGAAGAACTAGGTGATATCGGAGATGCTGTTAAAGAAGTAGGTAACCAAGTAGGTGACGTTGCTAAAGCAGTAAAAGGTAAACCAAGAACTGGACGTAAGAAGAAAGCAACTAAAAAATAAATTGAGAAGATTAGTATCAATATTATTAGCGCTTACATATCTTAGTTGTACAGCGCAAGACGATTTTAATACACCTGACTTAAGAGAAACTGTTAAAGTTGAAACATCCATCTATACTGTTTGGTATTCTGAAACTAAAGAACAGCCTGTTAGTTTGGTGTATAAGTCATCTAATAGACCTAAAAATGTAGATAGGGGTTCTATGAACTTTTATAAAGAAAGTAATTACCATACATCTGATAATGCTGATTATTACAGAAACGTATGGGATAAAGGTCATTTAGCACCCGCTGCTACATTTTCAGATTCTAGAGAAAATTTAAAATTAACATTTAGTTATTTAAATTGTGCACTTCAAAACCAGTATTTAAATCGTGGTGAATGGAGAATGTTAGAGGAAGCAGAACGTAAATGGGATGATGAACAGGAACTTATAGTAACTATAAACATTCAATTTTCTGATTCTATACTTCCTACAGGAGCTAATTTACCTAGTAGTTTTACTAAGTGTATTGAGTTTACTTCTAGTAACGAAACTAGATGTTATACATTCCCTAATGAAAGACCAGATAAAGATTGGGAAGAATATGAAGTAGATTAGGTTTATTTAAATAAAAGTTATATATTAAGGTTATGGAAAAGTATTTAATTTGGCATGTTCAAGGGGGTTTAGGTAAAAACATTGCCGCTACTGCTTTATGCAAAGATATTAAAGAAAAATATCCTGATAGACAATTTATTCTAGTTTGTACTTACCCTGAGGTATTTTTAAATAATTTTTATATAGATAAAGTTTATGATTTAAATAATCTAAGTTATTTTTATGAAACTTATATAAAAGATAAAGATGTAATTATTTTTAAACATGAACCTTATGATCAAACAGGACATATTACAGGTAAAAAACATCTTATAGAAAATTGGTGTGATTTATTAAGTATAACTTATACTAACCAACAACCTGAAATTAAAATAAATTATGCCCAAACACAATCTATACTAAAATGGAAACGAGATAAACCTATACTTTTATTACAAACAGGAGGAGGTCCTTTAATAACCAATGAAAAATTAGATTCTACTGTTTATGATTGGGCTAGAGATTTACCAATAGAACTCGCTCAAAATATAATCCAAAAATACTCCCAGACTTATCATATTATTCAAGTTACTAGACAAAGTGGTTATATTTTAGATAATGTAGAAAGATTAGATAAACCCTTATCTAATATAGATTTAGTTGCTTTAACATCTATTTCCCAAAAACGTATATTAATTGATTCTTGTATTCAACATATCTCTTCTTCTTTAAGACTTTCATCTAATGTATTTTGGATAGGTACTAATCCTAAAGTTTTTGGATATAAATTGCATAATAATATAATAGTTAAACAACCTAATGTTGCAAACCAATTAGTTAATTCTTATACTTTTGATTACAATTTTAGTAATAATTTACATGAATGTCCATATCTTAATATTAATGAAATGTTTGACATTCCTCAAGTATTAAATAGTTTGGGAAGTTAAAATAAAATTCGTATATTAATAATATTAATCAATAAATTATAAACATGAGTTATTTTTCAGTACTAGTAGAGTTAGAAGGTGAACCTAAAAGAAATGGTGCCCCAACTAAAATCCGCGAAATGTATTTAGTAAGTGCTCTGTCAGTAACAGAGGCAGAAGCATTAACCGTAAGTAAATTACGAGATGAGGGAACAATTCAAGACTTCCAGGTTACTAAAGTAAGCGAGACAAAATATTTAGCTGTCATTTAATGAGTTATTTAGAACGAAGTAGAGATCAATATAGTGATACACTTCAACTAATAGATAAAAAAATATCTAAAGGTAAAGGTATAAAATCATTACGTAAGTCAATCGTTAAAAAAATTAATCAATTAGAATATTTAATAGAACATAAATGAGTAAAATATCAGCTAAACAACGTTATTTACAATTGAAGGATTGGTTACCTACATTTGTAAAATCAACACCTAAAACAAATAAACCTAAACGAGAAAGTAAATTAGAATATTATAAAAGAAAAGGTAATTAATATGACTTATAAAGACTTTTTGTTTGAACCTTTTATAGATTATAAACTTTATAAGTATGGTTTTAGTCTTTGTAAATTGCCTCTTAATGTTTATGAAGATATAACACCTAATGTAAGTAAAGTCTTTAACAATTTTGACAAAAGTGAACATATTGGATCAAAATTAGCAGGACATTTAGATAAAGAGTATACAATTAGTCTTCCTGAATCCTTTAATGAGTGGTTAAAGGGATATGTTAATTTATATAATGAAAATTCTGGGTATGTTGATTCTTTTGCTTCATTAACCCCTACATCTGAAGGAATGTCAGGAGATCAAAATCCCCTTCAATTAAAGAATATGACTACTTGGATTAATTTTCAAAGTAAATATGAATATAATCCTCTACATATCCACTCAGGAGTATTATCTTGGGTTTTATGGTATTCTATTCCTTATTCTATAGAAGATGAAAAAAAATATGGACCTGGAAAGTATATTGAAGAAAAAAATAATAACCGAAATGCAAATGGAGGTTTTTCGTTTGCTTACCCTTTAGGACAAACAATTCAAACAACTTTTATTCCTGTAGATAAAGAATGGAATGGAACAATTGCTTTATTTCCTTCAAGTTTAAATCACCAAGTATTTCCTTTTTATACTAGTGATGAATATAGAATAACTCTTTCAGGAAATATAGGTTTAGTATGAATGCTAAAATATTAATACTAGGAATAATATATTTTATTATAGGGCAAGTACTAATTTGGTTTCAATCACACTTACAATTTTTTAGTAATTGGTCTAAAGATAATCCATTATTAATAGCAATACCAGGAGTAGTAGTTTCATATGTATCTATTTTAGCTACAAAACATATAGCTGAAGCATATGATGGTTTAGTATGGCCTTCAAGACTTATAGGATTTGGAATTGGTATTATTTTATTTAGTTTATTAACTTGGGTATTATTAGGTGAAAAAGTAGGAATGAAAAGTGCTATATGTGTTTTACTAGCATTTTGCATATTATTAATCCAATTATTTTGGCATGAAGTTTGATAAAACTCATCATTTATTTCCTGTTTCTATTCAATCTTTTACTGCAGATATTGATATAGATTTATGGATACAAAAATCATATGAGTACAAAAATCAATTCCCAAATAGTGTATTAAGAAGTAATTCATTAGGATATCAATCAGAAGATCAAATACATTTATCATCTTTATTTGGTCCATTAGGTAATTATTTAATTGATTCTTTTGAAAAATCTATTTCAAAAAAATGTAATATGGAAGGAATGTGGTTAAATATATCTCCAAAATATGCTTATAATATACTCCATCTCCATTCTTTAAATCCTAATGAACAATACAAAACAAAAAAATATTCGGGAATTATATATTTAAAAACCCCTCCAAATTCTGGTAATATAGTATTTTATAATCCAAGTAATATAGGTGAGGGACAAGCTTTTAGTCCTAGCCCTAACACGGTTTTAGTTTTTAAACAGGATTTACCTCATAGAGTAGATCAAAATTTTAGTGATGAAGATAGAATTTCATTAGCATTTAATTTTGAAGTTATATTATAAAAATGATTAACCACCACTATTTAAAATCTCCTACTATAATTAGTACCTTACAGTTAGGTGTTCCTAAATCAATAAGAGAAAATTGGGCTAAAGAAGCATATAAATTTAGTACTCAATCTTATAAAACAAATCTCCAAGCTCAAATGTCGAGTTATAAAATTTGGGAACAAACAGACATATACAACCAATTAATTACTAATATTGGAAATATTCTAAACACCCAAATTAAACCTGTAGCAAAATTATACCCAGATACTTATTATGAAATTAAAGAAGCATGGACTGCTATATATAAAAAGGGAGAATATGCTATATCTCATACACATGAGTTCAGTGATTTATCTTTTGTCTATTATATTAGGACAGATGGAGCAACAACACCATTAAAATTTGATGATTTAGATTTTAAAGTTACTCCTTATGATGACATGCTAGTTATATTCGATGCAACTTTATGGCATAGTGTTGAACCACATATAGGAGAAGATAGAGTAATAATAGCAGGAAATGCTAATTTTAAACGAGTTAAAAAATAATGGACATTAATGATATATTTCCTACTCCTATAGGGTTTTTAAATAATAAAGACTTAACAGATAAAATATTACCTATAGTTACGACAATTCTAGATGAGATTGATGATAGGGGACATTTTCACTATAAAACTTCTTATAATATGTCTCAAGTAGAATCTTATCTTAGTAATTTCCCTTTCATAAAACAAAGTATAATAGAGATAGCCCAAAATTATACTACAAAAATAGGATATCAACTACCAGAGAAAATTGGTATTAGTCTATTTACATCACGTATGACAATAGGCGATAGACATGAATCACATATCCACCCAGATTCTATATTAAGTGGATTATTTTATTTAAATATAGATAAAAATAGTGCCCCTATATTATTTGAAGACCCACGTCCAATAAGACCCTTTAATCAATTAATACCTATAGATAAAAACAGATTAGAAAAATATAACACGTATGAAATATCTTTTACGCCTAAAGTAGGAGATATAATAATATGGGAGAGTTGGTTAAAACATAGGGTTCCACTTAATAATTCAAATTATAGAGAAACATTAGTATTTAACATTCATAAACAATATTAAACATGAGCAGCAAGTATTTCGGGAATAAACACGATAATAAAACGCAAGGGCAAAAGGGTAAACCAATGGCCCCAAACAAAAATAACAGTGCTAAAAAAACGCAACTACGAAAAACAGGTAGGGGAAAATAATAATAAAAAAGCATATAATAAATCCAGCAACGGTGAAGATAACGACTCAGGACTCGAAAGTTTTTTGATGGATGTGTCCACACCAAATACGTATATACAATAATAAATTAAACGTGACAATAAATGAAATCATTACAACGTAACACCCGGTTAAAACCATCGTATAAT
>TARA_R100001463_G_scaffold37889_1_pt1 | contig 19656 bp, 30 predicted proteins | sample TARA_R100001463 | Tara Oceans TARA_R100001463 (sample SAMEA2622242) | marine metagenome | biome: marine biome (ENVO:00000447); feature: deep chlorophyll maximum layer (ENVO:xxxxxxxx); material: "saline water (ENVO:00002010), including plankton (ENVO:xxxxxxxx)" | depth 40 m
TTGCCCATGCTGTAATCTACCACTGTATAGTGTGTCGCCCTGTTCAATCCAGTAGGTCTTGCCGTTCTTTGATTCAATTGCTTCAATTTGTGCCACTTTTAGTCTCCTTTTTTGCTTTATGTATAAATACTTATGTAAAACAACAAAGGAGTATTACAATTATGAATCCAAAGATTATAAAAACATCACCCAGCACAGCTGGCCGTGACCCAAAGAATCCATTAATGGATATCCATCCTGATGACAGCGTATGGTATTTTGAACAGTTGATTGACTATGCAAGTTTTATCAGTGATCAAGGACAGGTCAAAGAAATAGCTTGGGAACAACTACAGAAACGCAGACCAAAACATTTAAGCAAAAGCAAAAATGGACCACCAAATTCAATCCTAACCATCGCCTTAGGATTATTAACAAATTATTACAACGTAACAAAAAAGTATGGCCAGTGTCGTATATCAAAAAAGCAACAAGATGACCTAGAATTTATTTCAATGTTTTTTCATGCTTGTGATGAACAACGCTTTCCTGTCATACAATGGCAACAAGCATTATTCGCAATGGACGGAGGAACTACGTTTTGAAAATTAACCGTATAACATGCGCCAGATGGGGCAAACTATACTCAGCTTTTCAAGTTGAAAGACTCTACGCAGAATGTAGAGCATGGATAGACTTTGATGAGTTTCATGTGTTTACTGATCAAAAGGACCAACTACATCCTAACATCACAACACATCAAATACCACAAACAGAAGCATACCGTAGTTGGTGGTCAAAGATGTTGCAGTTCAAAACATTTACACAAGGCACAACACTAAGTCTAGACATTGACATGCACATTAGAGATAGTGTTAAATTTCAGTTTTCAAAAGACTATCTGTTGATGCAGTTAGATCCTTTGGCACAGTATATGCCACATAAGAATGTAAAGTATGTAAACAGCTCAGTGATTACATATGAAGGCAACTTTAGTTGGGTGCATGACAAGTATTTTAGTGAATGGGCAACCAATCATAAAAAATACAGAGGTGACCAAGAATTTATGTGGGGCGAATATGAAGAAAACATTCGTTACCATCCACCAGTGTTTGAAAGTTACAAATGGGAATCACGTGAACGTGGTTATGCAATCAAACCACTTGTAAACTTTCATGGACATGATGTGAAAGGTATTGTAGGATGAGCTATTGGGCCAGTAAACAAGCACATGGATTTCCAACTTGGGGTTGGTATATTCAAAAACCAAATGTCACCAACAATAAAATCCTTTTTGAAAACTTTGAACCATGTGATGACATATCAAAAACAGACGGATCTAGAATGTTAATGAAATTTGGTAATGAATTTGGTCCTAGATGCGACAGACCATTTCAACATCCTAAAAATTGTCCACATGACAATTGGTATCACTGGGACAATCCTGAACTACCACAGTTTTTATGGAAGTTTGGACATAACCCTACTGGTGCAAAGGATTGGATACGTTGGATCAAAGGAGATATGCTTACACAAGGTCAACAATTTGAAAACGTAGACCATGAACATCGCATAAACAGAATTTTAGGTAAACTTACAACAGGTCTTACAAAAGATTGGAAAACTATTATACAAATACATGCCTGTCAAGTGTCTAGACCCAAACATGCACTGATATGTCCTGTTACAGCACCTAATTTTGTTCACTACTATGCAACAACACAACATGATTGGATTAAGAAAGTATCTAAAGGACTAGAACGTCAAGGTTATACTTGGGAAGTAAGACAAAAACCAGGTAGAACACAACGTATGAACAACCAACTAACTGATCAATTGCTTACAGGACAATATGGTATAACAGTTAGTCAACATAGTGTGGCCGCAATGGAAAGTGCAATAGCAGGTATACCGCCTGTTGTAACAGGACCACATCCAACAGGTATGTTAGGCACACCTTGGACAGAATTTGAATATGGACATGTTCGTCCTATATATAAATCAGATGTTGAACAAAGATGTCTTTTATTGTTAGGTAGCGTTAGACATAAAAAAGAAATATTTACAGGAGAATGGCAATGAGACCAAGACAGTATGATCCAAAGGTAGCTCTATGGAGAAGAAAATACTCCAACACAAGAGCACTTGCGAGATACAGAAAAGAAGAATGGGCGTTTACATTTGAAACATGGGATGACATGTGGGAAACAAGTGGTGTTAAAGAACATAGAGGCAATAAACCACATCAGTATTGTATGGTAAGACTTGATCCTATAGAAGCATGGGGACCACACAACTGTATTATAGTTGGTAGACGTATGCATCTTAAAAAACAGGCATATGAAACTATGCACAACTTTCCTAAAATGCCTTGGGAGGAAAAACACGGTGTCTAGTTTGTATACAAGTTTAAGAAAAAGCTATTTGACAGAATGGCGTGTTTGGTATCGTATGCATCAATTGGTATACGATGAAAAATGGAAAAAAGATTGTTATGTTGACATTGAAGTATGTGAAGAATGGCATGACCAAGAAGGTTTTATCAATTGGTTTGATCATATAGGACCACGTCCTGCCAACTGTGAGATACAAGAACGTATCAACAAGTTTGATCATTTTGCTCCAGGCAATGTTAGATGGAGCACCGTTAAAAGAATGAACAACAACAAAAGATGGGACCATACACATGAGGACAGAAAATACTATAGAAAAATAGCAAATAGTAATGGTATAAGTGTTAGATGTTTCAATAGTAGATTATACAGTGGTTGGGATATCAAAGATGCGGCATGTTTGCCTTTAATGAAAAGTGTGCCCTACAAAAAAAGGATTATAGAATGAAACCAACTTTTGATGCCTATACAGAATTAGTAGAAGTAATAAAGTTCTGCAAGGCCGCAGATAAATTTATAGAAAACTTTGACAAGAATCACAAAGTGTTGGTAGAACAATATAATTTGTTAAACACAAGGGTTCATAGACTAGAAGAAACTATGTTAAGCGTAGAACAGATGATGTATAAACAAAAGGAACAGATAGATGCAATTACCAGAAAGAAATGACACTTTTTTAGTGCCAACATTAACAATAGCAGGAGCAATTATTTTAGCAGGTGTAGTATTCAATCAAATTAGTGGTTGGTATAGTATATTGGCAACAATTTTATTATTTTTAGGACACTCACAAGAATACAAACATTTGTGGTTACTTCCAAAGGTAAAAGATGATAGCACATCTACTAGGTAACGGCAATAGTAATAAATTTTACACTAAAACACAAGGCACGGTGTATGCCTGTAATTGGCCTACACATGAATTTGTGTATGACTATCTTTGTATGATAGACGGACTTGCAATTAAATATATTCATAACAATCACATAACACCTAAGGTGCCTATACTATGCACACAAAATTGTAAGGAATACCAAATTAGAAAACAATTAGACTGGGACGTAAGAAGCGTTTTTACAACTACAAATAGACCAAGATTCAATAGTGGACATCACACAGTGAAATATATCTGTGAACAAAAACATCCACCCCTAGGTATACATCTATGGGGAATGGACAGTATGTATTCAAAGGATCTATCAAGTCAAATGGACGAACATGTTCCAAGAAACAATCGCCCACCTTTGAATAACCAATGGCATCCGCATTGGATTGAATTATTCACAGCAAACCCTAATATTTTATTTACGGTTCATATACCCAAAGGAGAAAGTCTAAGTGTCAAAGCAAAAAACCTACAAGCAGAAACTCACTAAATGGATTGACAGCGTTCTTACTATTTCTAGAGCAGAAATAGGTGGTATGCCTATATGTCCTTTTATAAAACAGTATAGAAACAAGATACACATAGTAGAAACAACTGCACCAATGACTATTGCTAAAAATTTTGCTGATCTAAAAGAAACTTTAGATATAGAAGCTTGTATCCTATATGGCAAACGATATAGTTTTGAAAAATTGCATAAGATATGCAACAGGATCAACTCATTGTATAAAACAAAGAATGTTGTATGCCTAGCAATGCACCCTGACTCAGAAGAACCGCCATTAGCGTTAGAATATAACTTTGAATACCCTATTCTTATACTACAACGCAAGAACACATTGGAAGATGCAAGAAATCGCCTTCAAAATACGGATTATTACACATTTTTTCAAGATAGTGCTAAATAAGTATAGTAGATTAAAACCAAGGAGACAAAATGACAGTTACTCTTAGACAAACGGCCCAAACAGGAGCAACCAACAAAGGTAGTGCTCTTACATTTGCAGAACTTGATGCAAACTTTGTGGACCTATTAACAAACAAAATTCAACCACTACAAGTTGTAGGTGATTCAGGAGATGTAACTCTTGGTGAGGCACTATCAGCAGGTAGATTAGTAATAAACGGAGCAGGCAATATTGCTGTAGCGGCCGCAGAAGATTCAGCAGGCAATGCCACACTTACTATCACAGGAACGCCAACTGACACACAAATTGTAGGCGGCACAGATATAACAGTATCACAACCTGATTCAGCAGGCGCATTTACGATTGCATATTCAGGATCAGCAGGTATTGCCAGTGTAGCAAACGACAGTTCACCACAATTAGGTGGCGACTTGGATGTCAACAGCAATGGTATTGTTTCTGTATCAAACGGAAATATACCTATTACGCCTAATGGCACAGGACAAGTTCAAACAACTAATTTACGTTATGATGAAGACATACACGACCTAGGCACAACAGGCGGAACAATTACACCTGATGTTGCAAACGGCAATGTTCAAACAATAACATTAAACAACAATTTAACTTTTTCAGCTTTTAGTAATCCTATAGCAGGACAAAGTTTAACATTGATTATTGATACTGATGGCACAAACAGAACACTAACTTCAACTATGAAATTTGCGGGCGGAGCAAAAACTATGTCAACAACAGACACTTTTGATATTATGACGGTGTTTTACGATGGCACAAGATATTACGCTTCATACAGCACAAATTTTAGTTAAGGAGATATTATGCCATTAGGAGCAACTAAATTAAATTCATTATCTAGAATCTTTCCAGCGGCAGGTGCGGCAGGACTAACAGCAACAGACCCTAACGAAAGTTTTTATGGTTATGATTCAAGTGTTAGTAATTCATCAAGCGACAGCAGAGACATTACAATAGCTCTTTGGTTTAAAGATGGTGACGGTTCAACAGCAGGTGCAAATCTAGCAGATACGGCATTTAGATTTTACCATGGAACAGGTGGCACAAATCTATTGAACTTTGAATACCAAGGTGGTAGACTAAGACTAATTGCATTAGATGCCAGTGTTGCTTGGGGTTTTGATTATTTCATTGGATCATACAACGCAACATATGGTAATGGAACATATGATGATGGTAACTGGCATCACTTGGTATACTCAAGAGATGGTAGTGCTTCAACAGAACATGTTTACGTAGATGGTAGTTCTACAAGTTTTTCAGTAAACGCAGGCAGACAAAGTTTTACACCAAATGTTTGGCAAGGAACTGAATGGTCAGAAATTAGTATCTTAGCAGAAGGCAATGGTAGTAACAAAGTTGGTATGGGTATGACACAAATTTTCGTAGACAATGTTTATTACAATCTTGGTGATACTGCAACACGTCAAAAGTTTTACAACAGTGGAGCAGTTGACATGGGATCAGATGGCACAGGTTCAGGACTTGCACAACCACTTATTTTCCACACAGGTGATACCAGCAGTATTTTAACTGCCGCTGGTGATGGCACATTTGCATATGGTTTATCATCAAATGGTAGTGGTAATGACATAAGTGCAGACGACGGACCACAATTTGCATAAGGAGAATAAATGTATACAGTAACAACAAACGCAGGCGTAAAACAAGAACAAACACTTGAATTAGCATGGGTAATGGGTATCTATGATGATGGTGAAGTAACACTAACAAAACCAGATGACTCAACACAAACATTTTCTTCTTACTCTGAATTCACAACATACGTTGAGGAGAACAAATAATGGGATGGCCATCAGGAACAAAAGCAGGCACAACTAATGTTGATGCAGGCACAGACTTAATTGCTAACGCAAGACCAGACATCAAACAAAACATTGACAACGTAAATGAAATAATTGATCACCTAAATATTAGTTCACCAAGTAATGGAGATGTTCTAAAATATTCTAGTTCAACAGGTAAATGGGAACAGGTTCAAGCAACTACATTAGGAACACAGGTTGCAGTTTTAGATGTAAGTGCACCTAACCTAGATGAAAACACCACAGTCAATATAGGTAGTGCCGCGGCACTACTAACTGCACAGGTTACAGAAAACAAGGACCCTGGTGGCATAGTAAGTATTTCAGGTGATAGTGCTAACGCATATGAAATAACACTAGACGCAGGTTCTTATATGATTGAATTGTTAGCAGGTAGTTTAGTCAATGCACTAAGTTATACACTAAAATTAGATGACAAAACAAATGATAGTGCAACTATTTGGTCTTTGTCAGTTTCAAACACTGATCAAGACAACACATTTGTCAGCAAGTTTTATGATACTGCTGTTTACAGCACAACTTTAACAGTAAGATTTGGTTATGTTGACAACACTGAAGGCGATGGTAGCTATACAGGCCAAATTTTGATTACAAAAATAACGTAAAAACCTGGGTATTTCATTTATACGATAAATACTTGCGTATATACGACTAAACCCTTAAGGAGAAAATAATATGTCACAAGCATCCAATTACACGGAGACAAAGACACTGGACTTTTGGTTAAAGGCCAACAGCACCAGCACATCAGCACCAAGTGCGGTGTATGTAGCTCTCTTTAACACCACTGACTCTGCAGGAGCAATTGATCAAGGCGGTGTTATTGATAGACTAGAAGCAGGAACAATTACAGACGAATGCCAAGGCGGCGGTTATGAAAGAAAAGCAGTAACCTTTACGATTTCAGGCGGAACAGCAACATCAAACGCAGACGTAACATTTGCGGCGGCAACAGACAACAACTGGAGCACAATTACACATATTGCAATTATGGATTCAGATGCAGAATTTGCATCAGGCGATAGTGCAGGTGGTGGAAATGTTTTATTCTATGGACCATTAACAGCATCTAAAGAAATTTTGTCAGGCGATACGTTCCAAATTACATCAGGTTCACTTACAGTATCATTGGCATAAGCTGTCTTTAAGGGAGATTCCTATTGACAGTCTATGTTAACAAAGATCCAAGTTATATTGCTGATGACTATATTGCCACAGGTTATGTAGGCACAGACGCAGATCTCTATGTAGCGGCAGGTTATGTATCTGGCGTAGCACTAGGTGAAGCTGATCTATCATCAACTGCAAGTTTAACAGTAACAGCAACAAACATTAGACCAGGAGTGGCAACACTCTCTGCAAGTGCGTCAACCTCTGCTTCTGCAGACAGGATTAGGACTACAGGTGCTGACCTGTTAGGTTCGTTTACAGTAACGACAGGGGCAAACACACAATTCAATGGATCTGCCAGTCTGGTAATGACAGGCGACGAAGTTCAATGGCAAAATGCACAAACATGGGGCAATGCAAGAAGTCAAATATGGGGTCCGCTATTCAGTGCAACTGCCATAAGATTATTGACAGGTGTTGCAAACTTATCAAGTAGTTTTGTTTTAAGTGCAACAGCACAAAGAACAGCAATAGGTAATATTGTTGTAACAGGATTTGGTTCACTTACAGCATCAGCACTAAGAACAAGAAGCAGTTCAAGTTCATTATCAGCATCATTTACAACAACACAAACAGGCACAACAGTATTAACAGGCGAAGCAAATATAACAGCATTTGCAACAACAGTATCAGTAGGTATAAGACGTGTAGACGCAGATCCTGCAGATATAAATGCAAGTTTTGCTCTTACAGCAAGTGCAGATAGAACAAGAAGCACTTCAGCTGATCTTTCTAGTTCAGCAACTGTAACAACAAACGGCAGTTTCAAAGTAAGTGCAAGTGCTAATCTTTCAGCATCATTTACACTACAGGCAATCACAGGCGCAATAGCAAGTGGCGTTATTATATCAGCAGGAACCTTTACAACTACACAATCAGCAGTAAGGATAAGAGGCGTTGAAGCAGACTTAAATGCCAACTTTAGTCTTACTGGAACAGGTGGTGCGGCGTTCTTAGGCGAATGTAATATAACAGCGTTCACAACAATAGTAGGTGTGTTAAGCATTTACAGTATAGATCCATTTAGGATATATCAAGTAGATACTGAGTCCAGATCTTTACAAATTGTTGAAGAACCACGTATTTATACAGTGGATTTTGAAACTCGCATAAATACTATTGAAAGTGAAACAAGAAACTTCAGTGTTCCTAGCGAAACAAGAACACTTGAGATCCAACATCTTACATTAGTAGATGTTGAAAACACACCAGTGGATAGGAGAGAGTAAGCATGGCCCACACATTAACAGGTTTTAAGCAAGACCGCGTAGGCGTTTACATTGAAAAAGATCCATATGCTGTTCTAGACTATAGTTTAGATTTTACAAACTGGATGCCTAGTGGTGATACGATTGCATCAAGAACTGTTACAGTTGAAACCATTGCAGGCGATAGTTCTGCACTCGCAGTTGATAGCACAAGTGCAACTGATTATGTGGTTACTGCTGTTATTAGCGGAGGCACAGCAGGAAACATTTATAATGTTGAATACAAGATTGTTACCAATAACAGTAAACAAGACAGTAGAAACATTAGAATAAAAGTATTGGAGCGACAAGCATAATGGAACACAATGAGCAAAAGAAGACAACTAAAAAATACAAGACTATAGATAGAGATCTTGTTTTCAAATTAGCGTGTATCCAATGCTCAGACCAAGAGATTGCAGAAGTGGTTGGCACATCTGCAACAAACCTAAGAAAAAGATTCGCAGGCATATTAGAAAAAGGCAAACAAGAAGGCAAGAAGTCACTCAGACGAGCAATGTGGGAAAAGGCAATAAATGGAGATTCAAGGGTTCAAATTTATCTTAGTAAACAATATCTTGGAATGAGAGATACACCAGAAGACGGAGAGTCCAAAGCACCGTTGCCATGGGAAGATTGATATGCCGTTAAGCATGCCACAAAAAGACATCTGCGACAGTGAGTCTCGCTTTAGAGTAGCGGTCACTGGTAGACGTTTTGGCAAAACACATGTCGCAATGAGAGAACTGGCAAGGTTTGCAAGTCAACCAGACAAGTTAGTTTGGTATGTGGCACCTAGTTATAGAATGGCCAAAAACATTGTATGGGATCAACTAAAAAGCAAACTAAAAGAACTTCGTTGGGTAGAAGCAACTAATGAAGCAGAACTTATGTTACGTCTAAAATCAGGAAGTAAAATATATTTGAAAGGTGCTGATGCACCAGACAGTTTAAGAGGCGTTGGCCTTGACTTTCTTGTTATGGACGAATTTCAAGACATTGAACCAAAAACATTTACTGAAGTTTTAAGACCTACACTTTCAGATAAAAAAGGTCAAGCATTGTTTTTAGGCACACCAAGAGGTGTTGGTAGTTGGAGTCATGAAATGTATACTATGGCAAAAACTACAGATGATTGGTCCAGCTTTACATACACAACTCTTGATGGTGGCAATGTTAGCGAAGATGAAATTAATGAAGCAAAACGTGATATGGATCAAAGAACATTTGAACAAGAATATCTAGCTTCATTTACAACCTATTCAGGCGTAGTATATTATAATTGGGATAGAGAAAAAAATATACAACCACACAAACCATTAGACCTAAAAGAAATATATGTTGGACAAGACTTTAACGTAGGCGCTCTTGCAAGTGCCATTAGTGTTATTGAAAATGGCAAAGTATATTTTATAGATGAAATACTAATGAACGGATCAAACACAGAAGATGTTTGTGACGAATTAAAACGTAGATATCCTAACAGCAGAATAACTGTATTCCCAGATCCTGCAGGACGTCAACGCAGAACAAGTGCAGGTGGTAAAACAGATATTTCAATATTACAAAACGCAGGTTTCAATGTCCAGGTTAGAAATTCACATACAGCAATTAGAGATAGAGTTAACGCCGTTAACGCAAAATTAAAAAACACACTAGGAGAGCGATCCTTATTCGTTGACCCCAAGTGTAAGAATATCGTAAATAGTTTAGAAAAAATGGTATACAAACCAGGAACGAACATCGTAGAAAAAGATGGGTCATTAGATCATATGGCAGATGCATTAGGTTATCTTGTAGATTTCCTATATCCATTACGCACAGATTACAATGACAATACAACGCCAGATCGTTGGGCATTCTCTGGGTCAACCAGCACAACAAGGAGATGGAGCTAATGCCCTATATAAGAGACAGAGTAATAAAAGGAAACAATACAACCAATGTTGATTATATTGTAGAAGCACACGAGGCCTACAAATATTATATCAACAGATGGTCATTTTTAGGTGATTCATACCAAGGTGGTTATGATTACTTTATGGGAAAATATCTTGAACCATACTATTATGAATCAAGAGAAGACTATGAAAAACGTCTAAGAAGTGTAGCTGTAGACAACCACACAAAAAGCGTAGTAGGTATATTCAACAGCTTTTTATTTAGAAAAGATATCTACAGAGAATTTGGTAGTGTAGATACAGATCCAGGACTAAAACCATTTATGAAAGATGCAGATCTTGATGGTAGAAGTTTTGATGCATTTCTAAGAGACCTAAGTGCATACACAATGGTGTATGGTAACTGTTGGGTAATTGTTGACAAAAGCAATGTTCAAGTAGGAACAAGAGCAGAAGAATTACAACAAGGTTTACGTCCATATGTGAGTTTGTTTACGCCAGACAATGTGCTGGACTGGCAGTATCAAAGACAAGCAAATGGTTTGTATACCCTAACATATCTAAAAGTAAAAGAAGAAGTAATTGAGAACGTTCAATTTATAAGAGAATATACTCCTACAGAAATCAACGTATACAAAGTAGACGGAGATGAAAAAACAGGATCAATTGTAGACAGTATGCCAAACACACTTGGCCAAGTGCCTGCGGTATGTGTATATGCACAACGCTCAAACACAAGAGGTATTGGTGTTAGTGCAATTGGAGATATTGCAGACGTTCAAAAAGACTTGTATGAATTAAGTTCAGAGATGAATGAAATTATACGCCTAACCAATCACCCTAGTCTTGTAAAAACAAGAGGCACAGAAGCAAGTGCAGGTGCAGGTTCAATCGTGCAAATGGAAGAAGGATTAGATCCAGGATTAAAACCTTTCTTACTACAACCAAACGGTAGTTCAATTGAAAGTATCATTGGAGCAATGGACAAAAAGATTGAAAGTATTGATAGGATGGCATGCCTAGGAGGAATTAGAAGTATAGAAAGTCGTAGACTTTCAGGCATTGGACTACAAACTGAATTCCAAATGTTAAACGCTAAGATTAGTGATTTTGCGGCAAACCTAGAACATGCTGAAGAACAAATTTGGCGTATGTGGGCAATGTATCAAGGCAAGGCATGGGACGGTCATGTAGAGTATGCTAGAAGCTTCTCAATACAAGACAAAGCAAATGACATTGCAATGTTAAAACTTGCAAAAGAATCAAACATTACAAATCCAAGTATCACAAGCAGAATTGATGATTTGATTTTTGAAACAATTACAGAAGAAAGTGCGGCGGAGTTAGCAATGACGCATCCTGTTACAACACCTGAAAATAGACAACAGCATATCCAACAGATGATTATGGAAGGTTTGACTGACACACAAATGTTAGATCTACATCCTGAAATAACACAAGCGGATATTGACACAGCAAAACAGGCGTTGGCAAATGGGTAGATTTGTAGCTGAATCAAACTTATATATAGAGGGCACGGAAAAAAGAATCCGTGAAGTGTTGAGTGAATACAATGACAACATACACAAGTTTGAAACTAAAGATACAAAAGCGGCAGGCGTAAGAGCAAGAAACAATTTACTAGAACTATACGGTCTAGCAAAAGCAAGACGTAAAGAAATTTTAGATCGTAGTAAAACTTTAGGCATGTATGAACATCCTAGTTGGGAAGGTGTAGATGAAAATGAAACAGTTTGATGACTTAGACAAACGTCTAGCACTACTAGAACAAAAATTGGATCTAGTGTTAGACAATCATTTGACACACATGGAACGTGACATGTCAATGATTAAAAAGGTGCTTGGCGCAGTTGGTATCGTAGTGTTTACACAGATGATTGCTGTTATTGCCAACATGATGATGTAATGGCAAAATATAGAGGCAGATCAGTAACACTCAACAAACCATCGCGTGGTGACGTAAAGAAGTTCAAAGTATTTGTCAAAGACCGTAACACAGGCAATGTCAAAAAAATAAACTTTGGTCAAAAAGGTATGAGCATAGGTAGGAACAATCCTACTAGACGTAGAAGCTTCAATGCAAGGATGGGTGCGGTGTTAGACAAAGTCAAAGGACAAAAAAATCTTTCGCCTGCTTATTGGAGTTTACAGGCATGGAAAAAAGGATTCAAACTGTAATGGCACGTTGGAACACCTTAGAAAAATTTATAAAAGAAAATAACCTTTCATCAGGCGCTGAACTAGGTGTATGGAAAGGCAAAACAATTACACACTTGTTGGAAACGTGTCCACACTTAACTATGACAGGTATAGATGCTTGGGACAGCATGGGCAAATGGACACAATGGAATCACAAGAATCACGAACGTGAAGTTCGCTATAAAACAAAAAAGTTTGGTGAACGCTGTAGACTAATCAAAGGCAAGACCACAGAAGTAGCAGATCAAATACAAGACTCTACACTTGACTTTGTTTTTATTGATGCGGATCACAGTGAACAAGGTGTTAGCAGAGATATTGAAACCTATAAGACAAAAGTCAAACCAGGTGGATATGTAATGGGTCACGACTACGATTGGAAGAGCGTGAGGGCAGGTATTGAAAAACATTTTGATACCGTAAAAACTACGAATAATGGAATCTGGTATGTGCAATGTCTGTAACTACCAGCGTCAGTATTCGTCATACAATAGGAGAAAAAACCATGGCCAGTAGAGGTGGAAAAAAGAAGAAGGACAAAAAGAAAAAGTCAATGCGTGGCGGTAGACGCCGTAAATAAGCATTATTTTGTCTAGATTGATAAATAAAAGCATACTACTATAAGAGGGTAGGTGGTAGACTCAACCAAAAAGAAAGAGGAAATAATATGAACGCAGAAACAGCGGTAAACGAAACAGAGACAACTGCATCTCCAAACGAACAGCAGGTAGCAACACAGGAAACTGTAAAGGAACAAACACTGACACAAGACGATGTGAATCGCATTGTAGCAGAAAGGGTTGCAAGAGAAAGAGCAAAGTTTGAAAAGAAATATTCAAATGTTGATCTTGATCATTACAACAACTTGGTAGGACAAGAAGAGGCACGCAAACAAGAAGAACTTGAAAAGCGTGGCGAGTATGAAAAACTGTTAAAGGACCAAGCTGAAAAGTTCTCAGGTAAAATCCAACAGTATGAAACAGAACTTCATTCTATCAAAATTGACGGAGCATTGCTTAACGAAGCAAGTGCCAACAAAGCAGTTAATCCACAGCAAGTGGTTCAACTACTAAAAGGCCAAGTTAAGTTAAATGAAGCAGGCGCCGTAGATGTTGTTGATGCAAACGGACAAGTAAGATATGATGACAAGGGTGAACCTATCAAAGTATCAAGTTTGGTAAATGAATTCCTTACAGCGAATCCACACTTTGTAAGTGCAGGACCAAGTGGTTCAGGCACAGGACAAGGAGTAGGTAAGCAAACACCTGTGGTAGAAAATGATGTGACTAAATTGGATATGAACAACCCCACACATCGCGAGCAGTATCGTAAGATAATGAACGAAAGAGGTGTTCGTATATAACTTGCTATCATAAGGAGATATAATTATGGCAATTTCAACAACAACTACGCTTAATGATCTATATGCAAATATCGTTCAAGCGGCGGCATTCACTTTAAGTGAAAAAACAGTTATCCGTCCATTAGTAAGAAATTACAACATGGTAGGATCACCAGGCCTAGTAGCACAGATTCCAAAGTATGGAACTATTGCGGCGGCCGCAGTAGCTGAGGGCACAGACCTTAGCACACCAACATCTTTTTCAACTGACGTTACAACTGTAACAGCAAGTGAAATTGGTGTTAATGTATCACTAACTGACATCGCACGTGAAGGTGCCGCAGAAGACGTAGCGGCGGCGATTGGTCGTCAGATTGGTGACGGAATGGCAAACAAAGTGGACCAGTCACTTGCGGCATTATTTGAAGGATTTTCAAATACTGTTGGATCAGGTGCGGCAGAGATTACAGTGGACGATATTTTCAAAGCGGCCGCTACTCTAAGAAGCAACAATGCTCCTGGACCATATGTGTGTATCTTACACCCATTCCAAGCATTCCAACTTAAGAAGACACTTGCAGGTAACGGCAACACTCCAATGAACAACCACGATTTAGCTAACGAAGCTCTAAGATCAGGTTATGTTGGTCAAGTTGCAGGTATGCAAATCTTTGAAACTAACAATGTAACTGGCCCAAGTGCTGGTGGATTTGTTGGTGCGGCAATGAGTGCAGATGCTATCGCTTACATGGTTAAGCGTGACATGAGAATTGAAGAGCAAAGAGACGCAAGTCTAAGAGCAACAGAATTTGTTGGTTCTATGGCATATGGCGCTTCTGAGTTATTTGACGCTTATGGTGTTGGTATCATCGCAGACGCTCAACTGTAATAGTTGAATAGACTTTACTAACATAAAAGGGCGGTGGCAACATCGCCCTTTTTTCTTCGTTATCCGCCATATATTTTCACATTCTGATAAATACTTGTGGATAGAGAAGGACTCTACTCACTAGAAAGGGAAGTACCCATATGGCAACATTAGCAACTATAACAGATATAGAACACTACGAACCTGATATCACAGATTTTGGTATCCCAGATTTTGACGCAGAAATTACAAAAGCTCAAAATGATGTATTCAGAGATTTACGAATAAAATATTGGCCAACTGTTACACACGGACAGTATGACGTAAAATACTTGACTGGCGCAGAATCAGAACCAGACGAAGATCTATATACCGCAAGTCAACTTACTCGCGCCTGCTGTTACCAAGCACTTGGTTATCATATCTATCCAAAATTATCAAAATTTGAAGCAGAACAAGATCTATTTGAAAGAAAAATGGAATTCTATCGTAAAGAGTATGATAGAGAAATGGAACTTGTTTTAAGAGATGGTGTAGAATATGATAGAGACAGTTCAGGAACAATTGAAGATACTGAAAGAGAACCTACATATTACCTACGCCTTAAGAGGTAGGTAAATGAGCAATCGCGAAAGTATAGCACAAAATATTATTGAAGTTTTAGGCGATATGTCACCGCCTCGTCCTGCTTTTATCAGCAGAGAACCTTTTGACGTAGACAAATTAGCACTTACACAATTTCCAGCAATACTTGTAACCACAGGCAATGAAGAACGTGAGGACCTAGCAATGGGTGGCGCACGTCGTGGTGTTTTACAAGTAGTCATAAGAGGGGTTGTGCGTAGTGATGGAAGAAAAGGTTTCGTTCAGTCAGTTGATGAAAAACGCAACGAAATGATTGAACGCATTGAAGAAGCATTAAACACAAATAGGAATAGAGACTTAAATGCAGTTCGTGCCGCAACTACTCATGTAACAAACATTGAGATTGTAGACAGAACTCCACCATTAGGTGAATTTGCCTTAACAGCAGAAGTTCACTATTCATTTACACAAGGAGCGACATAATATGCCAGTAAAATATATTAAATTAATCAATCCAGACGGTATCAAAGAAGCAATTCAAGAGGACCGTGTGCAAAGATTTCTAGATCAGGGTTATAAATTAGCAGACTCTGTTCAAGAAAAAAAGTCACAAAAAAGTAGTAGCAAGAATAAAATCTCTGCTACCGCCCAAATTGTGACTTCATCACCAGAAGACGATTCAGAAAGTTATGCTTGGCATGACGATGAGGAACTAAAAGACCTTGCGCCAGAACAAGTAGAAGTTGAAGATGAAGATTCTAACGAAACTGCTAAAAAGGAGAAATAAACTATGGCAACATACACAGGTGAAAACGGTCAAGTATCTATTGGAGCAGATAGTGCTGGCCAAACTACTATTGCTGAAGTTCGTTCCTGGACAGTTGAACACACTAAAGATGTGGTTGAAGACACAGTCATGGGCGATGCGGCAAGAACTTACAAAGCTGGTTTACATCAGTTTACAGGATCAATGGAGATCTTGTATGATGATACAGCGGCACAATTAGCATTAGGACATAACAATCCAGATGCTGATACAACTCTAAGAGCTGAGTTCTATCCTAGCAACGCGGCAGGTAAAAAACTTGCTGGCAATGTGTTGGTAACAAGCATTTCAAGAACATCAAGTTTTGATGACCTTGTAACTGCAACAGTCAACTTCCAGGGATCTGGAGCACTAGAAATCGTAGACTATACTGCATAGATTATGATTGAAGTTAGGATTCTAGGACTAAGAAATTCAATGAAGCAACTTGAACGAGAAAAAGATGCTTTCATTGGCAGAGTGGCGCAAGATACTTTGGTTGTAGCTCGCAAGAATACACCAATTGACACGGGATTAGCAAGAAACGGTTGGCGCCTAGAAAATATGTTTCAACAGAAACGTATAGTCAACCGCACCCGTCATATAAACTACCTAGAACGCGGCCGCTCTAAACAAGCACCTAATGGTATTCTAGGACCTACCGTTAGGGAGATATCAAAGAGGAGATATAAAATATGAATGTAATGGACAATATTAAAGGCCACTACGCAGACCAACTTTCAGGCGGTTTGAATAAAATCAGTGTTACTGAATGGAAGACGGACATCTATTGTAAGAAGGCATACCCTTTTTCAGTAGAGGCCGCAATTATTAAGTTACAACAGGAAGGTAAAACTGTTGAAGCATTAGTTGAAAGTTTGATTCAAAAAGCATTAGACGTTGATGGTAACAAAATGTTTACCAAGTTTGACAAAAATGCACTAATGAATGAAGCAGATCCTAATGTGTTAATTAGAGTATGTGGAGAATTGAATAGAGCTGTCTCTGAATATGAGGCAATTGAAAAAAACTAAGTGAGGACACTGATCTACAGTTAGTAATGAGGGTTGCTGTAACCCTAGGTAAAACTGTAGAAGAAGTAATGACGCAAGTCAGTGTCCTAGAACTAAAACTTTGGTTAGCTTGGTTCTCTATAGAACATAAAAAAACAAAGGAGTCAATGGGTGGCAACGCAAACAATAGAAATCCGCGCCGTAGATAAAACTCAACGAGCGTTAAAAAATATTGAAAATAATACTAAACGACTGCAGAGTAGTTTCAGTGGCGTTTCTAAGGCCGCAGGCGCCTTTGTTGCTATTTTAGGTGCTAGAGAGATAATTCAATTTGCTACTAGGATCAAAGATACAACATCAACATTTCAAAGCTATAGAAACCAATTAAAACTTGTAACTAATGGTCAACAAGACCTTACTAGAGTATTTGGTTTGTTAGAAAAAGCGGCAGTTCAAAACAGAACAAGTTTTGGTGAAACAATTGACCTATTTACAAAACTAAGAGTATCTACAGAAGCATTAGGTATTAGTGAAGAACGTGTTATTGATGTTACTGGTAAGCTATCACAAGCATTACAAGTGGCAGGTGCTGATGGCAATACTGCCGCCAGTGTTATTAGACAGTTTGGTCAAGCTATGGCATCAGGCGAAGTGCGTGGTGATGAATTTAGAAGTTTGGTTGAAGGTTTAGGTCCTGCACTTGCTATTATGGCAAGAGAATCAGGTATCACAGTAGGTGAATTAAGAGTTATGTCACAAGCAGGTGAGCTTACAGCTGAAACCTTGTTTAAGATGTTAGAAAATTCAAATTCATTAAGTGAAGCATTTCAAAACATGGCACCAACTATAAGTCAGTTAGAAACAGGTTTGTCAGATGCGTTTGACAGAGTGCTGGTTAAAATTGGTGAGGCAACAGGTGCAACAGCTTTTTATGAAAAAGGTGTTTTAAGTTTAACCAATAGTTTTAACGTCTTAGCAGGTGCATCAGATCTTGTTAAACTGTCTAACCAAGAATTATTTGATGCCGCGGCAAAAGGAACTGTTAATTTTGATCTTGCTATGGAAGAACTTAAAAGACGTTTTGCAGAGCTTGATAATAGTGTAAGAATATTTGGTAGAGACTTTGACCTTGATTTGAATATTGGTGAGTTCTTTGACAGTGATGAAACTAAAAATGCTAAACAGGCCATTGCTGATTTGGTAAATGGGTTACGTGATCTTAAAAATGCACAAATTGAAACAGCAAAAGAAAATGAAGAAGCGGCGGCGGCACAAGCAGAAATAAACAAATTAATCAATGCCGCAATGGCGCCATTTAATGAATACATCAATCTAGCAGAAAAATATCAAAAAAGCGGATTTGGTAGTGCGTTAGATAAAAATGAAGCTAAAATTGCCGCTGTAAATAAAGCATTAGAACAATTAGCTATAGCTAACAAAACTGTTATTGAAGTTAGTGGCGAAAAAGTAGTTAGCGATGAAAAACTTATAGAGCTAACTGGTGTGTTGAATTTAGAACTTGCGGCACTTACAAAGCAAAATAAAAAATTAAAAGATGCACAATCTGAACTTGTTGTAGCAGGAGTAAGTTATGCAAGTTTCATGGAAGACCTAATTGAATCTACAAACAAGTCTGTAACATTAGACGGATTCAAAGCAAAAGCAATTACTGAAATTAGTGCTAAGTTTAGAGATGGAGCAATATCTTTAAAACAATATAACACAGCAATGATGTCATTAGATGATGATTTCAAAACGGCCGCTGAAAGACAAGTTGAAGAAGCAAAACGTATAAAAGATTTACAAGACGAACAAATAGTAAAAATTGGTGAGCTAACAGAAAAATATAGAACACACTTTATGACGCAGGTTGAATTAGCAGAAGATGCTTTCAACAAAGAGAAAGAATTAATTGAAAGTGCGTTTATTGCCGCTAGTATTACATCACAGCAAAAAACGTCAATGTTAATTGATGCTGAAAATATTTTACAAGGCGAACTTACAAAAATTAGAGAAAAGGCCGCCCAAGAAGAAAAGAAACGTCAAGAAGCATTGTTAAAAGGTAACCTTAGAGACTTTACAGCTGGTAAGTTAAAAGAATCTAAAGTTATGGAAATGACTGAAGAAAACAAAAAGAAATTTTTCATAGAAGGTTCAAGAGACACATTGGACGAAATGGCAAGATTTAACAAACAGGCATTCCAAATGAAAAAAGCTCTAGCTTTAGTTGATGTTATGTTAAGTGCCAAACAAACTGTAATGAGTATGATGGCCGCAGGAGCGGCATTTGGTCCAATTGGTGCCGCCGCAGGTGCCGCAATTGGTGTGGCAATGGTAGCATCACAAATTGCCGCTGTTCAAAGTATGCAATACACAGGTAGACAGCATGGTGGTGCTTTACGAGCAGGTCAAGGAAGTGTTGTTGGAGAAGATGGACCAGAACTTATTGTTCCTAA
>TARA_R100001463_G_scaffold7590_3_pt1 | contig 19643 bp, 6 predicted proteins | sample TARA_R100001463 | Tara Oceans TARA_R100001463 (sample SAMEA2622242) | marine metagenome | biome: marine biome (ENVO:00000447); feature: deep chlorophyll maximum layer (ENVO:xxxxxxxx); material: "saline water (ENVO:00002010), including plankton (ENVO:xxxxxxxx)" | depth 40 m
AAATACTTTTTGTGCTCACCTTGGTAGCCCTTGTAAGTTTTCTTTTGTGGATAGTAGCCTGGAGAAACGTCAGATCTGAAATAAGAAGATCCTTCCATTAATAGCATTGAAGGTAAAAACGAACTATCGTCTCCAAATGTCATACCTCTAGTTTCTGACATAGTTCCATTTTCTAAGAAACTTTTGTTTCTTATCATTGTAGCAACTAACTCGTCTGGAGAAAGTTTATACTTTTTACCATACGCTCTAGCGTTTGTTCTGTGAAACCTTTTGTGTTCTGCTCTATTTTTTCTATACAGATCTGTAATAGGTTCCACTCCCATTATTTTTGAAATAGTATCAAAACCATCGTCTCTTGGAGAGTCTTCAGCTCTTAAAAAAACCTCTATACTTTCTGGTTGTTGAAATTTTTCTACTGCTGGCTTAACAACTTTGTCAATATATCTTACTCTGAGCTTAACGAAATCCTTAATAACATCATCTCTATAATTTTTGCCATCAACTACTAAACCATCCTTACCCCATGTACTGTCAAAAGCGAGTGTTATTTGGTCTTTAAACTCTTTTTCGTTATTAAAGTCAAGACTTTGATAATCTATATTTTTATGAAATTGTCTCCATTTTTTTCCGTTTTCACCATAGTATTTACGTTGTAAAGTTGGGTTGTCTGAAGTTACAATTGTAGAACTAAACATTATATCTGATTTACCACTTTTAATAGTTTCTAAACCAGCGTAGCCTTTTGCATCAGCCGCTTTTCTAATTGATTGATTTGCTACAACCATAGCCACTTGCATTACTATAGCTCTTAACGGGCTGTCTACTTTTCTATTCTCTGTGTTAAATTTACTTTCAACACCTACAGGTGTTATGCCAAATAAGTTTAAAAAGTCAGCTTCGTTTATATTGTCAACAAAGTTTTTCTTTTGTACTTGTAGTCCTTTTCCACCTCCTTGTTTTTTCTTTTTACCAAATACTATTTGATCACCTATTCTTTGCTTTTGAGTTGTAGATCTTTGTTCTTGTTTAGTATATAATAAATTTTTCTCACCAGTCTCAGGGTTAACAGCGTTCAATAATACCGTTGGTACCCCAGTAGCGTCTGCTTGATTGTTAAATCCTTCAGGTAGCATATTCAACATCTCACGAGCCCCTATTTGTCTTATCTTTTTTTGAATAGCTAATCTTTCATCTACTGTTAATTGAGAGTCTTTAATAAGTTTACTCGGGTTAACACCAAACTCATTGGCAACTAACTGAAGTATTTCTACTAACACGGCGTCTTCAGCTTTTAGCAATGCTTTAACGTCTTTATAAGCATTAATATCTTTTGTTATTATATTATCGAAGTTTTCATCAACCACCGCGTCAATAGATTCTTCAACATTTATTTTCTTAGCAAAAACAACTGTACCTTCTTTTTTCTCTATACTAACAATGTCATCTTGCGCAACACCTCCTTCTTGAGCTGCTAGTGCCGCCTCTTGTTGTTTTCTAATTTTATCTAAAACACCAGGTCTTTTAAGCTTTATATGTAGCGCCAACCAACCAGACAAGTCTCCCTCTACAGCTCCCTTGTACTTTACTTCTGGATTATAGTTTGTTATAGCGGTAGTAAGATCATCTTTTACCATTTGTATAAACTCAGCTTTAGTAGTATATGGTGAGCTGCCGTCTTCTTTGTTTAATAAACCTGGCACTAAAACAATATTGTTACCTTGTATTCTAAGTCCTTTCATTGTAACGATGCTACCATTTAGTGTTTCGTTTCTATCAGATATTAAGTCAGCTATATTTACCTTACCTTTTCTTCTTACTTTTAGCTTGGCGTCATACTGCTCTTTACTAATAACTTCTCCTTTAGAGTTTCTTACAAGTTTATTTATATTTTCTTGTATCTCATTAGACATTTGTACATCTGCTCTTTCTTGCGCGGCTGTTTTTTTACCCCTAGCCTTAGCTACTCTAGCTTGTGTTCTATATGCTTTTGATAATTCACCCTTGCTAACAGCATCTAAAAAGCTAGCTACCTCCCATATAGCTTCTCTTGCGTTAGTAACTTCATAATTACGGTTTTTAAGTCTTGCAAAAAATCCTCTACCATTTTCAATTATTTCATTTTTAAGACCAATAAAACCACTATGGTTTAAAACAGTAGTTACCTCTCTAATATATTCGTCTAATATAGTATCTATTCTAGACTGTCTTTCTGGTGTAGTATTCTCATCGCTACGCTCATTAATAATATCTTGAATAGTTTCTGTCTCTCCTAGATAATTACCTTGATTATCCCCCATCCTTCTCAATCTACTTTCAACTTTATCGTTAAGTTCTTTTGAAAGATAGTTTTTGTCATTAGTTAAATACTCGTGTATAAATTGTCCTTTGTCAGATATTTCTTTTATAGACTTCGTAACGTTGTCTAGATAATGCCCTGTTTCATGAACGTGAACAGCCCCCGTTAAATCCATGTTTTCAGTACTGCCCGTCTTCATGCTTTCTTTGGCCTTCTTCCCGTCAATAACAAAAAACTTATTACCAAGTAAAAACCCATTTGAATTTCCTTCTATTTGTTCTTTGTTATCATCTAAAGTTTTTCTTAAATTTTCCGCTTCCTTTTTCGTTAGCTTTTTACTTTCTTCAAGTTCGTCAACTTTTTGTTTTAAACCATCAAAACTTCCAACCTCATCAAAAACTATTTCTTCCCCAGTGATAGCAGAAGCCTCGTCTATAACTTGCTTCGTTGTTTTACCTTCTACGTCAAAGTTCGCCATAGACGTTTTTGAAACAGCAAAGTAATTTTTAGCGTAGTAATCATAAGCCGCGTTTAATTTTTCTTGCAGTTGTTTTGGCAATCTTTTCTTACCATTCTTTTCTAACCAAGCTTCCTTGTCTAAATACTCTTCAACAACAGGTTGTCCTTTGTCGTTAAATACAACGTCCCCGTTTTCATCTGTTTGATACACATTCAAAACTTCTTGCTCAATTGCAGATTTAACCTTTTCGTCACTCTCCATGCTTTCTCTCGCATGTTTTAAATTTTGCTCGTTAGCAAACTCCATTTCAATACGAAGTTTATTTTGCTCATCTGCATTAGCCCAATCTTGTGCTCTTTGTTTTCCTTTTTTAGATTTAGTGTTTGTTTTATTGTTTAGCTTGTCTTGAAGCCTCTTTCTAGAACCATCTTCTTTATGATTTTCCCCATACAAAGCGTTAGCCGCTGTTTTAACGCTCCAATTACTCTGTGCGTCATCTAAAGTTTTTCTTAAGTCAGTAACTCCTTCTAACCAAGTATCTCCAGATCCTTTTTCTTTAGCGTTTAACTCGTCTTTATACTCTTGTAGTTTTTCATTCAGCGCGTCTGGGTCGTTTAATGTTCTTTGGTCAACTCCAGCTTGAATATAAAAATCGTTTAACTGAACTTGAGTTTCAAATATTTTTTTATGAGTATCTTCATCAATACCTAACACTTGTACCGCATAGTTTTGTTGATCAAGTATGTTTTGCTCTTGAAGAGTTTTAACTTTTATATCTAGTCCAGATATAGTAGACTCTAGCTCTTTAATTTTCTTTTTATTTTCTTTTGTCTTAGGTTCTTGCTTAAGTTTAGTTAACTCTAGTTTAGTTTCAGCACGAAGATCTTCTGCTTTACCTATGGCATCAAACCGATCCTTAAACGTCTTACGCATATTCATCCTCATACTGTGGTTCATCACAGTACCATAGGTTAAAGATGTTGTATTAGAAACACCAGACATGATACTAGCATCGATTATAACCTTACCTATTTGGCTATAATCACCTTCTCTTTCAAAAACCATAGCATCAACAGTTTCGGTAAGCCAATATATACTAAGTTCTTCAGCGTTTTCGCTAATAAGTCCTAAACCCACTCCCCTACCAAGTTCTTTTATAGCAGCGCCCTTACCGTAATCCATAATACCGTTTTTAACGGCTGATGACCTAGCTCCGGTAAAAAATTGATTAAGATTTTTAGCTGTATTAAGTCTACCAAGATTACCAAAGGTATACGTTAATCCACCTTCTATAACACCCGTTGTAACTATACTAGTCCACTTTTGAGTATTGGTCATATCACCCATGTCAATAATCTTGTCAAGATTTTTTCTTGTTTGTTTGTAATACTCATCTGTAACAAGCCCTTGACTAAGAGCTAAATCTAAATTAACAATGTGTTCTTTAGCTATATCTGCTTGCTCTTGAGAAGTTTCGTGTTGAACTCTTTTTTGACCAGCAGACTGTAAACCTACTCCAGCAGCGGCAATACCCATAGCTAAATTGTTTGTTGCGCCAAGAGCGGCTCCACCACCCATCGTACCCATAAAATAAAGCATGTTAGCGCCTTGATCTGCAAAAACCATAGCTGTATTTTGATACCAAGGGGAGTCGTCCCAAGTATACTCTTTTTGAAAACGAGCCTCGTTAGTGTTTTGCTGTAACTTTTGTTTCGCAAGATCGTTACCTAGCAAAGCGGGTATACTAAGCGTCACGTTGTCAACCCCAGCGCCAAATCTCCTTCTCCAATTTTCACCAAAACTAGTTTCAACAAACTCTCTAGAATCTATAAGACTTGCTAATTTATCGTCTTTTACTCTAGCGACTCTGGCCGTGTGCATTTTTTGATATTCTTCTCCCGCTAAATCTAATGTCTTGTTGTAATCTTCAATGTAACCATTAACTAATTCTAATAATTTTTCAGCTTTATTTGCTGTTTCCTCACTAGGCTCGCTATTGTCGTCGTGCCACAACATTTGATCAATTTTTTTCATACGACCATTCTCGTCTATCTCAAGGTTAAGATCTGTGTAACCTAATTTCTGAAGCTCAAGCTGTGCGTTGTCAACTTTTTCAAATCCAGATTTAACATAATTTCCAACAACTTCAAGTTTTTGCTCTTCGCTTTTTTTAATCTCTTCGTCTGTAGCAACCCCTATTATATTGCCTTCTTCACCGCGTACATAAGTTTCGTTATCATCTTTTGAATAGATAACTTTATCAGTATCTTCTGTCAATTTATCAACAATACTTAACTTTTTCTTATGTTCAATTTTTTTTGTACTTCTTTCTTTCTTCTTTTCAAAATCATCATCAATAGCTTTTATAAGCTTAAAAGCTTCTTTAGCATTTTTCATATCCAGTTCTTCACCTGTCATATCACCAGATAGATTCCACCCACCTTCATCACCGGGTCTAGTAAACCAATTTTGATCATAAACTTCATCATAAAGACTTTCTAAAGTTATTTCTTTTCCTTGGACTTTCGCTTCTTTCCACCACTTTAAAACGTTATCTGATTTTCTACCACTAAGCGTGTTTCGAAGAGCTTTTTGCAACTTCGAGGCGTCTGTCGTCGCTGTTACGTTTTTATTTCCATTATTATCTAAAAGGTATTGTTCTACTATATCTTTATTAGTAATTTCTTTATTTGCTTTAGCTGTTTCTTCGTCTATATCTGATTTTACTTTACCAAACGAAGCTGCAGAATTATTCTTTACCTTTCTTAAATCTTCATCACTTATTACATTTGAAACATACGATATTAACTCGTTTGAATTTTGAAACTCTTCATCTATACCATCTAAACCTAGCGTTCCATTATCGTTTACACGTATTTCATAAGGAGTATCTTTAAGATAGGTATTGAAAGTTTTGTTTAGCTCTTCTTGTATTGATAGTTTTTTATCCTCTATGTTTTTAAGTAATTTGTCGTAAGTGTTTTTATAAGTAGTTTTAAAATTATCATCTTTTTCATTAACATGATTTATGTTATCCTGTAATAATCTTAAATCACCATTAACAGACGCGTCATCACCCCCATATCTGTCTTCTAGTTCTCCTTCTTTTTTATACCCAAGTTTGTTAAGAATAGAAGTTGATTCACGTTGTTTTAAAGCATCTGAAATATATTTCAATTCGTCTTCTTTTAACTTGATATCTTCTCCCGCTGCACGATCAACGAGTATTATTTTTTTACCATTTTCATCAACAAGTAGTTGTCCATCAGGACCTTTAACACCTATTAAATTAGGAGCGTGTAATGTAATGCTTTCAGCACCAAAGTCGTTTTGAATGGTAATCTCACCCATCCCAGGTAATCTTTTTAACTCTTCAGCTATAGCCGTAAGTTGCGTTGAGACATCTAACGTCTCATCTTCGCCCATGATATTTTTTTTAACAGAATTGTAAGTTCTGATATCTTCAATGGCTTCTGGCGTTTGTATATTGTTCTGCTCAATAAACGACTTAGTATCTATATTGCCTTTTAGTTCGTTAAATGTTTCTTCTGATATAAAGCCTAGTTTAGGGTGGTAATAATCACCAGGCAAAGGAGTGTTAACGTCTTCTTGAGTGTAATAGTCCCAAATTTTTATGACCCTACCTGTTTCATAAGTTCCCGCCGGTTTAACAGCTTTCGATCCCCCGCCAATAGGTTTTTCAGGTTGATATTCTCTATCATACATATATAATCTAGGATCATACTCATTTCCGTTTTCGTCTATTATTTCTTTTTTCTGCCTACTCTCGACGGCGTTTAGTTTTAATCGCTGTTCTATTTTAGCCAGCTCTTCCCCTGTGTATGCGTCACCATTTGATTTACCAGCTTCTCTATATTTATTTAGTTGTTCTTTAACACTCTCTTCTTCTTTTTGTGTTTTTTCTTTAATTAGATTTTGCTTTACGTTTTTTCTTTTTTGTGGATCTTTAATAAACTTAAGAGTTTCTAAATCATTTTCGTCTAAAATAGTACCCTCTATTTCTATGTCTTTTTCTTTTTCTTTTTTAACTACAACAGGTTTTATATCAACATTCTCTGGCGCAGACAAAATCAACGCTTGAGATCCATCGTAATCTGTAGATTCTTCTTCTTTCTTTTCTTTTTGATCTGTCTTTACCTCTACTTTTTCTTTTTTATCATTTTTTTTATGCCAAGCAGCCTCGTCAGCATACATACCGTGAGACAAAGCGTTACCTTTGTCATGCTTTAAAGGTGATTTTTTAACTGTAATCATATTTAAGATTTTACTTTAGACATCAATTCATCAGCTTCTTGTATTTCTTCTTGAGACATTGTTGTTCTACCAGATACCGTGGAGCTGGAAGTGTTGCCATCTTTTATAGTTTTGTAATTTGGATCAAAAGCAGTTTTAAGTCTAGTAGAATAGTGCTTGTGTAAACGCATATCTATTTCTGGATTAAAAGAATCTGGATGTAACATGTCATCTGGTATTTGACCAGCAACCATAGCCTCTTCATTTTCTTTTAAATACTCTTGTAAGAAATAAACCCCACCTATTTTGTCAGAAACAAATATTTTCCAAGCATCATTATTTATTAGTAAATTATCTACTGCCCAGTCAATATTAAAATCTGGATGCTTAGCGGCTGTTTGTCCTTGTTTTACTAAATCTTGATGATGCTTCATGTAATCGGCTTCTTCAGTCCCTTTAATAACCCAATTTTGAGTTATATCTTCTATATTTTTTACTATGTCTCTTCCGTCAGGATCTGTAACTATACAAAGTATTTTAAAACCTGGTCCAAAAGCTATTCTACCTTGTTCTCCAAAAAACATTCTATCCCAATTTAGATCTGTATAATTTGAAAAAAGATTCTTACCACCAACTCCACCACCGTAAGCCATCGCGAACTCTTCTTTAATAGTTTTTAAGTTGTCTAGTTGTCTAGCTATACTTTTAATTAAACTATCAATTTCACTAGATCCTTCTTTGTCTCCAGCGGCGTGTAGTGCATCGTATTGCTTTACTAAATTAGATACAAAATCATTTATAACTCTTTGATTAGCTTTGCCGTGTATTTCAGACGATTTAGCATCGTTTCCATACGGCATGTTTTCAAAGTACTTTTTTATTCTTTTATCTTCTGACATATATTAAGATTTTTTACCCGGTATCAAAGTGTTAATACCACTAGTTACAGCACCTGAAACAAACGCATCAACCGTAGCTTGGGCATCTGCTATAGCTTGGTCAGAGGCATTCTTTCTTTGCATCGCGAAGTCTAACATTTGCTCTTCCTTTTTTATATCGTGCGCTTCTACCATTCTTTCTCCTTCTCTAACCATTAAATCTCTTTTTTGCTCACCCATAGCCTTGGCTTCTGCCAATCTTCCAGACTCAGCGATAGCTCTTTGTTGGTTTTGTTGTTCTTGAGAAGCGATAGAAACAGAAGCTTGTTGCGCTTGTTTAACTCCTTGGTTAGCTAATACTTGTGCTAAACCAGCCACCCCACTTCCTCCAGCAGCTCCCTGCATACTTTGCATTATATTAGCCATTGATTGTTGTGATTGTTCTTTCTCGAATTCAGCTTGTTTTAAATTTACCTGAGCGTCTTCGTATACATTCTCTAAATTTTCGTATGGATTTTTTACACCAGCGTATGGGTTCTTCATTTTTCTTTCTTCCCAATCTTCCATCTTTTGTCCCATGTCTTCATTTGCCGCGTATTGCTCTCTTCTTCTTTGGGCGCCGCCAAAAGCAGCGTTGAAAAATTTTACTGGTGATGATTTTTTATATGCCATAATTATATTATTTTTATTTATTATTACACTTTTTATGTGTTATTTACTACTAGGTGTTATTTCAGAGGCCACACAGTACATCTCTGCTTTTTTATCAGAGTTGTTTCTTATTTCAACCTCGGCATAATAACCTATTAATCCGGATAAATTAATTCTACTATCCTTAGCGAACATGATAAAGTCTCCAGCGTTGTCAAGAGTCGTCATCGGTATAACATTGTCTATAGTTATCGATGTTCCTGTTATTGCCTCTACTGATCCAATTAATGTTGGTGTAGCTGTCGACTGATTAAAACCACCGCTCGAAGATGGCGTTACATAATAAGCTAAATCACCTACTTGTAATGAATCATTATTTATATTTCCTGTAAATTGTATTTCTATCATGACGATTGTCCTATTGTTGTTATTTTACTCATGTCTATGTAAATGACTTGATTTGTTGCTGGGTATCTAATTATGTTTATAGTTCCGCTTAAAAACACCTTATTACTACTGCCGTCTATATATATTTTTGTTTTAACTCTAACTGGTCTGTCTGAATCAGCTCTAATTTGACCATTAGCAAGTGTTATTGCCCCGCCAGTAGTAGAAGCCGAAGATATTGTGTTTACGATACACGCTGAGCTTTCGCTGCTTTTTTCTAAGCCCCTCATTCTTATAGTCGCACCATTACCTATACCAAGTGTTCCGTTTACGTCTATATCTGCACCTGCAGTTATGTTGCTGGTATATTCTGTTCTAATACTAGTTGTCGTTTGCCCAAGTTTTATAGTTGGATTTGTTAAGCTTAAATCAATACCAATAGCTTTTTTTATTAATGTTGGTCCAAAAGCTCTAAATCTCATAGTTTCACCGTCTTCAAAAGCAGAGCTAGTAGAAAAAGTTATAGTCTTTGTCTCAAGATTAATATCACTTATAGTAGTTGCTGATCCAGGTGCTGTTGTACCTTTATGGTATACTAAAGTCATACCCACTACTAAACCCGCTAAATCAGCTACAGTTACCGTGTTGCCGCTAACACCGTCACCAGCTGGATTAGTAACTATGTCTTTATCGTACTGCCAGTAAAAAGCACCAGCGTCCCACTTCCCATTGTTTAAGTCTGAAGTAGTACTAGTTATAAAATACCCGTAATCTTCAGCTACAGCCGCAACGGTTATTTGTTTTTCATTCATAACTACTGTAGGCGTGGAGCTAGTAGCAAAGCTGTCAATAGTAGAACCAGTAGAAGTATCTATGGTTGTATCTGTAAAACCAGTTCCAACTGCGTTAAAAGTTATCTGTCCATTACCAACTTGTTTTAAAACAATAGATTTAAAAAGCTTGTTTGCACTAGATAAAATCTCAGCTCCATTCGTAGAAAATATATTTATAGTATACGTGTCGCCACTCGCTGCAGCTGGAAACGCTATAGGGATTTGCTGTGATCCTAAACCGTTAAAGTTTGAGTTTGTAGATTCGGCCGCAAAAGCTCTAGTATCAAAATTATATAAGTTAGTATTTGAAGATCTACTAATTCTAACTACGTACCCAGCGTTACTAGTGGCGTCTATACTCAAAAGCCTACCTATAGCTTCGGCTTTTAAGCTAGATGTATCTATGTTTATATTCTTGATTAATTCCATTTTATAATTGTTCTACGATGTTAACTATTCCTAATCCTTGGAAATTAAATGCAGCTGGATCAATATGGTTTTCAGTTCCTTTTATATAATTAAACCACTTACCTTCTTTTTCTATAAATTCATTTAATGTACCCTCTTGTTTATCTGTGTGTATATTTGAGACATACCAACCAGGTTTTGCTTGTAGATTATAATACTCTCCGTCATTTTGGTCTACAGTAAAGTCTATTTCTTGAATCAGAAAATTAGTTATATTAAAATCAATAGAATCGGTAGAAGAATTTAATAAAATAGGATGCATGAAGAAAACGCTGGTCGAAGTGGATGTCGCTGTGAAATCTGCACTATACGTTCCAGAAGAAGTTAGTGTAATTTGGCTGCCAAAAATAGCGAATAAAAGTTCTGGTGAAGTTCCTTGTCCGGTTATATTATAATCAAAAGACACTCTATATGTTGCGGATTGTACCGTGCTAAGCGCTATGCTAACTACTTCTGGTTGATCGACAATACCTTGGATATAAGATAGATTTGCTACCGACAAACTATCTGTAGTAGGAGTTGTGATAGTAGCAAATACCGTGCTTATAAACCCGGAGGTATCCATTAAATTATCTTCAATTAGAACACCAACACCCGTGAAAACGTCAAACGTTAAAAACTGATCTACTTTCGACTGTGTACCTTCGTAATTTAACGTGTTAAAATGCTTTACCACTTCGGGCATAGAATTTAAAACTGGAGTTACAGACGAATCATACTGAGTTCCATAAAAATTATTTCTATTTATCTCTTTACCATAATTTGGATTTGGTGTTGTTCCGTCTGATAAGAATTCGTTTTCATCAAATTGCTCTACGTGATGTTTCCACAATTGACCAAGACGAGTCGTGTAATATTGATTAACACTACTAATGCCAATTTCTGGAATAAATGATTTAAAACTAGTCCATCCTTTTGATTTTTCATTAAATGTAATAGTTTTACCAGCTCCTTCTCCTTCGATAGAAAGAGAAACATTATCAACTGTACCACTGAAATTATCAGCTGATGAAACATAGAAACCAAATTTACTAGTAAGTGCCGTCGAGGTATTGTTACCTATAGTGCTTAAAAAAGAATAACTACCATTGCTAGTGATAGGATACTCAAACCCTTCTCCTTCGTCATTATACAATCTAAATGTTAACTCTCCAGCACCGGTATAATTAGTTATATCGAACGCTACATTACATTTCGTTCCTTCGTTAAAATCTAAAATTCTATTTGTATTAACTAAAGTTTGGTGTAAATACGTATTTTCTGGCGCTTCATCAAAAACTACAGTACCAGTTGCGGTGGTATAAAGATAAGTACTGCTAGTTCCATTTAAATCCCAATTAGCAACACTTCCACCAATAGGAATTATCTCCTCTATTTTAAGATAAATCATTTCCACGGAGCCATCATTTATAGAAAGCGTTATAGTGTCAGAATCCACGGTAAAATCATATTCACCATAAGAAGAAAGTAAAGATATTGTATCACTTCCAGAGGTTAAGGTTATTTTTGGATTCCCAGAAATATAGAAATTATCATACGTTATTTTATATTTTTTACCAGCCTCAATAATATTAGAACCTTGAGTTTGAGATATGCTACTACCGTCAGGCATTAATATTACGCTATTACTATAAGTAGCGCCACCACTTAAGGTCCAATCGTCTATAGTGGTTACCTCTTTTTTAACGGAAACATTATCAACAAAAACATGATTCATTTCTTCAAGAGACTGCGAGATAATTCTAAGCGTATTTTCATTTGCTCCCGTGTTTGGAGTTCCTGAAGTTGGAACGTTACCAGTATCCATAGTTTTAGTAAAACTAAATGTAGTAGTATATGAAGATGATGCATTTGAAATTTCATTGTTTGTAATTACAGCTCCAGAATTACTATTGTGCATTGTTACTTTGAAAGGATCTGTAGCTGGCTTAGCATTGTTAACCGTAGCAGCGGGCAAATTAAACCCAGTCTCGACAACATCACTCTCTAAATTCATTTCCCAATCAATTTTAACTGTGTCTCCATCGTTTATACCTAAACTACTAATATCAAGATATAGCCAAGCGGTGGGGTTTGGAGCTCCAGTTGCTTGACCATGGAAAAACAAAGAAGAATTATTAAAGGAATAAATAGCACCTGCACTACCCTGGGTACCGTAACTGTTCCATGCTCCACCAGTTGTGCTAAAACTACTACTTGCGCTTGATAAAAGATTGTCTGTGAAAGCCGTTGTTGTGTTAGAAAAACTATGATTTGACACGATGTTACTCCCTAATTGGGTGTCAGTAGTTAAACCTTCTTCAAAATTAGAATTACGAACTGTGTTTTCTCCGTCTTCATAAAATATTGACAAATTATAATCTTGCTTATAAGCGTCATAACTACCATATAATCTACCTCCGTCTTTTAGATTATCTCTAAAAAAGTCGTGCATACCTTGTGAGGATATAGGTGTTAACCCATCCATAGAAAGCCTCATCACGGCGCCTCTTTGTTTGTCTGTAAAATAAGCTCTAAAAGACTCAGCAGCAAACGATTCAGGATTTTTAGATATACCGTAATTACCTCTAAATGGTTGTGTAGTACCTAAAAACCGATTGCTAGTTAACAATTGTGAATTACCATCAGCATTAAACAACATGTCTCTATCAACAAATATTTGTAATATCTTGTCTTCACATAGCGTAACTAAATCTTTGTTTCTAGCATATAACTTTTGTATACTACCATAAACAGGATTTACGTCTTTTGTTATTTTCTCCGCTTGTATAAACTCGTTTAAACTATTAACTCCACTTGTAGAGTTATAAATTCCAGAGTATATTAATCCATATTTTCTTCTCTCTTCTTCGTAACCTTGCTCGAAAGTAGTAGAGGCTTTTACACCTTTCGCTATCGACATGCCGTTAAAATCATCTCTTATTCTAGTGGATTCAACACCATTTCCAAAGGATATACAATTGTAGTAAGGAATCCCAGTATCTCTCTGGTGAATTAAAGGACGTAGTTCTAATTTAGTGATATAACCATTCGACGAGTCTCTAACTGCCCATATAGACGCCTTGGTAAAAGTACCGTCTTCTCTATAAAAGGTTAAAATTTTGTCCTTATAAGACTGCTCAGTATACCCACTACTACCGCCCGTTACGAAACCTGGATTTGTAATGGAAACTATATTCCCATCCCAACCAGAGACTTTAACGTCAAAATCATACTCTAAATAAGCGTCTTCTTGATAACTATAATCTATTTTAGCGTTCGGTAAATTTATGTCCACTCTAGATCCAAGTGGAGCTAACATAGATCCTTTAGTAGAATTAGGATTTATTTGAGCATCTTGTATTACGTTTGAAGCGGCGTTAAGTAATAAAGACGATAAACCAGTACTTCCCGTGCCGTCAGTAAGGTCTAATATACGAGGTAAAGCATCTGTCACTTCATAGTATATATTTAAATCAGTTTCTTCCTTTGCTTCAGTTTCAAATATAGCTGGAGTAGCAGGTATTGTATTTTTACCAGGTTGTATATATGTATCTATAAAGTTTATAGCGTTAAAAGTGTTATCATCCGCCTTTCCAGTACCTCGTGGGTCATACCCATTAGTCCGAGGATCTTTATCTAATTGTACTATAAAACAAACTCTTCTATTATTTGCTTTACCAAAGTTTACTATAGTATTTTTTAATTTTGTTAATCTACTAGAAGAATCATCGGCTACGTATTTATCTAAAGCATTAGATACACTACTAAATGCACTAGTATCACTTGATTCTAATAAATTATCGTCATAAGTATCGACTCCGTTCTCATCTGTAACAAGCATTGGATTCCAAGAAGTATGATTGTATAAAAACTTAACATCAACACTCTGTATAGTGTAAACATTAACATCGTCTCCTTCAAACTTAAATTGATTACCAGTAGCTAGTTGATTAGCCACTGCTCCAGCGCCAGGATCTAAATAACCTGTATTAAACTGATTGTCATGCGCTTCCAATCCAACGGCGGTAACATTTTGATTAAATTCAAAGTAATTTTTTCCATGCGAACTATCAGGATCTCCTTTGAAATGTATACCTCCCGAAAGAATCCATTGTAAGTTTTCTATAAAGTGATCATTTGAACTACCGTTGTCACCTTCGGGGTCCGGGGCGTAGTCATCAGGAAAATAACCATTATGCAAATCTACACCTGGACAAGCAAAAGACAAGTGCATAAATATACCTTTTTTGGCGTCACCAACTGAATCTCCATAAGGCCCAGTAGCTTTGTAAGTATCTAAAAATTCTTGATTTGATGGGTTATTGTAAGTGTTTAAAGTAGAGTTTCCACGGATAGAATACTTAGACCAATTTCTAGCTCCGTTTGGGTTGCCTGAATTATCAAAACTATACCCTTCTCCTCCATTTGATGGAGTGTTATTATCTACCTCAACTATACCTTCTAAACCGTTTACTTCTTCATCGGCGTCGTTCAAAGGGTTACCTTTATACATTCTGCCAGAGTAAAAAGCATCCCATTGGTTATGGAAGTCAAATGGTTCTTGCGCGGATATAAAGAATGCGTTGTCAATAAACCAACCTGAAGAACTCTCGGCATCTGTGTTAAACTTAGTTGCCTTAGCCCATCTATCTTCCGTGTCCGTCTCGTGCGTGGCAGTATTTGTAGACCACCCATTAAGAGCACCTGAGGTCGTATTGAAAATACCCGCGCCGTTGGCTGTTTGTCTAGTTCCGACTCTAGGTGTGTTGGCTAACCAAAAAGCATAAGCTCTAGCAACTAAAGCGTAATCATCCGTGTCGTTTTGACTAGGTAGTAAAAATTTTTGTGTCAAAGGTGAAGACGCTACTTTTGCAAAAAATCGACCTTCAAACTCTATAGTGTCTTTGTTTTCTAACAAAAACAACTCCATTGTCAAGCTAGAATCTAAAACACCAGGCGAACTTTCTACCCATTGATCTGCTGCTGTTATTTTTCGCCTCAATATAAATACATATCTACCAATCTGACCATCGTCTTCTTGGTAAGCGGAGGCAACAAAGTACATTCCTGAAAAAGTTCTATTGTTACCAGATGTTTTAGAAAACTGTATTGCAAATCTATCAGATGATGTAAATTTATCTAAATTTGATCCAAACTCTGTGTTAACCCAAGCTTCTTTATCTATAGCTATTCGCGCTGCGTCTTCCGCTGGTTTACCGTTTGAATCAGGAAACAGATCGGCTAAATTATCTTCACTACCACCACCCGTTCCTAAGGTTGTAAAATTAAACTTAATAGATTCTGGAGCTTCGTTCTTTATGTCTATAATTTTTATTTTGTTATCAACAGGAACTTGGTTATCAGTTTCTATTTGTTTTTTCATTATAACATAATCGCCCTCTTGCAATTTATTTCTATCGGAAGAAGGAAACGATAGCCACATGCTTTGATCAGTGACGGACTTATAAACTCTATCTAAGGTTAAATTGTGATAGCCTTCCGTAGTTTGTTTCACAAAATATTTATAGTAGTAAGCCCAACTTGGTTGACGTCCGTCTAAATTAGCTACTAACTGCAAGGATCTACTAGCGTTACCATCGAAATTAGAAGTAACGTCAGCGTCAAAAGGTATTTTTATAGAACTTTTTTTACCAGTAAAAACGGGTGTTTCTCTACCGTATTTATCACCATAGACAATACCTAAATAATAAGTTCTATCAGATTTAACAGATGGCTTACCGGTCGTTAAATCAATGTCGTCATAGCCAAACGTCCTTTCGTCGTACCCTACGTTTAGGTCTACATAAACGTCTTTTCCTTCAAAATCTCTTAAATTGTAATTTTGCAGATAATTACCATATACTAGTCTATTACCCGTTATCTCTTGCGCTAAAGCTTTTCTTGGAACATTGTCCCAAGGTCTTAATATTTGATTGGCTGGTAGAGCAGCATATATATTTTCTGTTGTTACTTCGTACTGTCCTTTGTAACCTAATGTTTCTTGTACGTGAGAAGTGTTGGTATCGTCACCACTCGTATAAGTAGTGTCAAGAACCGTGTACTCAGCGTAAGAGGTGTCATCCCAATAACCATTGGCTTCACCTGGTTTTATACTATCTATAGTGTAAATAGTCGTTGAGTCATCTTTTTTAAATAAAATATCTAATTGAACCACATCATCAGGAATATGATCAGGTACCAAATCTTGTAGTTTAATGCTCAATAACTTATTTGTCATTCCTACGTTGTGAGAATCTTTTATTGGATGAAAACCAAATGTACCGGCTATAAAAACTGGCTGCGTAAATGGAGAGAAAGCAGAGTATTCTCCATCTGCATACTTATATCTTGTAGCAAATCTAACAAATTCTTTTTCAAATATAGGTTTGTCTTCTACTAATCTAACGACGTTTAAACTTAAATTTTCAGCTTCTTCTAAAGTAATGTCAGTACTAAATTCTAATACATCGTAAACAGCTGTAAACGCGCCGATTCCAGAAGAATAATTATCTGTAGTAATTGATTTTACCTTTAACTTTATTTCGTAGTTAACGGGTAAATTTCCAGATTGATTAGGTCTACTAGCTAAAACTATATCACCTATTCCAAATTCAAACGGATTAAAAATGTTTAAAGTATTTTCTATAGTTAAAGTTAACTCTGTTGTTTCTGGGATTGGTAAATCTCCCGGTGTACTCGTTACAACGCCATGGGTGTAATCCGTTGTTGAAAAAATGTGTTGAGTCTGTATGATAGTATCACCAGCAACAGCTTTAGGCGCCATGTAAGGTTTTTTACGTATAACTGTTATGTGATCTTCCGTAACGTCAAAGGAGTTGTCGTTAACAAATATTTTACTATGAGTTAGTAAATCAGTGTGGTTGTTTAGTTTAAATGTATCTATATTTATTTTTTTTGGCTCGTTGATATTATCTGTCCAAAATAATAAATTATCAATTATGTTTATGCCAGTTATCGTACTACTTTTGTCAAACTTTAATACATTGTTACTTCTATCTACTAATATAGGTTTAACAATGCCATCGGAACTATACTCTATAATAGCATCAATATTTGAATCTGAAGAATCCTTACCTGTGACAAACCAATATAAAACATCATTTTTTTCATCTGCAATAGCGCCAACAGCTCTCATATTAGAACCATCTAAAGACGATAATTCTTCTACTCTAACATTACCCAATATATTCTGTACGGTTCCAACGTCTGAATCTTCAGATGTAGAAACCTCTATGTTTAATGCGTCTCTATATTGTCCATTAGGTATTATTCGCTCGTCATCATCTTTATTCATGATACCCGTGCGAAAAACATTTTTAATTTCCGGCATATTTTATCTTTTTATCCATTTAGACTTACCTCTCATTGTTTGAGTAAGTTCATCTATTTTTACATTTGATAATCTTAATTTAGCTTGTCTTATAGCTGCGAACTTTTCTTTTTTAAATCTTGGAACTAATTGCTGCCCGCTTATAGTAGTAGAAAATATTGCGTAAGCTATAGATTTGTACATTGCTTCTTCGGCGAATTTATGCACTACCATTTCCTCGTTAGTTCCTAATCCGTCGCTTATATATTTTAAGATTACAGTTTTTCCTGAAACGTTAGATGAAAAATGAATTAATCCTTTTAAATTGTCTATATAGTACGTTCCGTTTCCTTGTGCTATAGAAGTTTCCGCTCCATACCTTCGACCTATATTTAAATCATATATATCAGTGTCGTGGTTATAACCGTTTCCGTCACCAGTACTATTAGACGTGTCAGAACTATAAGAGTCCCAAGTCGTAGAATCATCATCACTATTAATAGTTCCGGTTGGAGACATCCCTAAGCTACCGTCATTGTTTACTCTTGCTAATAAAAAATCTTTCACACCTACTGATTTAACAGCTGTGTTTCCATTGCTTATTTGAATCGCTAGCATCATATCGTTTATACCACCATTCTGAGAGGCATCAAAAGTAAATTCGATAGCGGTTTGCGTACCAATAGCGGTAATTGCATTGTTATTATTCGCTGGTCTATAACCTGGAACTCCGCCTGGAACTCCTCCATAAAGAAAAAACGAAATGTTACCAGATGGGATATCAAAACTTGTAATATTCCAAGATAATTGATAAGTTTGTCCGTCTACTAATGTAACGGGCTGTTGTAATATAGGAAAGGAAAACGAACCAAGTCCATTGCTAGATAACAAGATACCATCACTAGACGTGGTAAAGTTTAATTGAGTACCAGTACCTGCTGTCTCAACATTTATCATTTCCCAATTATCTATACCATTCTCAAAATCAGAATTTAAGACTAAGTTCGAATAATAAGTTCCGTTGTCGTTTTGTGATATTGGAGTTGGATTTGACGTGTGTCTAGTTGGATATAACGGACGTTCTATACCGTTGCCATCTACCCAGCACACTTTAGTGTAGTTAACATAATCTTGGGGTAAAACCATCGTGTTTGATGGTGGAAGTGTAATTTCTTGCGACTTAATAGATTTAAAAGTATCGAACGATAATTCTTGAATAGCTCTTTGCGCATGAAAAGCAACGTCAGTTCTTCTTACTTTAGGTATTATTTTGTTTTCTCCTACGTAAGATATAATAAAGTTATTTACAATATCGTTTAAAGAAATAAATTGGTAACCTCCAAAATCATTTCCGTCATAATAATCTTGCTGTGTTTGATTGTCTAATAATCCCATTTATTTATTGTTTTTCTTGTTGAATATTCTTTATGTCTTCACCAGCAGACGCTTGATATAGACTTGGATCTTTAAGTGTAAATCCTGCTAAAGTTAGTATTTTTAAAACTAGTTCCGTTTCTTCTGAAGGATGCAGTTCAAAATCTTGAGCGTCCGTAGCGGTAGCGTTATAAAGCGCCTTACCCTGAACTACCACGTAAGTCCAATTCACTTGTCTTGGTGATGCTATATAATCTACCGTAACCATACCTGGTGTTCTTCCAAGTAGCTCAACAACGTTATTGACTCTATCTACCATGAAAACAGGTCTTTGTTCGGTTGGTTGCGTTAAAGGACTAAGTTGAAACAACCTAAAATCTTTTTTACTTACAGATTCAAAAGATATATTTCCCTCTCTAATGGATGTTAATCTATAAAATCTTGGAAGAAGACTTAGTGACGTAGTGTTATCAAGAGCTACGTTAGAAGGAACTGAGATTTCAAAAATACTTATCTTCTCTTCCAATATATCCACCATGTCAGCGTGTACAGTGTCGTTACCAGGTGTTCTTCTAAATTGATTTAAATCGTAGAAGTATTGTTCGAATATATCCATCTGAGCTTGATTAGCAAAGATGTTAAATTCTTGAGGTGTGATATACCCTCTTTGTTCTTTATTTGCTAGAGTTAAAACTCTTTGATATATTCTATCTACGTTTATCATAATATT
>TARA_R100001463_G_scaffold26997_6_pt1 | contig 19619 bp, 28 predicted proteins | sample TARA_R100001463 | Tara Oceans TARA_R100001463 (sample SAMEA2622242) | marine metagenome | biome: marine biome (ENVO:00000447); feature: deep chlorophyll maximum layer (ENVO:xxxxxxxx); material: "saline water (ENVO:00002010), including plankton (ENVO:xxxxxxxx)" | depth 40 m
CTCTTTAGCTATGTGTATACTGCTAATAAGATTTTTACTACCTCCTGTTAACTGAACAACTTCTAATCTTTCATCAGATTTATGACTTGGCATTGACTGCAATGCATGTATCATATCATAAGCTACTATATAGGTATAACCATACTCATGTTTTATCTCAAATAGCTCAGGTCTTATTATTTTTTCTTTATTCATTTTATATTTATTACCCCTTAAAAAGTTCTTGATGCTACCTCTTCAAACATTTTCTCCACCACCTCTTGTATAAAAGGATATTCGTGAAGTAAATCAGGTTCAGGAAATGTCTCTGACATTAGAGTAAACATTTCATCTGCTGCCATTTGAATACTTTGAATTTCTTCAGCAGTGTTTTGTCCAGATATATTATAAGCCTTGGCCATAGAATTAAACAAGTCTTCTTCTATTCCAGTATCAAATAATACATCTCTTTCTGCAGAGCTAAGCACTACTAAGGGCTTTAAACAATCAACAATACTATCAGGACATAGCTCATCACTAGAATCCTCCATACCTATAAAAGCTTTTACTGCTTTTATTGCATTCTTACCAGTATTATCAGTCGGATAAACTGGATTAATATTGTTCGGCACATCTAACTCATGTTGCTTAGTGTAAGCAGAATCCTCAAATATTGTTAGCTGGTTAGGTGATATATGCTCTTCAAATGGAGTATCTCTATATATTTCAGTACTACTTCTATGAGGTATTATAACATTTGGAGTAGAAAGTTCTACCTGTCTTCCTGCAAGTGTTGTAGGAATATCAAACTCTACTGCACCATCGAATGTAAGAATAGGAGGATTGTCTACTTTTAGTATAGTTCCTGTTACTCCTATCTCAGCCTCCATACCTATCTTACTGCAGAATACTGTAGCATGATTTACTATTAAAGACAAGTAATAATCATAGTGCTTGGTATTGTCATACAGCTCTGACATATCAGTACCTGAGAAATATGCTTTCATGCCATGATGAGTGTGAATAAATCCACGCCTCATGTCTTCAGCTTCTGGTACCTCATCAAAGAAATCTAATAAACCTAAGTCTACAGAACCTTCAGTATAAGCAGAACTACCTATATCCATAAGATATATATGCTTAGCTCTTAGTATAAGATCGTTTTTAAATAATGATCCTGATACCTCTTCATAAAATAGTATACCACACCATTCTTTATTATCGTTTTTAGAATGCAGATAAGCTATCTCATTCATTAGTGTAGGGCTTATCATTAAAGTATAGCCCTGGTTCATTTCAATATGTTTCATGCGTTTAATATTTTATTTAGGAAATATTCTAATTCATTATACATTTTATTTCTCTGAATGCCACCGGCTTGAACATTAATACTCAAAAATTCAAGCTCTTCTTGAGTAGGAATTACTCTAAAATGATCATACTCAATACTACCTTCTCCTATCATTTCAGGCATCTCTCTATAAAAGAAGCCGTCAGGATGTTCCAGCATTTCATCATCCCTTCTTTTAAGTAAATCTAAAACAGTAATATCTGCTGTAGATACTCCCAAGTTGCAGTCTAATAAACACTCGTCTAATAATTCATCGTCCCCGGCTTTTATAGATATCTTAGGAAGTATGCCTGCTTTTACATAATTATACTCTAAAGCGTCTGCCTCTGTCATCTTTTTAGCAGTATATATTACATCTTTAAACATAATACTAGGAGGTCTTAGAAGATTGCTAACTGCTCTACCTATATCTAAAGCCATTTCTAATTTTATATGAGGTACACCTGATATAGACTCGTTTCTTACAAAAGCATTTACAAGCCCAAAGAAATAATCTAAATCTTCTACTACCTCTCCGTTAGATATAATATTAGCAATAGGAGTACTGCTACCTAGGCAAAAATTTCTCATAGCAGTCCGATTTCCTACTGGAAGATGAGAGTGACTGTATCCTGCAACAAACTGACATAAATTATATTCAGTTCTTCCCCCTTTAAGACAAATAATTGACAGGTTGCTGTCTTCTATAACATAATTGATCTCAATTAATAGACCTTTTATGTCTATACTTAAGTCAAGCTCGTTAGTAATAGTAAGCTCTGGAAAATAAATAAAAATATCTTCTTCAGTAACTTCTACATGATCAAAGAATTGTTCTGCAGCTACTTTTATTGTATTTGAAGTAACTTGTTGTGTTATCACCATGATATATATATTTATGGTTAGTGAATAAAAGAAGAGAGGGGCATTACACCCCTCTCCATCTTTCCGTCTTAGGCTCCTGCCTTCATTTTGGCAGGACTTACAACGAGGGTAATATCCCCTTGCGGCAAAGGCTGAGACATATCGTCTAGCATTAACCGCGCTTCTTTAGCAATTACTGACTGATCAGTAAAACTTACTCCTGTATCATTAGCAAGTTCTGCAAGGTTTTCAGCGTTAGACTGATAAGTATCCGTTCCGCTTCCTGTTTTTATTGTTATAGTTCTCATTTTCTTTTTCTATGAGTTGTGAATAATATGTACTTAATGTATTATGATGCTTAATCATTTCTATAGACTTTTCATCTGGATGAGGTACCATGATATTGACACTGTATTCTGTCATCATGTCCTCAAGATAATTACGAGCTATATTAAATGATACATCTTTCCCGAGTCTTGTCTCGAGATATTCCAAAACATCCCTATCAAGACCCAGGCTTGTTACTTTCAATGTATCCATCGAGAATTTTTATAAAATCTGTCATGTCGAGTATTGCATAACGACCCTTTTCATAGAATCGTTGTCCTTTTTTCTCAGTCAACTTAGCAAGTATGACATTGAAGTTCCCCTCGTCTGGCATTTCTGCCAATACCTCTTCATAATTTACTCTTTTTGACAAATTCTTACATTGGAAATTAAACTTACCTGTATTGCATATATCTACTTTAGCAGCATCTCTTGCCCTACTCTCAGCTCTAGAGCTTATAGATGTAGGAAACAGACCTTTTAATTCAGCTATGCAATCAAGTTCCCATTTATTACCTCTTCTTCTATTATTTTTCATTTAACAGTTCTTTTAGCGTATCATGAGTATACTCTTTGCCATGCAAAAGTACATGATCTGAAAGATCTTTTGCTTCTGTAAGAAATATGCACTCAAGATCATACTGTTCTGAAAGAGTTTTTGCAGATTTTTTACCTGCTTCATCGTTATCATACAGTATAACTATACGTTTGAACCTCTGTTTAATATCTGTAATAATATCAGAGGATATTGGACATGTTTCACTTTGAGGAGCCATTGCAGGATAACCAAACTCATAGCACAACATCACATCTTTATATGATTTTTGAATAATCAATATATCATGTGTCTGTGGTATTAAGTCTATACCCTGTATTTTAATTCCTCCTGCTATAAACCGATAGTCTTCCTTAGTAGGTCTGTACACTTTGTACTCTCCACCAAGATCATAAGCATATGCCGGCTCACTGCATGTAAAACGTGTGTCATTTATCCAGTAATAAGCTATGGGAGCGACTCTAAATAAATCTAAAGTCTTTTTTGTAATACCATATTGATTCCAGAATGCCAGATCCCCTTTAGTGTATTCCCTGCGTTTTATCTTTAAATCCTTCTTTATAGGATTCTTCTTCACATATGTGACATCAGGTACTTCTCCGTTATTAAGATCTTTTGCAATCTGCTTCAATAATTCATCACGATCCAGTTCAGGATATACATTGGAGACGAAGGACATTACATCCCCCGTCTCTCCCAATGCATAATCATGATAATAAGTGTGATCATCCTTCACTCTAATTATAAATGAAGGTGTTTTATCCTCTCTAAAAGGAGAAGATGTAATCATACCTATAGGAATGTCAGGGAAATAGTGTCTGTATATTTGCAGCTCACTATACTCATCAAGGATATCTTTCCTTAATGGTATTTCCTTGTCCCTGACCTGGAACATTTTACCAAGGTGCCTGTACTTCAGACTCTGTTGTAGCAGTATCTGGCGTATCCGAAGTTACGATTGGTGCTGCAACATACTCTTTAAACTCAAGAGAGTTCTGGTAATCACCTTTACACTGAGTGTAATCATTTGCAAGAGCTCTTTCCCAAGCCTTAGTAGACTTAGCCATTGCTCTATCATAATGATGCTGATACACATCTTGATAAGTTTTGCCTTCATCAGTAGTAATAACATTCAGAAGAACTTTTATCTCATTGTCTGCACCAATCTGAGACATAACACTCTTAAGCTCACTAATGTCATTAGTGAACAACTTACTTACATCTTCAAAGTAGCAAAGACCTCTGTTACCTGCTGCATCTGCATAAGGATTTACATTAGCCCAAGCTGCTACAAAACGAATAAGAAGTCCCTCTCCTACTTTAGCAGGACGAGCACTTTCCTTATTGATCCACTGCTGCAGAGTCTCTGGACTTTCTGCAAAAGAAGTTTGTCCATAGTTATCTATGTACTCCTTCTTATCTCCTGCACGGGTCTCTCGGTCACGATTCTCTAGCCAAAATCTTCTCTTGGCGATCATACCGGTTTCCTCATGCTTAAGGAAAAAGTCGATTACTACTTTAGCATTGCCTTCAGGAGTTACTGAGATATACTCAGGTTCCTGCTGTGGATTGTATCCAAGGTCAGACAATTCATTCATAGTAGGATTAATAGCTACTACTTTCATATTTGTCAAGCCTGTATACAGTTTTCTTGACCCACCTTCCTCGTTTGATCTATTATCGATCTTCATTATTTATCAGTTTTACTGATTAGTTAAATATACTTCATCCCAATGGGATACTAATTTACCATCAACCTCTTCTCCTAGAGTAATGCTTTTACCTTTTAGGTGAGCAGACCGAGATCCGCAAAGCACTTCCTCTGATGAAGAAAAGTTAAGAATGGTTTTGTTTTTATCCCGGTATAGATATCCGATAGCGTCTGCATCAGCACATACAATGTTCTTGTTCTGTCCTGTAAGGTTTATATCCTTAGCATTCACTTCCTTACCTTCTTTACCAAGCATCTTTTCCTTAAGGTGACCTACTAGAATGATGCCTTTAGATGCACTCTTCTCTATCCTTGCAATTACCTTTGAAAAGGCTTCGCGTAGATATAGATAGCCTGCACCGTTAGGTAGCTTTCTAACATCATCTCCCTTAAAGTTTTTACCCATGGGTGTGTTTTTGTACAACTTGAGGGCAAGTGGAAGTACCATCTCCTCAAGCTTTGTCACCGTATCTATGGCTATGTAGTCATAGGGTTTTCCAGCTTCATCTATCTTATCCATGATTAGTTTGATGTCCTCTACGCTGAGTGCTTTTATTTTTACAGCATCAACGAAGTCTGAACCATTTTCTAAATCAAGAACTAGACAACTGTCAAGCATTGATACGAGTGTGGTCTTCCCCATTTTAGGAGGTGCATACAGCACAAGCCTTCTAGGATTAACCTGGGTAGCTTTCACCTTCTCCTTTGGCAGGATAATTTCACTCATTAATTGTTTCTATTAAATTGAAAACTCTACTCATCTGTACTTCATCTGAAACATTAGGTAATTCTACAAAGTCACTTACGCAACCATCGAAGAATGTACCCACTCTCAAATTTGAAACTCCATACCTATTCTTAAGAATAGATATTGATCGATAATAATCTTGCATCTTACGGATATTATAACCTCTGTGTTGAGGTATTTCATATCTATCAGGTGCAAACAGACCCATAACCATGTCAGCATCCCTCTGTGTTTTCTTATTATCTGCAAGGCCATCTAATGATGGTTCCAGTTTAGATTCCACAGAAGAACCTGATGTAGTATAAACCTGCTTTTCTTTATCTGCTGATTGCTGTTGCACCACAACAGGAGACATTCCATAAGTATTCCGAAGATCGACAAGAAAGTTTGAAGAGAATCTACCTATCGCTTCGTGCAATGATTCACCCTTCCCGGGCTGAAGAAGTGATATGTGATCAAAGATCGGCACCACTAACTCTTCAGGATCATTGGGAACGTAAGTATCATTCTCCCATTTACCATTTGTCTCAGCATAACTTTTTAATGCATGGTATATCTTTTCTGGACTTTTCAGTCTGTCATAGATAACCAAACAGTTACGCTCCATCTCATCGAAATACTCTTTGAGTTCTCCTATTTGCTGAACAGTCTCATCATCCAACACATTCTCAGGTTGCATGGAGTTCAACACCTTGATATCCACCCTCTTACCGTACAGGCTGTAAAGACGGTGAATGATAAGTGACTGCATAAATATCTCTCTATACTCCTCAAGGCAGAAGTAAAAGAGTTTCAGTTTGATTCCACAATCCGGATTCTCCCTGACATACTCATACGCCCTTATCACAAATAACAGTTTAGCAAACTTTGACTTTCCTACACCACTAGAAGCTGTAATTATGGTGTAAGTGCTTGGTTCAAGTCCTGGTACGAATTTTTGGAGTCTAGCTAATTTGAAAGGTATACAATTTACCTTTCCTGACAGTACCCTGTCTCGGTTTCCAATTATTCGTTTGTATGCAGCATCATACGTCCTTTCCCCAGTCGTCATCGCTTCTGCCATCTGTTCCTTCTGATATTAATTCTTCGCACTCTGCAGCTAGCATTGATATTCCATCCTTTTCGATGAAATAAGGTGCAAGCTTCATATGCATATAACTCACTCTAGCTTTTCTATCAATATATCTTTTAGTAGCTTCAAGAATTATAGCTTCATCATAATCAGAATACTTTCTTAAAAATGCTTTTAACTTTTTCTCACAAGACTCAGAGGTTGCTCTTACTAAGTAACCTCCGCTTCTAACTCCTACAGGAAATAGTTCTCTATACTTTTTAGACAGATCCTTAATATTAGAACTACTTGTAAGTTCTGAAAGATCTATTTTAGGAGTAATAAAACCTTCTCTAGGCATTTTAAAAAGATCTCTTGCTTTATCAGTAAGAAAGGCCTGTCCGTCATCTATTTCAACGAAACCCATTCTGACCATCTTTTTGCCATCTACCCTTAACAATACTTTACTTAAAAGAGCATTGTCTGCTAGAAGTTTAGAAAGATAAACATACTCATCAGGTCTGATAGTATATTTATCAAGCATTTCTGTATCAATTGTAATAATCATTCTACTATTTTATGGGATTAAAAATATACATCCCTTGTATCAAACTCCTCTATGATTATTTTACCATGAAGAATCTCATCTACCTGATCGAATGTAAGTCCGATACCGAATCGTTTCTTTATTAGTAATGGTAGATCCTTATCATCTATATGGCCTATCTCCTCCCTAAGGATATCAATAAAAGCAAGTATTAGATCTACGTTTTCTATTTCAGCCTGGATACAAGATCCTTGACGTTCAAACAGGGTGTCATTCTCATGTTCACCCCTTCTGTCATTTTTGTGAACCATTTTTCTTCTTGTGTACCTACAGTTACGGGAATGATAACGGTACCAATGCGATTGCCTTCCTTTCTAAGTCGTCCTACACGCTGAAGAAGATCTCTCTCCTTGCTGTAATACGACATAAGAATGACGTTATCGATGCCTTTAAGATTGGCACCTTGCTTTAGCATCTTAAAAGATGCAATCACATTAATTTTTCCCTTATCGAACCTTTCTCTAATCTTAGAGTTTTCTAACTCCCGGTTCTTTGCGCTCTCCCCTTTCCTCGCTGATCTGACTACATTAGAAGTAATTTTCTCCAATGCTGATAGATCGTTGCCAAAGATAAGGGTTTTGCCTTTAAGTTCTGCAAGTATTTGATTAATAGATTCTACTTTTGAAGGAAGGGAGTACAGAAGATTTGCCCTCTTTCTTGAACTAAGCATAACTTGTACTTCTCGAGCAGCAGGTGCTCTTACATACATAGCTTTCTTAAACTGAGCATCCCAATAATTATAGGTTTTTTGCTCAGTAGTCATAAAAGGTTTCTTCTTACTACCTCCAGGTATCACTTTCTTAGTGCCGTCTAGCTTATGATGCAAGACATATATATCAAGTGGTCTGGATGTACCGTCTTCCTGTCCTTCGTCCAATGTGTATGAAAAACATATTGGAGCAACACCTTTCAAGATATCTAACTTTGATACAGATTCACCTTCTATCTCTATTACATCGTCATCGATAGTAGCAGATAGTCCCATTATAGCACCGAACCAATTGTTCTTGTAGTACTGTGAATAGGCAGGTGTTAATGAATCATGTATCTCATCAGCAATAACAAGATCGTACTCTGTACCTACCAGCTTGTAAGCTGATTGATAGCACATAAAATCTATGTCTTTTCCTGTAAGATCTACGTTGAATATATCTCTGTATTTAATCAACTGTTCGTTAAGATCCTTTTCTCGTTGCCTGGTCTCTGCAAGAAATAGTATTCTATCTCCTACTTTAGTCTCAGCAACAGCATGTAATGCAATAAAGGTTTTACCGATACCTGTTATAGCTTCTATAGTACCTTTTCTACCTTTGTCTTTCCATGCTTGAAATGCATCTCTTTGTACTTTATCTCTACGATCCATATTGAGGTAAGTTTTTAATTTCTTGTAAATAATCAGTTACATCATCTTTAGTTAGATGTCCTAAAACATCTCCAGTAATAGGAGTATCATAGGATAAATCTCCCTTAGAATCTAAAACTGCTAATTCATAAAGACCTTCTTGTCCTCCATAAGTATGGTCTCCTTTAATTACAGAAGCTCCGTACCCATTAGAAAAAGAACAACCGGCTCTTTTAATAAAACCGTCATTTTCAAATTCAAGATCTTTAAAAGAGCTTACCTCTTTTTTTATATCACTCCAATCGTCTTTATTTTTATATCTCATTTTTCCCAGTATTGAGTTATATTAGGTATTGCAGGTATCTCAACATGATTGCAAAATGCTCTAGCAGATGATTCCATGGCTTCTTGTACCATATTAGCCATTTCTGAGGCCAGTTCTGTAGGACATTCTATGCACATCTCGTCATGAATGAATGAGACTATTTTAACCTTACCAATAAGGTTATTCTGCATAATGTGGTTAAACACTTTTACACCTGCAAGCTTCATCATACTTGCAGAGACTGATTGGATCGGATAATTAAGAGAGTTACGTTCATACTTACCTTTCATAGTATAGTACTCACGAGTCATACCTCTGTCAGGTATCGATCCATTATCATATATATCTTTAATAGTATCCCGCAACTCAGAGAACCTATCAAAGTTATCCATGAATATCTTTCTTTTAGAAACTTCATCAGTGGTCACATGCCCATAAGTGATTACCTCTTTCTTTCTCTTCTCAAAGTATTTCTTGAGATCCGGGAAAGAATCGAGATAAGCATCTATAAACTTTTGCGCTTCCTTCTCAGTAATTCCAAAAGAATCTTTAACGGACCAGGCTGATGCACCATAGGCAATCTGGAATGACAATATCTTACCGATCTGTCTCTTATCAGAGTTCTCTGTCTTGCTAACCTTTACAGGCTTGCCTTCTATCTCAGAAAACATTCTAGATGCTACCATTGAATGCGAGTCACCGTCACCGTTCTTAAAAAACTCTATATAGTTGCGTTCGTTAGCCATATCAGCAAGTACTCTGGTCTCTTGAGCTGAATAGTCAGCTACTACCAGTGTATTACCTTCATCAGCAACAAAACACTTTCTTATATTCTCGTCAGAAGGGATATTCTGCAAATTAGGATCGGATGAAGATATCCTACCTGTATTCAGTATTTGCCAGAAATTACTATGCAATCTACCTGTACCCTTATTGACATGCTTTAAGAATGATTCTCCATATGTCGTTACTAGCTTCCTCTTCTCCATGTATTTAAGGTATATTGGGATCAAAGGATACTCATTCTTAAACTTTTTAAGGTGCTTAGATTCTATTGAATCTTTAGGCTTACCCCTAAACATTACAGTAGTGTCTACACCAAGACCTTTAAATACTTCTGTCATATCTTTAGTAGAAGTAATCTTGATAGACACTGATTTATCTTCAGAAAACAAATCAAGCTGTGGCTCACGATATTGTGGTAGATTATCAAATATCCAATTAACTACAGCTCTCTCCGCTTCTTTCTCCTGCTCTTGATGATTTGCATCATTTTGAAGCCATTTCTCAGTATCCAGTTTAAAACCACAAAACTCTGTATATGCTAGTGCACGTACATATTGTGATTCTAAAGATATAGTACGTTCAAGGCCAAGCTCTGCAACTTTTTCCATCTGAGAATCATAGATAGCCTTAAGAAATTTAACATCATCAGCAGCATAACGTATCACTCTAGGAGTTAACCCTTCACGATGTATATTACCTCTGATATCTTTTGTCATTACTGCATCACAATACTTGAATGCTACTGCATCAAGTCCTAATGAACGTTGAGAAAGTCCTGTAGTAATAATACACTCATTAAGAAATGTATCCATTACCTCCTTGGGGTATATCCCATGTTTATGCAGGAATCCTAAATCAAACTTAGCATTGTGATAGATAGAAGGAACAGTCTCTAAGATCTCTTTAATAAGAGGGATCTCAGAGATGTTCACTTCTTTAGCATCTATTACATACTGACATGTTCCGTCAGATGTACCAAGCTGTAATGATAAAAGTTCTTTTGTGTGTGGATCAAATCCAGTAGTTTCTGTATCTACTTGTACACACTCATCTTGGAGTAGTCCTTTAAAAAGCGAGGTCTGCTCCTTCTCCGTGATCAACTTTATCATTTTCTAAAATAACTTTATTAAGGTCTGTAACTGCTAAACCTGTAGATATAAGACTTTTACCGTAAACCGGACTGTCGTAACCTCTGGTAGCTAACTCAACCGCTAAAGATACAGGCATTATATCAGATATCTCATATCTAAAATTACCTATATATGCTTTTACGTCATCAATTTCAAGATCACACTTTTGTGCAATAGTTTTAACTTCAAGGTCATGCATATCAAGAGGGTCTGTTATCTCAAATACACATAATTTTGTTACGTTAGTCTCTGAGGTTTTTATGAATTTACTGTAATCAGCTCCTGTGTTATAAAACTTAATACGATTAGATCCTACAAAGGCTAATAATCTTTTGGCTACTATTGTTTGTCTGTATGCCATTTTACAATATTTTATGTATTAAAAAGGGAGAGGGATTTTCCCCCTCCCTCAATCACGTTAGATAGACAGCATACTGTCCATCAATTCAGCAATAATCTGAACTTTCTCTGTACGATCTATATCAGGATCGTCAACCTTATTCAAGATAGCTCCTATCAACTCCTTACGGATATCAATATGATCTTTAGGATTTGTAAGCCCTAGCGTATCCATCTTGCTGATGAGAAACTCTAGCTTTTTTTGCTCCTTGTCAAGAGATTTAATAGTACTCTCTACAATAGACCTTTGAGCGCCTATTATCTGAAAAGAGCTTCTACTGACATTATTGACAAATCTGTTATCATTTTGAGTATTGGTAGCCGTTATCTCATAATTTCCAGAATAACTCTCTTTAACAGAGTCAATGATATGAGGTACGCCTAACTCAAAATTATGACCAGATGTATTATCAGTAAATACAACTAAGCATCCTTTGCTCAAAAGAAGCTTTACACTATTAATCTTTGACCGGAAAGTGTAATCCGGTATCTCTTTTAGGATCTCATCCATGTTTTCTAGGGTTTATATCTGAAATTGTAGCAGGTCTGAACTTAGACGCTGGATGTAAATGGTGTAATTGATATCTTTTTGGCGTTTTCTGTCCATTCTCGAACTTTAGCCACTGTTTACCATTAACATCCGTGAAAGTACTCTCTACTCTGAGCACAGGCACAAACATCTTATTAGACTTATCCATTTGATCATTAATAGAGCTTTCACTGATAAGAGTATCAGTGTGCTCTACTACTTTCTTAGACATGTTCACATACATCGGCATATGAATTACCGATGTCTGTGTACATATTAACTTATCCCCTTGATTATACATCTCCTTGTTCTATTTTTAAGGCGGTTCGTAATTCTACTTCAAGTTCACTGTAATCCATCTCATCCAAAGCAATACCTAACGAGTAAGGAACACATATATCATATATAGTATTCAATAGACAAGTATCCTTAACTAAATCGTATTCAGGAAGATTGTACATCTTCTGTCTTACACCGTTAATAATACCCATTAAGTATCCACCCATCATTATCTCATTATAAGATAACCCTAGTCCTAAAATAGCAGGAACTAAATCTGAGACATCATTAGACTTTGTGGCGGTCTTCACTACAATATTCACCAGTTTAGATTTATAATCCGGATCATCAAGTAGTAAATCAGTGATATACTTATCTCCTCCCATAGTAGTACAAAAATCATCCTTTGTTACAAGGGGAGCTTTTTTAACTAGATCTATGTAATGAGATACAGCATGTTCCCTCATATCTAAGGGAATATCTTCCGGGCCTCCAGCCTCTATCATAGCTTTAAACTCAGGATCAGAATCCATCATATCACTTATAGCTGCCTTCTTCTGCTCCATACTAAGATCTTTTTGTACGGGATTAGACTCTACACCCCTGCCTAGCATTACTGCTGAGGGATATTTTAGCTTTAAGTCAATCAACTTAATACAAGCAGCTTGTGCCTCCTCATAAATTTTTGCTTTATGCAGAGACTCTAAGCAATCCTTGACCTTTGAATGAATAAATGCCCTTTTAATCCTACTATCAGTAGAGATAGCAATAGCTAGAGAGCCGTTACTGTCCAAAAGACCGTGACTCTCTAGAGCTTTTATAGATATAGGATTATGGCCTTGAGCCACTTCGTGTTGAATATTAGGCATCAACAGTGCCTTGAGAAACTTTATCATTTTTATTAAAGATTTGTTTTGTAAGTAAATTAAATGCCGCTTCGACATCATTGTCTTTAAACTCGGATCCAAGGATTATATCTAGGCCTAAGAGTTTTGCGTCCTCTTTATAACCTTTATTAGAATCTCGTCCTAATCCGCTTCTTACTTCGCCTGAAAGAAAGTAACACCATGCTAAGAAAGTATGGTATCTGAACATACCCACATTGCCTAGTAAAGCTATGCGGTTAATATTCATTCTCTCAGAACTACCCTTTACAATAAAGGATATACCTTGACGATCCCAATCAGAAGTTATTTGTTCGCCATCAAACAGAATATGAAGCTCTACAGGTATACCTGCCGCTTCTATCATCATAACAGCTACAGATAAATTAGTGACAAGCTTAACAAACTGCGAATCATTATTACCTGCATTAAGACCTAACTTAATTCCAATCTTGAGACCATGAGAAGTCTTTTTCTTCCTGTTAACAAACATATCAGTGTTACCACTGAGAGCTCTAGGAATACTAAACCTGCCATAATCATCACGGAACTCACGTCTTCTACGCTTTGAGACCATCTCTTGGAACAAGTGTTGAAGGCCATCAGAGTTCATAGATTGTTTGAACTCATCTTTGATCTTTGAAACTATATCTTCTCTAGGATTAAGATTTTTAAACCTGTCAGTATAAGTTTCTTTATAAAGATCGTCTCCGAATCTCCAAGAATTTTCTCCACTACCATCATCAAGACATTCTCTTATAACGTAGAGTCTTTCCTCATCATCTTGGAGATCTTCAACGTCTTCATGAACACCTTCTTGATCATCAACAGCTTTTACATACTGAAACATAGAATCAAATACTATGTACTCAGCATGCTTAGACTGTAACCTCTTCCTCTTTAGATCCATTTTCATAAGCTTTACAGTTAGGCTTAACAACTTCTAAGAACACGTCTCTTTCAGTATTATCCCAATGAGAAGTCAATACATTCATGATCTTGTATGTATTAAATCCATTTTGGAACATAGTATAACAGTCTACGACTGTACGAGTAGAGATAACCTCATTGATACCCTTGTCTTTGATTGTCTGACGAATAGTATTCATCATAGCAACCCAATTAACATCGGTAAGAGTTTGTTCTAGCTCTTGATCGTAGTCAATGTACACTCTACACATCTTAAACCTGTCCAAGAAAGCTGTGTCCTGAATATCCCTAGCAGAATAATCCATACTTGCGTTACCCCAAGTATTACCTGCAAGAATACAATAGAAGTCTTCATGCTTGATAGCCATTGTATTACCCTTACGAGTAGGTACAGAGAGCATACCACTGCGATCAAACGCAGCATTCAACACTATTGACATTCCAGGAGACATAGCATCATACTCATCAATAAGCATAACACCTCCATTCTCATAGAAATCAAGGAAAGTAGGATAGTTATAGCCAGCAAGGTCATTAAAACCTATAAGCTCTGTCTTACTTGCCTCCTCATTACAAGAGAATGTAGCGAATCTAAGATCCATAATATCTGCAACCTGTTTAGCAAGCGTAGATTTACCAGAACCCGTAGGTCCTACAATCATTGACTGCTTAAATAGCTGCAAGTACATTAGAACCTCTGATGTACTCTTGTGAGTCTTAAGAGGATCAACCTCATAAGTAGACTCATTAAGAGTTATTTGCGTAACAGAAGTACGTTCTTTTATCGCCTCTACTGCTGAAGTAAGCTGGTCTACAACCTTTTCTTCGATTTTAGACATACGATTAATGATACGACCGTCAATTCTATTATCACTAATCTCATCTTTAATAGCTGATCTTACTAAGTTTCTCATTTGACCGGACATCAGCATTAATCCGATCTTTCTTTCTAAATCTTTTTCCTCGTCCATTATATTTTATATGGGAAATAGATTATGGGACATTACAGGTTGTCCTTTAAACCTTTTGCACCTCGTCAGTGCGATAATAAAGAATAGTATTATCATTATCCATTCTTACACGATATCCTTTGCCTTTAGCACCGGGAGTTACCATGTCAAGAGATGGAATAAACAATTCTACTACACCTTCTGCTTTATCTTCTCCCTCTTTGCCTGCCATAACTTTACTCCCAATAGGAATAACTTCATTTTTAGACTCAGATGGTTCAGACTTTACAGGTGTCTTTGATTTACTAGCCGGTTTAGATTTCTTAGCAGGCTTTTTAGCCTTCTTAAAATCTTCCTTCTGCATTCTCTTATTAAACTCCTTTTTTACTGCTTTCACAGTATTATCTCTTTTAAGCTTATTTATATCTATAAACTCAGAGTCAGGAGCCAGCTTAAATTTAAAGTACATGACTATAAACCAAGCTAAGAAAGAAGCTCCGATAACAAATCTTACAATTTCTGCCAACAGATTAGGCATGTAGTATGTTAAAGGAACAAGACTAACACTTACAAGTAGTAAACTTATAGGAAGTATAAGTCTTTTTGCATTTAAAGTAATGTGGGCTTTAAGTAATACACCCAACACACTTAACATCATTACAACAGCAAATACAATCATCTTCAATTCATTTGGATTAGTGACTTTCTAGTGACCTCTTGCATTTGAATGAGCTGCACTAGTTCAGACTCATCCGCATCTCTGAACAATATCTTTTCTATCTCATCATCGAGATATTCATCATATTGTTTTACTGTCTTAGCATCAAATGCCAAGTTTTGTATCAGCATCAAGTGATGTGATAGAAGTTCGCCTGCTTTACATTCCATGTAACTATTATACAGGTCTTTATTTCTTTTACTCCTTTCCATTGTCGGGTTTTTAGGAAAAGTTAATCACACAAGCAATAGTCTACTTTATGTGAGCGTTCATAGCATTACGTACTGCTATGATTCAAATCCGCTTGATCGGATCTTACTTTTTTTGAGACAGGACTATCTATCACTGGATTTATCAACATAAGAACAGATTTTATCTTATGCGGAACGCTTTCCTAAGACTATCAAGAGGTCTTAAGGGTCGTTCTTTTTAGTCTAAAAATAGAGAAGGTCAATGAATGACCCTCCCTATATAATCATGTTCAGTAGCTACTTCATAATCCAAGTAGTACCCTGAAGAATCAAACTCTTGCTCAAACTGATGTCCTAAATGATAGACAAGTTTACCTTTGCAAAGTATGAAATCATCACACGTAAGAATTACACTCTTATAATAAGTAGGTAACTCTATACTTTCTATCCAATCTTCTTCTGATATGAGATTTGTAATAGGCTTAGCAAGCATTACTAATTCTATGTAAAAGTCTTCATCATAGTCAAATGGAGCTGTCTCTATATCAATTACGAATGACATAGTATTCATGTTCGGTTGTTCCCAAACACCTATCTGGAATATACCAGGTTCGGTGCCTTTAGAACAAGAAGACAAGAATAATATTAAGATAACAAGTAAGTTTCTCATATCAGTCGTATTCGTTTACTACCTTATCAATAGCAATAGTACCAAAGATAGGAAATGCGACCATCATTATACAGTCAGATTTCCCTGGAGTCATGAGATTAGGTAGAGTGATAGTAGGAATAATGGTAAGATTAACTGCACGATAAAACTGTACAGTATAATCTTCCATTAATATATATCCTATTATCAAAGACAGTAAGCATATTGTAAATGCCATTGTTGCGATAATAAATCCTATCATGATTTCTCCTTTTCTTTAGATGCTTCATACATTTCAGACAAAGTATTATCATCAGGAATGACAACATCTTCATTCATAGCAAGGATAGTATCAAGCATTGTAGACTCAACATCATCATGTATCTGTACTAAATTACCAAGATGCTCAGAATCTTGATAGACATCAATGTAAAAGCTTACATCATCTACTATGTCTTGAATATAATTAGTAGCATTGTTCTCATCACCTACAGACATATCTGAAAAGTCAGGATTAAGAAGAGGGTTACTAATAAATTTCTCTAGTCTACCTTTTATAGAGTGTAGAAGCTCTGTTCTATTTTTTGCCACGTCTTTTGTTTTTGTGGGTGAATAAAAAAATGACGGCCATGAACAATGTCACAGCCGTCTGAAGAATAAAGTAAACCAACAGGTCTCCCATCATAGGCTAACTTTTGTAGCTATATGATAAGTAGTAGAGCTGTAGGTATAAGTAGAATCTACTTTACTGAAGTGATCAAAATCAGTGTCCAAAGGCAAAGCTTTGTTCTTATAAAGACCATAAAATTGTTCCCAACCTCTAGCTCTCGCTGAGTTTACCTTGCGGGCATAAATTATGGTATCACCTTCAGTAATAAACTGATTGTAATGTCCGCACTCAAGAACGAACATCTTTCCATCCTCTACATCAACGAATGTAGAACGGCTGCTTTCACACGAGGCCAAAAGCATAACGGCACTTACTAATACAAATAACCTTTTCATATTTATAGGTCTATTGTGTTACATCATTTTTAGTCGGCTGATGTTTAACCTTAGTATTATAAATTAAATATATGAAAGCTCAGGCCAACACAGCTATCGCCTGGCTTTCTTATTCTTCGGGAATACCTTACTTTACGTACATGTCTGGTCGCGCCATACCAGTTTAGTATTTTGGCCCTGTTTTACATGATTACATAAGTAGGTAACGCTGTCACCCTCAATAGTATTTTATCGGTGACACCTCCCGTAGGAGAATGCCACCGACTAAAGTATTCGAGGGAACCACCCCTCCATAAGATTTATGTAATAGTCACATAACCTGGTTGTTTACTGAGGTAAGCACTATTGCTTAACACCTCTGTCAATGTTTTTAATCATAAGAGTGTATAACCCTTACGAAGTGCTTCATCAGAAGTAACCAAACGGGTAGTATCCCATTTGATTCTTCCATTCACATTACATACAGCGTAATGATGATTGCCAACAAGGGGAACTAATGCAGCTCCCCAATGCTTGACAACATCAGCCATACATATTTTCTTTATGTATGTAGTTCTACTCATCTTTCGCCTCCCAATACCAGTTATAACTAATGTGAATATGAGGACAGAAAGCCTTAATAAACTCTAAATGAAGTTCAGAAAGATCTCCTTTGAACTTAACTATGTTAGCAAACTCATGTCCCCAAACTTCAGTAGTAACTACTTTAGCATCGTATTCAGCATACTTGTAGTTGTTAAGAATATCAACGATACACTCAGCAAATTTCTCAGCTAATGATAACTGAAGAAGAGGATTAGTATCCTCAAGAGATGTAATCTTCTCTGGGTTAATAGTAATCTTATGATAGTTCATTTGACTTTAGTTTTAGTCGTTTTAGACACATCATGTGTGCACCAATTACAGTTATCATTTAAACAGACTGCGCCTGTCATTTTCTTTCGCGTATAGTCGCCACATTTAGGACATTTCATACGTTTTGTATTAGTCGGTAGAAAAAATGGGAGCTACTTATATATAGGTGAGCTCCCTTAACCTTGGTGTTCTAATATAGAGGGTATGAATCCTCTGTCTTTGTGTGCTACCACGCATAGAACGCGAACTATGAAGATTTTGAAGCATTCATATACATAAGATCCAACTAAGTTAAATCTTAAAATGCTCATTCAGTAACAACCCATAGCAAGGTTGTTACAACTCCCGTATCTTTATCCTTCGTAATCATACTAAGGCTCAACAATAGAACTGTCGTAAAACTTATCTAACTCAGCACATAGAACTTCTATGGTTACGTCAGATTTAAGTGTTTGTCTGTATGTAAAGTCTACAGATGATGCTTCGTTAAGCATATCCAAACAATCTTTTAGAGGTAGAGCCTTAGATTCTAATAACAAGTAGTTTCTGTATACTTTCTTGCGCGCAAAGAAGTCAGAACTAAGAGATATTAGTCCGTCAACCCAGTGTTTTCCTGTTGGTCTTGCACCTGAGTCTTCAAATTGGTCGAGGTTTATTATAACTACAGCCATGGTTTAAGTTATTAGCCGGTAAACAAAATGCTATATTTAAAAAGATGTATAGCTGATCATCTTGGGGGTAATAAAGGGTGTAATCCTTAGAGTTTGGTATACTACACCTCGCACATCTATACCGTTACAACTCTTTTCGGTCTCGACGTGTAAGAAAAGCAAGGGGAAACGATCGCGAGTGCTCCCCCTTTACTTTAAAGACAATTAAAAAAGGTAAGACCCCGTGAGGGGTCGAACCTTGAGGCGCACGTCAACGCTGTTAAGCGTTGGACATCTCCTTCTTGAAGGTGAGCAGTGCGTCTTGTAAGCCGTCAAAGACCTTGTCTTCGGCTTCAAAGGTAAGGTTGGTGTAGATTCTAAATCCATCTGGACTTCGAGAATCTTCTTTAGCAACCTCTTTACCAGAGTCGATATCGGCATCATAGTCGATATCTACGTTAAAGGTATTTCGTTTACCTCGAGCAAAGATTGTGACATCGTCAATCAATCTCTCGCGGGTTTCTCCCGTACCGAAAGACTGAAGTAGGTCTCTACCTGCTTCATTTTGGAGTTTGTCATCCAAGATGAAACTAACTCCAGGCTCTGCGGTGACTTCCTCTCCGTTGAGCTCAGCAGTTACTTTTCCTGGTATACCTGCAACGCAGAGGTATATCGGGGTTCCAGCATTAGCACCTTTGCTGATGATGGTTTTTACGAATGTGAAAACAGTTTTTGCCATGATTTTTTTGTTTTTGGCGTTAGACAGAAATATTCTGCCACAGGGGGGTTCCCCACCTGCAGAACCTAGGTGGGTTACAAGTAGT
>TARA_R100001463_G_scaffold5551_4_pt1 | contig 19529 bp, 8 predicted proteins | sample TARA_R100001463 | Tara Oceans TARA_R100001463 (sample SAMEA2622242) | marine metagenome | biome: marine biome (ENVO:00000447); feature: deep chlorophyll maximum layer (ENVO:xxxxxxxx); material: "saline water (ENVO:00002010), including plankton (ENVO:xxxxxxxx)" | depth 40 m
AAAGAGTTGACTGATGAAATATTTACAGATCTTCTTAATACTGAATTTAAAGATATACCTGAAGGTATATTAATTGGTATAAAAGAAAAAATTAAATTATCTGGTGTTGAAACTCTTACAGAACAAGAGTTATTAGTTTTAGAAGGATTTGAAGAAATTAATGGAACATCAATTCTTAATGAAGCTGATGTAGCTAGTTTAGAAGCTGCAAATAAAACAAATGAGTCAGGTGAACAAGCTGAGTCAAATAATCAAAATCTTATTGATACTATCTTAAGTAAAGAAAAAGAGCTTAAAAAAGCAAAGAAAGAATTTACTGATACAATGAGAGCTGATTTAAAAGAAAAAGGCTTTGGAACAAAAGATATAAATATAAAAATAAGAAATGCTAGAAATGAAGATGTTGAGCTTAAAGCTTTACAATCTGAAATAGATGAGCTAAGAAAAAATATAGGATATAAAATTGTAGATAATTTTGATGGTCAAGATGCAGAAAATATTGATGCATTTGTAGTATGGGCACGTGAAAATTTACCAGACTTTATTCAAATACAAGACATAGAAGATTTAGGTAGAAGATTAAAAAATAATGGTATTACTGCAGGAGCTTTTGCAATAGAGCTTAGTAAACTTGCAGGAGGGATGGATCTTGTAGGTAAGATATATACTGGTAAACAAAATCCATTTAAGTATCATGAAGCTTTTCACTCTGTGTTTAGAATGTTACTTAATGAATCTGAAATTAAAAAATATTTAAGAATAGCTAAAAAAGAAAAATTAGCTGAATTAAAGAAAGAAGGTAAAACATTAAATCAAGCATTAGTTGAATTAAGAGATCTAAGTCCTGTTTATCAAAAGATGGATAGAAAAGAGTTAGAAGATACTTTATATGAAGAATATTTAGCAGATAGATTTGAAGAATTTAAAATGAATCCTAGATCTGCAAAAACATCTTCTGAAGTTAAAAGTTTATTTACACGTATAGTTGAATGGATCAAGAATTTATTTTTAAGTTATTCACCTAATGAATTAGATATTTTATTTGATAACATTAATACAGGTAAATATAAATCTTCTGAAATAGCAAGTAATAGATTTACTACTTCAGAGTTTGTTAATACACAAATATTAGATAATAAATCTGGAGTAACTAATGTTGCTTTAAAAGCAATTCCTTTATCTAGAAGTTTTGTTGAAAGACCTGTTATAATTAATGGTGCTATTCAAGAAAAAGGTAAAACAGTTGAGATAATTAAATATTTTTCTCAAAGGGATCAACGTGCAATGGTTGGTACTATAGGGGCTATGTATTTAAATAAAATACAAAACCTTGGTAATGATGAAAACTTTACAGGAGAATATAATCCAGAAAGTTTACTTAAAAATACTGTAGATGAGTATATAGAAAAATATTATTTTGATAATGATATTTTTACAGAAAGAGAAGATTATCTAGATATAGAAGAAGAGTTAACAGAATTTTATGAAGGTTTAGAAAACTCTGTTAAAGATATTAGAAATGCTGTAAGAACATATCTAACATTATTTGATATTCAAATTGAAGATCAAATAGAAGAATTAGAACAAGAAGATTTTAGTGCAGAGGGAATTGTAAAAGCAGCTGATCAATGGGATACAGATGTAAATCAAATGGGTGGATTTAAATCATTGTCTTCTGAAATAAGAAAGTTTATTGCAACAACAACAGTTAGAAAAACAGATAGATTTGGTATAGAGTATGATCAACCAGTTGATTATGTAGATGCATATAATGGATTATTAAAGTCACTTAAAAATACAAAAGATCCTAAAAGTATGATAGCCAAAATGGAAATGTTTGGTCAATCAAATGAAAGTACTGCAGCTGTAGTTGATAGAATATATGATGAAATAGGAATAGGAACTTTAAGTAGTAATGATCTTATATCAGGAAATTATAATATTAAAGAGATATCTAATCCATTATTTTTTCAATCTATAATAAAAGGGTTCACTCAATTTAGAGTAGATTATATTTTTGCTGAAAATGATCCTGTAAAAGGTATTACAAATTTATATGCTGCAAATCATAAAGATGATGCACATACACAAACAGATTCTTGGTCACAATTATATGGGACAGTATTTGAAGAACTTTCTAAAAATAAAAATCAGAGAAATAAAGTTAATTTATTTTTAGATGGTTTTGGAAAAGTTTTAAATTCTATAGAGTTTTCTAATGAAAAAGAATTAAATAATAAATCTGTAAATCTTGCAAATAAACTAGAAGAATATTTAGGAATTAATTTAAGTCCTGAATATATTAAATATAGTATAATTTCAAATTTAGAAACACTTACTCCTCAACAAGCAGGTATTAAAAATGCATTTGCAGAATCTGAACCTATTACTACTGAAGATATACAAGAAATTAAATTTTCTGTTAGCTCACATAATTATGTAGATGGAGCTTATGGTTCAAATTTATTTTTAAACATTAATGATTCTGTATCTGATAATGATGTTGCAGAAGATGGTTCTGCAACAGAAGGTGAAGAAGCATCAGGAGATATAAAGAATAGAATTAAAAGAATAGCAAGAGGAAATTCTTTCTTTGATGAGAGAGTTGGTAATACTGTATTCTTAGATCCAAAAGGAAATTTAATATATGCACATCAGCAACCTACAATGCATTTAGAAAAAGTTGCAGAATTAAATAGTGAGGATGCAATAGCAACATTAAAAGATACAGATGCATTTTTAGAAACAAATTATTTACTTAACAATGATAAGTTTAAAGCTTTAGTTAACCAAGGTAAATTAAGAATTTCTAGAATGATAGGTTCTAAAATGACTAATTTAGAAGCAGATGAAAATGGAAATTATAAATCTAATAATAGTTTAGATTTAAATAAAAAACCAGGAGTTTCTTTTGGTGAATCATCTCCTGCAGAATTTATATCTAATCTTATAAACTCATACTTGCTTGATTATAATGCAGCTACAGGTAAAACTAAAACTACAACATATCAAACAACTGATGAGTTTGGTAATGCAATAAATCAAAATTTTGCATCTGCTCTTGTAGATATTAAAGTAATAGCAGAATCTAATACAGGAGATTTTGTTTCACTTCCAATTGTTAAAGCTGTTGAAAAAACTTCTGGAAAAGTTAAAATAACTGATCAATATATTAATAATATATTTAATGAAGTTGAAACAGAATATAATAAAATATTAAGAGAGTTAGGTCAAACAGAAGGATTTACAGAAGAAACTGTAGATAATTACAATGATTTTGAATCTGTAGATAAGATAGATGATACAAATCCTACTAAACATAAAGCAGCTAAACTATTTAAAACAGGAGAATTATTAACAGAAAGAGTTAAACCTATTGTTAGTCTTGATAGAGTAACATTAAAACTTGGTGCAGCAGAAGCAAAAGCTTTAAAAGGAACTACAAAAATACTTTTAAAAGCAGGAACATGGGGATCTAAACTAGGTATTGTTGAAGATAAACCTGTTACAATTGAAATAGATGGTGTTGAATATACTGTAACTAATAGAGGTAATCAAAATATTTCTGATAATAATTTTGAGACTATAGTAGATGAATTAGGTTCTGATATTTCTAATCAAAAATCTACAGTACATAAATATGAAGTTAAAATAAATGATGAGGTTATTGGTTATACAAGAACTAAAGATCAAAAAAACTTTTTATTAGGTACATTAGATAAAAATATTATTGAAATAGTTCCTTCTACTACGGTTGATGTTTTAGAAGAAGAAGAATTAATTACATATGAAACAAATGATCAAGCAAAAAGATCATTAGAAGATTCAGCAAGAAAAGGTTTAACGTTTGAAGAAGCTTTAAAAGAAGCTAAAGATTCTGGTATCAATCTTAAAAACTTAATTAGAGAAAGGTTAACTCAAGAGTTTGATGAATTTAATAATGTATTAAATGATATTAGAGCTAAAACAAAAATTGATAAACAATTAACATCTGAACTTAGAACATCTCAAGGTAAAATAAATTCAAATACAAAAGAGTCAATGAATTTATTTAATTTACTTGCAAATGAAGAAAAGCATAATTTAATGCAATGGTTCTTTAATGATTATTTAAATACAATGTCTATTAATCAAGTTCTTCTTGGTGATGTTTCTATGACTCTTAAAGATGCAGTTGATGAAGTTAAAAGAGCAAAAGCTCAAAATGCTGCAGGACCAAGTGCTGAATCAATTATACCTGCACCAAAGTATGGGGTTATGCACCCTGTAAAAGATATTAGTGTTCTCCCATTTAGAGATGCTTTATTCCAAAAGAAATATAGTTCTACTAAAGGAACAGGAGAAAAGACTGATGCACAAGTGTACTTAACTACAAAAGCATTTAGATATATGACATTTGGTTTTGGTAGTTTAAGTGCTGCACAAGCTAAGATGATAGATAAAGTAGAAAAAGGAGAATCAATATCTTGGGAAGAATTCTTTGGTAATAAAGAAGAAGGAACTAAAGGATATAAAGATTTAAATTCAACTATGAATTCTAAAAAGCTTGTTTATGCTGATGGTAAAACATTTTTAAAAATGTCTGCTATTGTTCTTACTCCTGAGTTAACAACAGATCAAGAAGGTAACCCTTTACCAAATAGAGAAGAGCTTCATAATTTAAGAATTAAGCTTGAAAGAATGGAACAAGAAGGTAATGAGACTATTGGTATAGCAGTTCCAAATTCAGCATCTAAAATGCTTAAAGCAAATGTTGTTGAGACAGAAGATGCATTTAATGATAGTGTAGTTGAAGAAAGAAATATTACTCATCTTGATGCAAGATGGATGAGACTTCAACAACTAGTACCATCTAATAAAATTGAAACAGTTGATCCAGGACAAATTAAACAATTAATTACTAGTGAACAATCTGACAATGTAGAAGTAATTGTTGGTGGAAAAAAATTATCAATAGGTGAGCTAAGAAAACTTTATAATAAAACTATTGGAGATAGAGTAGAACTTAAATATTTAAATAAAAGAAATTTAACATTTACTTTTGCTACTGCACAAGATGAGTTACAAAAAAGTATTAATACAGGTTTAGTAACTGCAGATCTACAAGCATTTTTAGAGTATGCTAAAAATGGACTTGAATCATCTCAAGCTAAATCACAATTTTTAGAATTATTTGAAGTTGATGATACTGGTTCACCAAAGTATGAATTAAATAATCCTATAACAATACAAAAGTTCCAAGAATTATTTATGAGTTATTTCTCTAAAAATGTTATGAGAGAAAAACAACCTGGAATTTCTTCAACGCTTGTTTCTGATAAGGGAATGAAAACTATTAAAAAAGTTGTTGCTCTTGATGAGGAAACTGGTCAACCAACTAGATGGGAAATTATTAGGACAGATGATTGGAAAAATTTAAAAAACAAACCTGAAATTAGATTTACTAGATTTACTGATGAAACAGCTAGAACTTTTTCAGGTATGAAAGTTGGAGATATTTATATAGATGAATTACGTTCTAATGTAATGGAGTATGATTCTAAAGGTAATCCTACAGGTCAAAGATATTCTGAGTTTATGATAGCTCCTCATTTTGCTGAAATAATGCAAAATTTAAAACCAGGAGAACCTATCCCTGATGTTATTGCAAAAGCATTTGCTACACGTATTCCATCTCAAGATAAACACTCTGCTGTTAATCTTAAATTAGTTGATTTTCTTCCTGTATTTTATGGGTCATCAGGTGTATTTCCAGAAGATTTAATAGAGATATCAGGGGCGGATTTTGATATTGATAAAGTGTACATGCAGATAAAAGAATTCTACATGAAAAATGGAGAATTTGTAGAGTATGGTAAATCAAATAATATTGATACAATGTTTGATGAATATATAGATTATCAAACTAAAGCTGCAAATAAAAAAGGAACAACTTTAAATGAAGCAGTTAAAGTATTTAAGAAAAGAGGTAGTATACTAGATCAAGCAGATAAAGATTTAAGTGAAACTATAACAGAAAAAGAAGTTATAGGGGCATTAAGATTATTATCATTACCTGTTACTAAAGATGAATTTAATAAATACATTTCTTCTAAAGATAAAGCACCTTATGAGGGAGCACAAAATAATCAAATTTTAGATCAAAGATTTGCATTATTAGGAAATGATGGAATGTCTGGACCTTTATTTAAAAGAAAACTTGGTATTAATCAAGAGCCTGCTGTATTAGATCCATTAACAACAGTGTGGGAATTTATTCAAGAGGAACTTCCTGAACTAGCAAATAAAGTTAAAGAAGACGGTGTTATAGTTGATAATGCTTTAGGTAAACTAAAAGCATGGACAAATAATAAAGCTGGTGCTAGATCAATTGGTGCAGTTGTATTACCAAATATTGTAATGAATCTTTTAAAAGAAAATAATGTAAAGATTATTAATAAAAATGATGATGGTGCTCCAGTATTAAAAATTGATATTAATGGTCATAACTATGATACATTTGGTGTTAATTATGAAATTGATCCTAAGACTGGTAAACAAATTAAAAACGGAACCAGAACACAATTTGTTATATCTGCATTAGTTACAGCAATGACAGATAATGCAAAAGAAAGATTAGCAGCTAAATTAGGATTAAATAGAGATGCATTAGCTGTTGTTACAAACTTAGTTGCATTAGGTGTAGGAATTCAAACAGCAATATTACTTGTTAATAATCCAACATTAAAAAATCTTTACTTTTTAGCTGAAAATAAAGAGAATCCAATGGATCCAGGAATTTCTTCTTTAGTTAAATCTACTTTAAAAGGATATCAAGAATCTAACTCAGAACTATTTTCAGAAGCTCAACAAACAAGAGTTACTGATAAGATTATGATTGATTTAATTAAAAATAATGAGTCTGATCCAATTGATATAAATGTTATAAGAGATACAATTTCTACACTTTTATTATTTCAACAAGCTCATAAGCTTAAAGAAAATACATCAAAAATACAAAGTTTAGTTACATTGATTTCTGGTATGGGTAGAGATACAGAATCTATTGATAGAAAATCTGAAGATATCAAAGACTTAGGTATAGAATTATCTTCTAAAGATTTTGGTAAATCAAATATTCCTTTTGATGTTAGAAAAATATTTAAAGGTAACTCACTACAAGCAAGATACTATAAAATATATAAAGAGTTTGTAGACTTAACACCTGCTGTATTTATAACTAGAACAGAACCTTTTAAAAAATTAACAAATTTAGTTGTAGATAATTTAAGTAACTTTAGAATTGATTCAAAAAATAAAAATAAAATAGAAAAAGATGTATTAAGTTACTTAACAGGTAAAGCATATATGCAATCACTTCTTGAAAGTGGACAAGGTAATTTAATAACTTCATTAAGTAATAGTTTGATTTATGATGAGTTTGCAGAAAAAGGAATGTCTATTAATGATGTATTAATAAGAGTGAGAGCTTACCTCAAAGAAAATAATAAATCTAACTTTTTTGTTCAAAGTCAATTATTTAATAAATCAACATCTAATGGCACTAATAAGTCAGGTATAAATCAAGTACAATTAAATACTTGGTCTAGATTATCAGATGAGACATTAGTAGATATGCAAAATTCTATGATTGATCTTTATCAAGATCTTAATACACGTGAAGATGCTATTCATCTTATACATTACTTATTAGTTAAAGATGGTTTACAGTATGGTCCTAATACTTTTTTAAGTGCTATACCTGCTCCAATGTTAGAGCAAATACTTTCTTCAGCAGGAAGAGTTCAAAATCTTTTTAAACAACAAGATTTAACAGATCAAAATTATAGAAATGTATTTGGTAGTACGTTTAATGAATTAGCAGAAGATATGGTTGAAGGTTACTTATCTAGTAGATCTAATGCATATTATTTAAATCAAATATCTATAGGTAAAGTTACAAAAATTGGGGAAGTCCAAGATGAAGTAGAAACAACAGAACAAACTAGCGGAGTTATTGTAAATACTAAAAAATGGAATAAAGATTCTCCTAAAGAAAATCCTGATACAGCATATGTATTTACTGAAAATATAAATTCAATAGGAGATACTAGAGTTGGAGGAGGTTCTGCTGTAATTAGAAATAATCCTAATGCTATAGGTATAATAACTAAAAAATACTATACATATAAAGAAAACAGGACTTCTGAAAACAAAGAACAATGGAATGCTAATTTTGAAGATAATGATTCTGATTTTGCTTTATTTAAAAAAGTTAATCTAGAACAATTTACTAAATTAAATGAGTTTGATTCTAAAATCTTTCCAGATAGTTTTGCTAATAAATTAGCAGCTATACCAAATAGATTTGCATTATGGTTACAAAATGAATTAGAAACTAGATATGGTTTAATAACTAAATTAAACAATAAAGGTACAGGTTTAATAAGTGTGGCTGGTGTTGAAGTATCAAAAGTTAAAGATGCTGAAATAAAAAAAATTAGTGGTAAAACAATAGTATTAAATAATAATGATAAAACATTAACTGTTGATTTAATGACTCTTGTTAATAAACCTGTTGATCCAAAAAAATACAAAGGTAAAAAAGGTGTATTTAATAGAAGGTATATATTTAATAAACAAAAATTTAAAAGGTTAAATTCTAATACTCAATTTATAAAAAGCACAGGATTTAAAGTTATTGATAAAAAACTTAAAGGAACTAATATTAAACTTGTACAATTTCCTATGGTTATAACTTTTACTGAAGGAAAAGGTAAAGATAGAAAATATAGATTTTTTAAATTAGATCAATTATTTACACCATTAACTGAAATAGATAAAGATGGTTTATTTAATGTTGATGAATCTCAAAATATGGGTATTGGTAATAAAGCTGTATACACTGAAATAAATTTATTAGGTTCAATGCAACAAAATGCAATGGGTGGTTTGTATGGACCAAGAACTGAGTATGATGTATTACAACAATCTATACAGGCTCAACAACCTTTAACAGGTATAAATAAAATAGTTTACCAAGCAGAACAAGTTGCTGAAAAAACAGCAGAAAATATAGCAGAAAAAATGGCAGCGTCTGGTATAGCAGAACAACACTATGGTGCTAAATTAAATGTAGAAGCAAATGAAAATAAAGTAGAAGTTGAAAATGATTCAGGAAAAAGTGTAGATTTGTCTAAGGTTAAAGAGATGAGTGAAAATAATGAAGACATGCATACAGGAGAAGAAACTTTTGTAGTACCAGGTGTATTACCAGAAGGTAGACGTGTTTCTCTTGAAACATTTAAGAAAAGATTAGCATTAGGTGATAATGATTCTACACCAGGAGAGTATAAAAAGATTACTGAATTTTATAATAATTTAACTAAATTGCAAAAAGGTAGAATTGCTAGTTCACGTTCAGAAGGTGGTTTAGAATTAGAAGATCTTGAAGATATAATTAAAGATCTTAATAATCCAAATAATCAGTTTACTGAAGAAGAATATATTGAACAAATGGAAAAATGTTATAAATAAAATCAAACTATGAGTTGTTATAATAGAAATACTGCACAGTACAAAGCATTACAGGAAAGATATACTAGCCCAATGGTGGTAGATAGTATTATTGATAGATGGCAAAAAGTATCTAACTCAGATGAAATACCAACAGTAATACAAACAGATACATATCTTGAACAACAAAAGGTGGCTTTTGATCTAAAGAAAAGAACTTATAAAGAATCTTTACTTGCAAACTTGAGTAGAAAGAATATTATAAGTAAGTATCAAGGTGAGTATTATGTTAATAATACAAATCAAGAAACATTAAAACTTGATAGAAGATTACTTTATAGTAATAGAGATAAGGTTGTAAATTTATTAGATTATTGGAATGTTCCATCTGAGTCAGTTTTAATAACTCCTACTTCAAAATCTTTTAGAGTAGAGGTTGATGAAAATGTATTTACTAAAACAGATATATTACCTGAAACAACTAATAAGAATAATACGCATATATTATCAATTCTTCAACATTTAAATGAAATGTTTCCTGATGTTACAATTAATGTAGCATCAGTAAAACAAGCAAGAGAATTTTATGACTCTTTACCAGATTGGCAAAAAGCTAAAGTACCTTTTAAATCAGTAAACAGTTACTATGTAGGAGGTCAAGTTGTACTTATTAAAGGAAGGGTTACATCAGAAACAGCAGTAGAGGAAGTGTTGCATCCATTTATTGATGCTCTTTATTCACAAAATAAAACTGTATTTACAGGACTATTGTCTGAAGCAAAAGAAATGTTTCCTCAACTAAGACAACAAATAGATGATTCATATACTAATAGAAGAGGATTTAATCAAACTCATAGAGATTTAGAATTAGTAACTCAAGCATTGTCTAGACATTTTAATAAAGATTATGAGAATAATCCAACACAAAGATGGTCACAAAAAATTGCACAATTATTAACTTTTTTATTAGATGTAATAAAAGATCTGCATAATTTTTTAACAGGTAATAAATTAAAAATTAAACCAGGTTTTATTAAGTCTGGAACTACTCTGAGTGATATAGCTAAATTGTTGAATACTAGTGATTTAGAATTTGAAAATATTACTGAATCAATAGTAGATAGAAAAGTTAGATTTTCTTTAACACCAGAAAAACAAGAGGCTGTTAATTCTTATAAAAATATGGCTGAAAATTCTGCTCAAGCAGAAATGATTGATCAATTGTTTCATGCTGCTACAGAATCAAATGAAAAATATTCAGACTTTACTGTAGGTAGCAAGCTTACTGGTAGTGATACACCATTAGTAATATTAGAAAAAGATACACATACTTATATTAATATAGAAACAGGTGAAACATTTGGATCTACTACAACTAAAATTAAAGGTAAGTTAAATGACCCAGAAAACAAGTATAAAATAAATAGAGATATAGGTAATGACTTTGATCAAATTATGGAGCATCTTGCAGAATTAAAACCTGTAAGTGAATTACCTAAAATGAATGTTCTTAATGAAAGTCAAGTTCAAAGAGCTGTTGATCAAATTCAAACAGTTCTTACAATGTATAGATCACAAGGAGCTGTTATTATACCACAAGTAGTTATTGCAGATGATATGTCATCTACTGCTGGGACAATAGATTTATTAGCTGTACATACAGATGGAACATTACAAGTTATTGATTTAAAAGCAAGTAAAAATTCTATTAATAGTGATAGATATGATAAGCAATATCCTGTTGATGAAGGTAGTGTTTTTTATGATCCAAAATTAAAAAAAGAAGATCAGTTTAAACTATCTACTAGAATGCAACAAAATATGCAAGTTAATACCTATAGAAGGATACTTGAAAATATGGGGTATGAAGTTAGAGATACATCAGAAACTGTACATATTTTAGTTGATATGGAAGGTTATGGTAAAGATCAAAAATTTAAAGGTGATTTTCAAGTAGAGGGAACTACTACACATAGAGCTTCATATAGTAAGTCTTACATTGGTAAAATTGTTCCTGTTAATATTGATGCAAATTATGCTGAAAGACTTGCTGAACAACAAACTAAGGCAGGAATAGAAAATGAGATCCCACTTAATATAGAAGATCAATTACCACAAACTGATGTTTTAGATGATAATACTTATGAAGCATTATTTAATACAGTTAAACAATACAAAGAAAAATTAATTACTAGAAAGGAAGCTATCATTTTATTAAAAGATAAGATGAAACAATCTTCAAATAATAAAAGAGTTTTATCTGAAGTAGATAATTCTATAGCTTTAATAAATCTTTCAATCATTGAAGGAACAGTTGATGTTGTTTATGAAGAACTTGTTGAAAATGCAATTAAAGAATTAGAAGATTTTATAGAGTATGCAGAAGATCCTAAAAACTTTAATAGTCCAGAATATATAAATAGAATTTTAAATTTTGAAAGTCTTGCTAAAACTTTTCAAGGATTAACTAGTGTACATGCTATAAATAAAGAAGAACTTAATTTAAATAAAAGACAACTTAAATTAAAAGATAAGTTAGGTATGCTTTTAAATCAAATTAAAGGTGATGAAAAAGCAAATGGACTCATAATGAAATCTACTGAAAATTATGTTAGACAATACATAATAGATAATTCAAATAGAAATTTTACTAAAGAAGATTTGGATGAGTTAATGACTATGGCTGATGATATAGGTGTGTTAGAATTTGGTACTGGTGATTTAGCAACAAATAAAGATACTATTCTTCAACTTATGGACAAACTATATAAATCTCAAAAACAAAAAGTATTAGATATAGTTAGTTTAAGAAATGAAGAAGTTAGAAGAGTAGGTAGTAAATTAGAAGCTTTATCACCTGGAGGTAAAGTAGACTATTCATTTATGTTACAATTTGATAATGATAATAAATTTACAGGAAGATATGTAAAACAAATTGGATATCAATATTGGGGTAAAAGATATGATTTAAGAAAAGAGTTAATTAATCCAGATGGTTCATGGAAAAATTATATTGTAAAAGATAATAAAAATGATTATACTGAAGAAGAATTAAATTATAATAAAAATCTTTATCAAGCAAAACAAAAAAATAGAGAATTTAATCAAGCTGAAAAAAAATCTGGTAACACTTATACAGATGGAGACTATCATAAATACACTAATGAATTTAAAGCTGAAAGAGAAAAGTTTGAAGAATTTATTGCTACAGGAAAATTTGGATATTGGAAAAAGAAAAGAAATGTAAGTTACTCTGCATATCAAAAATATAAAACTAAATACTATCAAAATGTTGAAGTAAACTTTGCACAATTTGATGATAATAATATGAATGGTACTGTTTCAGAGCCAACAACTATTGAGGTTGTAAAAAATGAATACAAAGAGATTAAACCAATAGCTGATACTCCTACTGGTAAACAAGATATGCAGGATCCTAAGTATATAAAAATAATGAATCCTTCTCCTACAAGTTCTTTAGAAAAAGCTCAAAAAGAATTTTATGATTTATGGATAAAACATTATGAAAATGATTTATTAAATAAAATAGCTTCTGGAACTAGAGACAAAATGCTTGGTATGACTCCAATAATTGAAGATAACACAATAAGAAGTGCAAATTCAAAAGGTCCATTACTTTCAAGTTTATGGGGGAAAACAACTAGAGGTATGAAAAACTTTTTTCAAAAAACTTCTACATTAGATAAAGTTATTATAGATGAGAATGGAGATATGGTAGATACATTACCATTATTTTATGTAGGTAATACAAGAAGTGAAGCCATTCTTAAAAAAATTGATGAAGAAATAAACCAGTTAACTATAGACTTTAACAATAATAAAATAGATGAAACAAAGTTTAAAGATAAAAAAGCTGAACTTTTAGGTACAAGAAGAAGATTACAATCTCAACCTTCATTAGAGGAGTTAAGTCTAGACATGACTGATAATCTATTAAGGTTTAGTGCTATGGCAGAAAACTATGAGGTTATGGGAGAAATTGAAGATACTTTATTAGCCATGATGAAGGTCTTAAAAAATAGATCATATAACCCTTCTACTTCAGAAAAAGTTGTTACTAATGTAAAAGGTAAAATAAAACAAGTAGGATTAGGTAAAGAAAGAGCTTCTGAATCAAACATAGTTAAAAGAGCTAAAAAGTGGATGAATATGGTTTACTATGATAATGATCAAAAAACAAGAGGATTTGCTGATAAAGTTTCTTCTGGTTTAATACAATTATCATCATTAACATATGTTGGTTTTAATGTTTTTGGAAATATAAATAACTATGCTGTAGGTAGAATAAATAATGCTATAGAAATGTTTGGTGGTAGATATTTTGATCCAAAAGCATATGCAAGAGCAGAGGCAGAATTTAATAAAAGAGCTCTTCCAGATATTATTAAAAAAATGGGAGATAGTTCAACATGGGCTGGAATAACTGGTCAAGGAAAATATAAAGATTATATACCTGGTAGTAAGTATGAAGCTTTAGTAAATCTATATAGAATGATGGATGAAAAAGCAGATATACGTGAACAAAATAGAGCTAAAGGTAAAGAAAGTAAAATTAGAACTGCTATGAGTTGGGGATATTTACTTCAGGATGGTGCTGAATATAATGTTCAAACTAAGATAGGTATATCAGTTCTTATGTCAAAACAAATAAGAAATGACAAAGGTGAAGAAATGTCTTTATATGATGCTTATCAATATAATTCAAAAACAGGAGAACTTACTTTAAAAGAAGGGTTTAATAAGCTGGTTGACAATAAACCAGGAGTAGAAGCAACAGTTGATACACCAACAGTTGAATTTACAGATAAACAAAGATTTGATATTAGAAATTATATAAGAGAGACTAATAAACAAATACATGGTAACTACGCCAGAGAAGATAGAGTTATCCTACAGCAACATTGGTTAGGTAATTTAGCAATGCAGTTTCATAAATGGGTTGCTCCTGCTATTAAAGCTAGATTTAGACCAGAATATTTTGATGAAAATCTTGGTTGGGTAGAAGGAAGATATAGATCTTTTGCAAGTTTTATGGCATACTTTTTTAAGAATGTTGCTAAACAAAAAGATGTTGTTAAAAAATATAAAGACATGAAAGGTGATAAGGCTTTAACTGCTATATCAGGTGCTAAAAGAACTGCAGCAGAATTAAGTTTTATGATGGCTTCATTTATGATGGCATCAATACTTGATAGTTTATTTGATGATGACGATGATGATAAATCAGTGATGGCAAAAAGATTTGAAAATGCTTTAGTTTATCAAATGAGAAGACAAGCTAGAGAGCTTATGTTTTTTATACCTCTTCTTGGATTTAATGAACAATACATGATGGCTAAATCACCTGTTTCTGCAACAAGAACTGTAGGAGAACTTGGTGAAGCTGTACTTCAATCAGTATATCATCCTTTTGCAATGATAGCTGATGCTGGTAATCCTAATTATAATATACTAAAAGACAAGGATTATTATTATCAAAGAGGAAATAGAAAAGGACAATCTAAGTTAGGAAAACAATGGGCAGATGTAATGCCACTATGGTATACACTCAATAGATGGGCTGCTTATGATACAATGGAAGATTGGTACGTGAAATAAAAATAAAGGGTGATAATCAAATATCACCCTTCTTTTTTAAATAGGTATACCGTAGTATAATTTTTCAATCCAACACATAACTATTTAATTTCACAAGCACCACCAGCACAAGCTAGCTCACCAGTTAAGTTTGTGTTATCATCATCTTCAACTACTTTAGATAAGTCTATGTTCATTAAATGAACATTCATCTCTTCATACTTCTCTTTAGTTATATCTTCAAATGGAGCTTGAGTATATGTTCCACCGTCATGAGGTAGTACAGATAAACCATTGTAATGATTTCTGTTTTCCCACATCCATTTACCTGCTAAATCCCAATCATCTTCTTTAAGACTGATTGTAGCTGAAACATTATGTGTGTTAGATCCTGTTCTGTGTCCAGGTACCACCCATTCTTGTGCCACTTTTTTAACTCTTTCTAATAGTTGAAATGGAGACTCTGTTCTTAAAATAGATCCTTCAGGAGCTTTTTGTGGAATGCTAATGATAGCAGTATCATGAGCACGGAATGCACAATCTTCAACTAACTCAGGATGATTAGATGCTAGGTAATTATAGATTGCTTCATTTTTACCAACTCTAATACGTCTGATATAGTAGTCATTATGCCAAGCATGAATTCCTGAACTTGTTCCAAGTGTTAATGATGTTGTACCAGCAGGTTTTACTGTTGTTGTTCTAGCTGATTTATTTATACCAATTAATTTAGCTACTCTAGTGTTTTCTTTTTTAACAATTTCAGCAGCTAAAGTCATATCATATCCAAGAATTTTTCCTGAACCAATACCTGTCATTGATACACCAATTAATGCATCTTTTTCAGTTGTATCTTTCCATATACTTCTTAAGTAGTGGAAGTTAGTATATCCTGCTTGAAGTGTTCCTACAAATGATGCAGCTTTAACTCTTTCATTTAAATCTTCTTGTGATTCTATTGTAGATACATTTACTTCACAAAGATTACAAAACTGAAAAGGTCTTAATGCAATTTCACAACAAGGGTTAGTCCCCCAATCTTTATCATTATTAAAGTAAATACCTGGTTCACCAGCTCCAGAAAGTTCAACACGTTTCCAAAGATCCATAAAAAATGAATTAGTGATTTTGTGTCTCATTAGAACAGCAGAGTTATTAGCTCTACCTCTTTGTGGATTTAATTCCCACCATGAACCTGACTTACATGAGATCATTTCATTATCATCTGCACTAAACAAACTAATAAGAGCTGCACGTCTAATACCACCTGCTAATACTGCATCAGCAATATAACAAATAATATCATGTACTTCTAATGTAGATAGTTTAGTTCCATCTTCTTTTGTTTCTAATAATCCTTCAATTTTTAATAGACATTCTTTAAGTGGTTGAGGCCCTGGAGCTTTACCACCAGATGTAATTAGTCTAGCACCTTTAGCTCTAATATCAGAAAAATCAAAAATTACTTTTGAGGATCTACCATTAAGATAAGATTTCATTAATACTTTGATTGAATCAGCCCATCCTTCTATTGAATCACTTATTAGATATCTTTTTGTTCTTTTAGTATAAGGTTTATTGATAGGAGGTAAAAGATCAACATGATGTTTTTGAACAGAATATCCAACACCAGTTCCACCAAGTAATAAGAACATACATTCACTAAAAGAAGCTAAAGAATTAATAGGCATATAAGCACAATTATATATTCTGTTAGGACTAATTTCAATTGGCTTACCACCAAATTGCATTGACCTCATTGATGGCAAAATCTTTTTGTCATAAACAAATTTATACACATCTTCTATCTCTTCTTTTAAAGAAGGATATGATTTTAAATGCATTTTTTTGTTTCTTGTTACTAGTTCATCCCAAGTCTCTCTTCTTTTAAGTTCAGGCATGTATCTTGCATACTTCATGTGAACAGTAATGTCACTAAGTATTCTGTTATTTAACTGCATAAGTTAATAATTTAAAAATGATTAATAAAAATTGTGTTAATACCCTGTAACGGGGGGAATAATAATATACTGAATTTTCTTATTATAAAGAAACTTTAGTATATGAAATTGTAAAAAAAATAAAGCCTAATTCTATTCTAAAAGTTGGATGCCAAGTTGGATCATTTTCAAATTGGGATTCAAATTGTGATATAGATAAGCCTAATAAAGATGATTGAGATAAAAACTCAAAATAAAATTGATGTCTTTTCATATGATATGTTTTAATATTATTATAATTTTTTGTATATTATAAGTGTACGCATAAACAAAAGTACAATTATTTTATATAAAAAAATAAAGAATGGCAAATAGAGATCAAAGCATATCAAAAATTAATCAGGCAATGAAAACTATTTACAATAATAGAACACCTATTGCTAAATTTAGAAGTGGTGGTAGAAGACGTGCACAAACAGGGATGGAAACAGGAATGGAGAGAAGTATGCAAACACCATCTACATTTTCAAATGATGAAAGAAATGCTTTAAGATTTAATCAAGCTCTTAGAATGCAACAACAAAAACAACAATATGATACGTTGATGCAATTAAAAGTGCAAAATGATTCTTTAAAGATGCAAAATGATTTACTTAAAACTCAAATTCAAAAATCTGATCTTATAAATAGTGCAAGAACAACAAAACAACCTGTTGGTTCAGCATCAACACCTAAAAAAAGAGGGGGATCTAACAAGAGAGTTAAAACTTTTATTGCAGGTAATGCTGGTAATGTAATGAGAAAAGGTGGAAGTTGTTTACCTGGAGGTAGATATTCTAAAAAACGTAGATAATGGCTAAAAATTTAGATGAGAACACAGGCTTTAATGTAAGCGTTAAAACTTTGGGTGGTATTGCAGTAGGTTTAGGAACTGTAATTAGTATGTGGTTTGTTTTACAGGCAGATATTGCTGAAGCAAAAGAACTACCTATTCCACCTCAACCAGATGTAACTAGAATGGAGTTTGATATGAAAGATCAAATGATACGTAATACTATAATTAACACTGAAGATAAAGTGGATAAATTAGAAGAACGTATGATAAGAATGGAAGATAAAATTGACAAATTAAAATAAATAATAATAAATAATAAATAAAAAATAGAAAAATGGCAACGGTAAATACAACATTAACAATGACTTCTAGTGATCTTACTACAGATGCTATATCACTATCAGTTTTAAATACTATATCATCAGCTACACAAGGTGGTGTTTCAAGATTAAAATTAGCTACAACAGCTGTATCAGGTGCAACAATTGTAGCACCAGCTGCAAAGTTTACAGAAGGAGCAAAGGTTTGGCTTTATAATCCATCAACAACTACAGATGGTACAGAAAGAATTTATGTTTCTTTTGATGAAGCTACAGGTCAAGTTGTTTTAAAAGGTGGTGATTGGGCATTAGTTCCTTGGTCAGGATCAACTAGAGCAACAGATAAAAATATTGAAGCTTGGGGGCAAGCAGCAGATGCAATTTTAGAATTTGGAATATTTCAATAAAAATAAATAAATAAATAAAAGTTATGGCAACTATAAATTTAACGTCTAATATTAATTCTACAGGACTTACTAGTGACTCAATAGCAGTAAATGTTTTAAAATCTGCAACTGTGAGTGTGGGAGGTGTTCAAAGAGTGCTGATTCCTGCAACACAGATTGTTTCTGCTAAAGCAGTTTTCCTTGCACATGCAGATTATGCAGATGCATCAGCTACAAACAGTACGTATGTATATATTAAAAATGCAGGTACTATTACATGTAGACTTTCTTTAATAGGAAACACTTCTAATGATGCTGAAGATGAAGTATCTCTAGCAGCAGGACAGTGGACAATATTTCCTTGGAGAGCTGATACTGCTGATATTACATTGTATCTAGCATCAGGTACTGCTAACTTAGTTGAGTACGGAGTATTTACATAATGAAAGACCCTGTATGGAAAATATTTGGAACATATTTATGTGTTCTATTTTTTCTTTTATTATGTGGTAGTTCTTATGCACAAGTAAAAGTAATTCAATTTAATGCAGGTTGGAATAAGGCAAATAATGTTTCTTGGTGTAGTTCTAAAACTTTAAATGATTGTCAAGTATATTATATTGATATAGCAAAGTATCCTGAGAAACAAAAAAAATATAAAGTGGTGGTAGTACCAACTATTATCATTTTTAAGGAAGGAGATGAAGTAGAAAGATATCAAGCTGATTTAAGTTTTAAAATAACAGCTGATAGAAAAGAAGTTCAAAATATCATTGATGATTTATTGATGGAAGATTTTTAATATGAAAATAATATTATTTTTAATTGCTTTTTTACCTTCACTATTATTAGCACAAAATAGTTGGGTTAACTTTAAAGTACAGTATGACTACTGGTCACCAAGTGAAGCTGAATTTACATTTGTAGCTAATAGTAATGGAGATACATTGCTTTA
>TARA_R100001463_G_scaffold29369_2_pt1 | contig 19354 bp, 36 predicted proteins | sample TARA_R100001463 | Tara Oceans TARA_R100001463 (sample SAMEA2622242) | marine metagenome | biome: marine biome (ENVO:00000447); feature: deep chlorophyll maximum layer (ENVO:xxxxxxxx); material: "saline water (ENVO:00002010), including plankton (ENVO:xxxxxxxx)" | depth 40 m
CTTAACTGCTTCAACTACATCTTGAAACTGTGGAGTAACTATGTTGCCTTTACGATTAAAGATAATTACATTATCATTTTCTTTATGAATCTGATAACGATTACCATCATACTTGTAATCTACAATTCTATTCTTGGGCCATTTACGCATAGACACTTCTTTAGCCAACATCGGTTTGATAAATTTACCATGTGTTAATTTTGTAGGTGGTTCTTCATTCATAGAGTAATATGAAAATACTACTGATATTGGATTATAATTCAAATGCTTCTTAGTTACAGATAATTGTTTGTTAAAATATTTGGCTAACAACTTAGCAATTAATCCTTCATTGATTCCGATTCTTGGTAATCTTATCCAATATCTAAGAAACCACTTTCTTTCAAGTGAGGACATATTAGTTATAGCATATTCCATAAGGCTATATGAATTAGAGTCTAATTTACTACAATCCATATTCAAAAGACCTTTGGCCTGTGTTATTGGCAGTTGTTGTTGAGTTTCAGCACTTGGGTCTAAGTAATAAATAGCCTCTCCTAAATCTTCATGGGCTACATAAAAAGCATGTATTTCATCTTCAAATACACTAAATATATTCGCTAACCATTTCTTTGCTCTTGCTAAACCTACATTATTACTTTTCAAATCAAGAGAAAGTATTTCCAATATAGTATAAACATCCTTCTCTTCAAAAGAAGATAATTCTCTGTTGAGAATCCTCAGTTGCGTATTTGGTTTTTCTCTCTCTATCATTTCCATTAGTCTTGAAAATCTTATCATCGTCATCTACTATCACCTCTAAATTATTATTACATTTACAAACCAGTTCTTTTAGAAGGTGGCTTATTTTACCTTCATTCTTTTCTGAATATTTCCACATTGCACTTGCTAAGTATATCCACTCATTCTTCTTCATTTATTCCCATCCCTGCTAAAATTCGCATAAAATTAATTTGCATTGAATTTAATATTGCGATTTCTTCTAGTTTATTCAACTCAAACAATCTTTGTAGCATCGTTACAAAAGTTGCTTGAGTAATAGCAGTAGCCATCCTAGCCAGTGAATCATCTGTTTGCATTTCCCAAAATGCTACAAAAGATGTTTTTGAATAATGATTTCCATTATCAAACATTTCAGGAAATGTATTTTCGAAATCGTTAAGCATAACTTTAGATTTCCTTTTTAATTTTTTACACATTTCATTTTTCCAACTCAATAATTTCTTATTGTCTATCGCTACTAAATACATTTTATTCAGATTCATCATTCTCCACCTTCATCAAAATTCCTACTAATACTTTCATTTCTTCTTTGTTGACTCTAACGCCCTTAATACTGGGCTTATCATTAACATACCATCTCAAGTCAACAATTGGTATGCCTTTATACACTCCTTCACGGACAATCAATTCTTGGTCTGTATTTCTTACAATACGACCAACTATTTCTAGTCCATCAGAAGTTTTTTCTCTCAATTTATCCACCCCTGTTTAAATTTCTCCAATTCTTTTCTTGAAGTAAAATATCTAGGAGCATCAACTTTATCTAATCGGCTCACAACCCAACAGGCTCCGCCTAAAGAAGAAACTTGAACAATTTCATATTGTCCTTCATTTACTTCTAAGACTTCTATTGTGTTGATATCTGGAACTAATCCATATGTTTTTGTTATCTCTTTAGCAACATCATGCATGTTATCTACAACATATTTTATGATGTGCGCTCTTTGTATTGGTATTTTAGGCGCAACGCCTATTTCTAAATTACCAGTCATTTTACAGACAACACATTTATTTCCTTTACAAATAGGACATTTTATTTTTGCTTTGTGTGGGGCTGGAAGCGTAACGGTAACTGCTGTTTTTTTATCGGCCATATTATACCTCTCTCCTTTCAACGCTCATCGCTCCATCTTTATTTTTCTTTAGGATAGTAATGCTACCATCTTCATAAACTATCGTCATTCTTACTATTGTTTTATCATCAAACATATTATCACCTAAATGCACTTATCAAAACAATAGTGCCTAATAAACAAATAAAAGTGTATAGGACTACCTTTTCTGCTTTGGTTCCAGAAATTAATTTAGAAAGTGTCCTCATCTTCATTCCTCCAATAATACTGCTGAATCTGTTGAAAGAAACAGTTTGGCAATTGATACTGCCGCATTGAAACTATTCTTAACCACAATTACAGGGTCGATAACTCCTGCTTCTTTAAGATTAACAAATTCATTTGTCTTTGCATTTAGGCCCACTTCTCCTTTACAATTGTCTAATTGTAAAAGATTGATTTCACTATTATTAAACAATACACCTATTGGAGTCAATAATGAACTCGACCAATAAGCGCATGTTGGAACATTCTCATGAATATGAGCATTAGCATTCAATAGTGCCATACCTCCACCAACAATAACACCGCCATGAAGTGCGGCTTTTGTAGCATTCAAAGCATCATCTAATCTTTCTTTGGTTTCTCTCATTTCAATTTGAGAGCCAGCACCTACTCTAATGGTAGCAATACCGCCAGTTAATCTAGCAAGTCTTTTCTTTGCTCTCATTTTCAAATACTTATCCTTAGCATCTTTTATTGTTTCCTTTAATGCACTGATTTTATTTGAGGTATCGCCAGTAGAACCAATAAATGTTGTATCATCTTTTGTAATGATTGCTTTTTCACAATGACCAAAATCTTCTACGCTAATCTCACCGATGTTTTCTTTGTTTTCAGAAAGAAATAATTTCCCTCCAACACTTGAAACAATATCACCAAGTTCATCAATTTGAGCATCACCAAAGTTAGGTGCGGTAACTACTGCAACTTGGATTGTTTTATTTATTACATTAGCAATAATATTGTTTAGGGCTGGCCCTTCCATTCCTCTACAAATAATAATCAATGGTTTTGATTTAGAATTAGCATATTCTAACATAGGGAGAAGTGGTTGAAAGTTATTGAATATCATATTCGATGAAAAGATAAGTGGTGAATCAAAGTAAGTTTTACCATCTTCATTGTTTGACATAAGATGAGTTAAGAAACCCTCATCAAACTGCAATCCCTCTTTAACTTCCAAAGAAGTGTTATGAGTCCTTGATTCTTCAACAGTAATAATACCATCTCTTCCAACCTTTTCAAAAGCCTCAGCAATAAAAGAACCTAATCTAGAATCGTTATTTGCTGCAATGGTGGCTACGTTAATAATGTCTTTATCTTGAACCTCTTCTGCTAAGTCATCTAAAAACTTTAGAACTTCTTCTTGTAATTGTTCTAGTTGTTTTTTAGCCTCCAAGTGAGAAGTAATTGTAGCATTGTAAATACTGTTACAAAGAGCCTGTGCTAATACACAAGCAGTAGTAGTTCCATCGCCAGAATTATCTTGAGCCTTTGCTGCTAAATTCTGAACTAATTGAATACCCATTTGAACATAAGGGTCTTCATGTGTTATGTATTTTGTAATAGTAACACCGTCATTAATAACAACAGGGGGATTACCCTGTAAAATAACTGTTCTTGCTTGTGGGCCAAGTGTGGGTTTAACCGTATCAGCCACTAAATTTATTCCTTGTAATAATTTTTCTTTTAATTTATTTCCTTTTATAATCATTTTAATTCCTCTAATCCATAATATCCTTCTTCTTTAACTGGTAATCCAATATATTTTGCATAGCAACTTTCTGAGCAAAATGCTCTTTCGCCTACTGCCGTCATAGCAATGTGTTTAACCTTACGTGAATTACAGTTAGCACACATTTAATCACTATCCTCAACTAATCTTGTTTGAAGACCCTTCCAAATATCGTAGGCTTGCTTCTTTTCAGGAATAGAATCTAACATCATTCTGATTATATTAACCAAAAATAGCAGTTCTCCTTGAAGAAACCTATCTTCAAAATCCTCAACAATCGCATCACTGTTTTCTGTTAGGTCTAACATCCCTAACAACATATCTTCATATCTTTCTATATCATTCACTTTCATCACTTCCTAATACACATATTACTTCACTTTCTTTCAAAAATAAATAGTTATCATATACTGGTGGTTCTCCTCTACATTTATAGAGTATTTTATCTCCAACTTGTATTTCATCACTAACTAATTTACCGATTGAAATCACCACTCCTTCGTTATCGATAGAAGTAATAATTCCTCCCGATGTATATTTCTTACTTATGTCTATTGCTATATATTCTCCAATTGGTTTCATTCCTCTTCCCTCCTCATTCTAGGGTTTAATTGTTCTCTGATTGAAGAGTTCTTTTCAACAATCAAGAGTCTTTCTGGCCTATGGTTTTCCCAAAAACCATAATGATTCTTACCGCCAAGAACAAAAGCAGTTAACATATACTTTTGCCAAGTATTTACGGTTCTCCAATCTGTTCCGCTAAAATAAGCGGAGCCAAATGGATGTGTGTGAATCCAACACATTACAGGTAATTTCATTCCTGCTGGACTAAATTGAAAATCAACATATCCTGCTGAACCTGTTGAAACATGTATTTCTTCACTTGCATCAAGAACGACTTGAATTTCTAAGTTAGGAAGAATCTCAGTTGAAGCATACCAAATATGTTCAAAGATATTTGTAAAGTTTAGATTATTTTTCTTAATCATATTATAATGATGGTGAATATACTGCATTGCGAATTCTCTTGATTTACCAATATCCATTTGAGGTTCCTCAAAACACTCAACACATTCTCCTCCATAATACATCATTCCTCCACAAATATCACATATATCTGCCGTTAAATTTTTTCCCATTTAATTTTCCTCCTGTAATTGTAAAAGTTGTTTTTCTAACTTAGCCTTTTTCTTTTCCATTTTTCGCTTTCTTTTAGCCTCCTTGCGACTTTCTTTAGTCGCTAGGGGTTCTGTTTGTTTTTGGCTATTTTTGTATCTAGAAGCCGCTAGGAGAAGCGAAGAGTGGTGTGGCTCTGTTAAATCATTAATTGATTCCATAATCCTAGCAATTTCCCAAAATTTCATGTTGAATTTCTCTCTCAACTCATCTATGGGTAACTCATAGAAAGAAACTAATATTTCAAATTCAGTGTCTTGGTTAACTCTGATATTCTCAGTTACCTTTACTTTCTTTCTTTTACCTTTTTGCTTAGTAGGAGGGACATCTATTTCTGTCCCTACTAATCTATAATATTTTGAGTGCATAGAACGATATGTTCTTTTTGGTAGTAGTTTTTCCATTTCTTGAGCAGAACATATTCTAAAATTATTAAGAAGTATTTCTACCTCATTATTAGTCCATCTGTTCGTGCTTCTCAAGGTAAAGTTTGAGTTTGTCATATACTCTTTAATCATTTTATCTACTTCTGACTTAGAATATTTATTATCAAATACTTTCTGTATTAACCTTTTATCTGGTTTTTCAGAATCTTGTATAAGACTTGCAAGAAACTTCTTTTGCTTAAACGTAGACTTTTGCATTAAAGGTTCACCACCATGTAATCTTTCACTTTACTTTTATCTTCAAACCATCTTTGAATCCACTGAGAACCTAAACCTGCTACTGCTACTTGCATGAAATGAACGCTGGTGTTTCCTCCATCCCAATTCTCACCTTGACAACTAAATGAACCCTCCGGCCCCGAAAGAACTGAACTATACATTTCTTTAGGAGCCATGTAAGAAATCAAAGCAGAATTCCTACCTTGCGCTCTCAAATCAAGCCATTTGATATTGCTATCATAAAGCATTCTTCTAAGAGCCAAGTTATCTACACAAGATATAACTAAATCATATCCTTGTATTTGAGAATCTGTCAATATCTTGTATTTACTTACAGACTTCACTGATTCGTATCTTTTGTTCATAACAGAAACTTTTGTTTCTCCAACATTCCAGTCATTGTAATTCTGATATGTTAGGTTCTTAGTCTCTACAATATCGGGGTCTGCTAAATGTATTTCATACAGTCCGACTTTATCTAGGAACTGGGTCAAAAATGAACCAATCCCTCCTACTCCAATAATTAATATTTTTCTCATGTTATCACCGCTAAATTTGCATTAAATGTTTTATTATAATTTAATATTTCTTCGTTATATTTGTTTTTGTAATGGTCTTTAGGCCACCATTGAGGCATTCTGTTGTTTTTCCATGAAGCAAACTTCCATTTGCCTTCAAGGTAGTAATGACGATATGAATCAATTACAAACTCCCAAGAATGTTTCTTTGGAGGTAATCTGTATTCATCTGCCATAGCAATACTTACAGGAGTCAAACCTGTAACTGGAAACGTGTAATCAACATCGTATTTTACACGCATTCCTTCTATGATTCTATCATGTGTACCATGTCTTTTATCATATCTAAAAGTAAATTCCTCACAAAGAGCAATACTGTGTTGGTATAGCCAATGAAAGTTGGCAATAGATTGTCTTGCCCAAATAGTTGAGGGATGATTCAACATGGCTGGCTTCATTAGATTTGAATTCATTTCTTTATGAAATGCTTTGAGTTCTCTCAATTTTGGCTCTCTATTATGTTCTTGAATATATTGCATGTAAAGGATATTAGTATGTAGCATTTGACAACTTTCCGTTGGCATTTTAACTACGTGTTTATCTATCATTTGTTGTGCTGATTCAACTGGTTCTTTTGATAATGCAAATATATTCATTCAATCATGCTCCATTATACCAAACAGTGCGATAACAAGTAGGGCAGTAGACTTCTACCCAATTTTCTTCCTCGTCAATTATATGCGCTGCTAATTTCGTATGTCCGTTTTTACATTTTAATTTTCTAACATTCATTCAATCACCTTTGCTAATTTTAGAGATTTAAGATAAACATCGTATGGTTTCCCATTCAATGATTTTGCAATCTCTCTTCTTCTGTTCTCAAATTCTACATCACGGTTTAGGAAATCACTTTTCCAAAACCTATGATTCTCCGTATTTATTATATCTTTCATTTTCACTTTTACTCACCACTAATTCACTAATTTCTTTACCTCTTATTTCTGTTACATTCTTTTTACCAATCAACGAGAGGATTTTCTTCGTTGTTTCTCTTATGTTACTTCTGTTAACATTCGTTTTTTCTGAAATCAAACTCTGTGTTATTTGTGTATGCACAAACAAGTTTGACGTTATCCAACATATAGAAGGATAATATGATGCCGTCTTATTGAAAGTGTTTTCTTTTAACACCATCTCAAAAAACTCAGCAGTTTCTAGACATCTAGAGATATATGATATATCTGAAGTCACTTGACTTGATATCATCTTAATCATATATCTTGGGTCTTCATCGGAATAAAATTCCTTATTACCGAACTGTAAGACTATTTTTCTAATTATCTTATTCACTGATTTTATTCTACAAGAGAACTCAGCACATATTTTCTTCAAAGAAATAGGAGTTCTGTTTTCTTTCAAAACATAATACACTAGAGCAGTTGCTCTATTTTCTATGGTAGTGTGTCTGAATACTCCTTTTCTAGCCAAAGAAATATAATATTCTTCGATTCTTTCTTTTAGCATTGAATTACCAACAACACTAGATAGAACCATATTACAAGTTGCTAATCCTCTAAGTATATGTCTAGGTCTTGATTCTGTCCCAATATGGGTATCTCTAGACCTTATCCAATTGTTTTCAAAATCATGAGTGTAGGATGTCTCAAAAGGTTCTGTTATGCTAATTAATCCGCACTCAGAACAAGCAGTTTCTCCTATCCTTTCATCAAAATTGAAAACAAGACTTCCGCACTCTATACATTTCATTTTAATCACTTATTATCTGAAAATAGATATTTAAATCTCCATTTATCAGGAACATCTTTAAGATAACTCTTCAAAGTCCCGACCATTTTAACTGCTTTATCATCATTCATAAATGTCAATGCTCTTGTAGCAATTTGGTCGCCCAAAGAAGAACCAGTAGCCATATTATCAATACATATTGGGCCAGACCAAGTTCCTTCTACATAATTTATGCTTTCACCCGTTTCTTCATCGACCATTATTTTCTCTTTTGGTTGATAAACAAATGAAGATACTTTTTGGATTGCTGATTGCCTATGTCCACTTCTTTCTACAATTCGCCAATCATATCCCTTGCCTCTTACATTCATGTAGGTCAAACCTGTTTCTGTTTTACCTAATTTCAGTTTAGTAGGAAATCTCTTAACTAACTCTAAAAGAAGTTCATTTGCTCTATCTTCAATCATTTTAGAAGTTCTATTTTGTTCTAGAAAAGCCATCATGACTTGTAGGCTACTATCGCTCAATTCTTTACCAACTAATCTTTCATAGAGTTTTCTAGGAGACAAATAAGCCCAATTTTTACTTCTTTTATTATTATGAAGATAAAAATTGCAATACATCTTAAGTTCTTGAAAAGAAAGATTGCCCCATATGTTGTCAGATACTTCAATGGCTACTTCTGATTCACCTATCTGCTCAATGTTTAATCTTACGTCTATTTTAGTAAAATCCTTAAAATAATGGAATGGGACTTTATTTTGAAGACAATATTTGACTTCTTCAGGTATTGATAATACTGAATAAAAATGCGAAAATAATTTTGAAGCGTCTTTTTCAAAAACCGCTTTGTATATTATTCTAGCAAATGTAGAAGATAGTTCTTTTAGTCCTAGTTTTTGCCCTTGAACATCATATTTTCCAGATTTCTTAGAAATCACAAATGGGCATTCTTCTATTGTAAGAACCCAAGTAGGATTAGTTTCATAAGATGCACGATTTTTAAAAATACCATAACACCATTTGGTTATGGCATCATGAATAGGGTCTTTCTTAGACCTATCATAAGTTATGTGTGCAGATATACTATTAGTTGTTGACCCAGTTAATCTATTATCTTCTTGCCTCATCTTCTGTAATCTAAACAGAACAGGGGCATAGTAATCATTTGAGTCATCTGGTTTTTTAATTCTTATTTCTCTTAACATTATTATCACATCGAGTATGTATTATCTTCAATCTTTTCAGCACAAGCAGTATGATACTGCTGTTGCATCTCTTCGGGTAAAAGCAATTGGCCTCCACAAATTCTACATTTTGTGGCTATTCTGTTTTTGTAAGACCAATGGCTTTTGGTAAATTCGGGGTTCTTTTCTTTCATATTCATCACTATTTAATTCGTGGTAAGTTATTGCTTCTAGCCTTAACTTAAATTTTGTATTGATGAATTCTCTAAATCCATCTTCTACTGCTTCGGGTATATCCCAAAGGCAATCATTTAGAGCATTTCTCAATCTAAAGATTTTGTCTGACTCATCATCAAGAGAGTCACAAATAGAAATTGTTCTATTCAATATTTTTTTTGAAATACTACTGAAATCCGTAAAGTAACTTAGGGCTACTTTTTTTAGATTTTCATATTTCAATTATTCACCTATGTATTTCCAGCATGTTTTATTTAACATACTTTACGGCGAAAAAGAAGGGGAGAGGGAGTTTATCCCTCCCCCCACGATGTAGGATTAACCACCTACAATGGCTGGCATCAAATCGACTGATTCGACATCATCCCAATTGACTTGAGAAATGTTTTCTCTCGAAACTACTTCTCCTTCAATCAATACCCAATGGGTAGGATGGTTATCGATTTGCTCGATAATCCCATCAGCATTAAGCGTTAGGGATGTGTGGCCGCTATCATTCATTATATTCAACTTTATCATATATTTTTTCCTCCTGTTTTTGTCATACAATAACCCCTATTTAAGCAGGGCTACCGCTGGACTGTTTTTTTAGTTCAACTTCTATCATTTCAAGAAGTTCGGGTTCTTGGAACCCACTGGCTTCTAACTCTTCGGTTAGTTTATTCAATTCTTCTTCAGATTCATTATCTGTCAAGTAAAGATAATACTGCTTAAGCAACTTAGATGGGATATGTTGGCCCTTTTCTAAGATTCGTGAAACTCTTCTTCCTTCACTAACATCTAATTCGTGTCCTCTTGTTAGAACATGCTCAATGAATCTAAGAAGAGTATTTTTATCACTATTACTTACACCATAGGTAGAATCATATGGAGTTAAACCATAATATTCACAGACATCTAAAAATTTAGAATGCCTACATTTTAATTCTATTTCATGTTTAAGTTCTTTTCTTCTAAAGTATTGAGTTTTGAGATTTTGAATTCTTTGTTTTTCTCTAATTATTGCCTGTTCTTTGTCATATTGTATTCTTTGTTCTCTTCTTTGTTCTTGACGTTTTTCCCAATCAATATCGGCTTGGACTCTACGGTTATACTGTTCAAGATAAGATTCACATTGTCTATCTGTTAGAGATTTAAGAACTTCATTTTCTCTTTCAACTTGTTTTCTGTGATTATCTATAAACGTATGAAAGATAATCATATCAGACCATAATCTATCATTAGGATATCCTCTTGTTATTGCTTGAGCCTTCGGATTATTGGGATGATTCCATCTCCAAATAATTGAAGCCATTTGATAATGTCTATCTGTTTGTTTTCCTACGGCTCTTTTCATAGGTGCGGATTGATAAACCCATTCACCTTTCAAGTATGTGCCATATTTAGTTCTAGATTCTTTATCAACCTTCCAAACTCTTTCTCTCGATTGAGGTTTGTAATTAATTCTTAAATCTATATCTTTAACATCTTCAAGAATAGTGTTGAAGTATTCGCCATTTTGCTCCATCCATGCTTTTGCTTTCATAGATGTTATTTTGGCATTAATCCATTCTTCAACTTCCTCATCAGATATCTCGTCAATTGGTCTTTTTAGTTCATTAGATAAGTGCTTTAAAACCATGTATGAATTTACATGCTCTGAACCAACCACTTCACGATTACCGTTCTCAGTATTAAGAATCTCAAAATGATAGACTAAAACATGACCACATAGACAATGATTAACTTCTGAATGTGCTTGTGTAACCCATGAAGGAATATCTTGGTTTCCCCAAAATACTCTTCCAGTTACAACCCATTCAAGTTTTGCCTCTTCATAATTATCGGCAACAGAATATCGAGTTAACTTTTCTTTGAGTTTTCTGTCCCAATGACCTGTTCCTAATCTTCTCTTAACCATCATTCATCATCTCTCTATCTTCAATTTCAAATTGTCTTTGTTCATCTAAATACTTAGATAGAAGTTCATCAATCTTACTTGGGTAAGTGTCAATAACTCCACCTATCGTTTTTCGATGGTAGAAAAGCCAAATTTTGTGATACATATTAATCACAACTTTAGGCTCATCCATTTCATTCATAGAAATTACCATAGGAGGTAATTCTTCACTGTTTATTATTCTAAATTCTACTTGTCTCATTTTTACACCACATGGTTCAATAGAACATAAAGAGCATCTTTACTTTTGCTCTCGATGAAACTTTCAATGTTCTCTAATTCATCTTTGTTAATACTAGCAGTTACCAAAATATCTGCCAAAAAATAGGCATTCTTTTGTGGGCTTGACTCCATAAAGAGTTTAGCCAATTTTTTTGCTACATCATTCTTATGTTGTTCGTTTGCTAAACAAGAATAACATCTAACTTTGATGTTTCCATCAAAAGATGCATTCCATTCTAGCGTATATCCTTTATTATCACATTCATTACATATCATACTATTACCTCTTTTATTATCCTCACTGACTGGGAAAATGCAGGTTCTTTCAAACCTTGATTTGGATGGGGTAGTTCTGCATTTATTATTTTCAAAACCCATGTCACATGAGGCATTCAGTGACTATCAAGCCATCTCCATCAATTTTCTTTGAAGGGAGACATATGAATACCAATCACTTTCCAAAACATATTTACCTGCTTCGGATTCTTGGAAATTACCTAAAGTATCTTCCAAACAGGAGAAAAGAATTTCTCCTATAATGGTTTTAACATATTCAACCATCTCTTCTTTTGTTTGTGTATTCAAAATATCAACTTTGATATTTTGCCAAAACTCATCATATTCATTCATATTATTACCTCAAAATGTTTTGCCATGCATATAATCACGGCTATAATTATATTCTATTTTTGCTAGAATTGCTCCAGCAATATCTAAGTCCTTACCGAAACAGTAATCCATTATTCGAATTACTGCATCGGCAAGTTCTTCTTCTACACTACTAAATTCTAATATTTTAGAAGATGTAGGATTGTCGCTTCTCATTGCTTCAAGTGCTTCACTAATTTCAGAATGAATCAAAGCCATTGCTTCACCATCATTTCTTCCATCTTTTCCACCCTGCCAAAATCCATGATTTACGGCATTAGTGAATATTCTCTTCGCTAATTTATTCCATTCTTTTTCAAAACTCATTTTTATTCCTCAGTTTTTTGGACGTGGGCCACAATAGAATAAATTCTTTTTGGCTCTTGTTATCGCAACGTAGCAAATGTTTCTCTCCTCTTTAGGATTAGTTGCTTTTGGATGTGGCATTCTTTCTGTTGCCAATACATAGACATTGTTTGATTCCAAACCTTTTGCCTTATGAACTGTTGACAACATAATTTCACCATTATCATTACCATCAAATACACGCTCGATTTCACTAATAATTCCACCGACTGTTGTTGCTTTTGTAGTAAAGATTTTCAAACAGTTAACTCTGTCTTCAAGATTGTTTGCTTGATTATCTTTTTCTAAAGCAACCAATCTGTTGTAGTTGTATCGGAAATCTTCCATTAAAAGTTCAAGGAACTCATCGGAACCCATACTCATATTTTTCGTGATTTTCTTGACTCCGTTAATTAAACCTTTTGTCATGTCCCTACCAAGAACGTAGGCTGACTTTCCTGCAAGAATTAAATCGTAAAATGCACTAACCAAAGGAGCATTATATCTACAAAGAACCATGTCTCCTGCTACTGGAGAAAACGGAGCATTCTCAATTACTGTTCCATTTTCTGCATCAGTGTTTGCATAGAATTCTTTGACGTATCGGTTTGCTTCTTTTACAACATTTACCGGACATCTCCAAGAAAGACTCAAAGGAAATCTCTTCAATCCTCTTGATGATTTTTCTAATTCGTTACAGAATATTTCCATTGAATTTGAATCTGCACCTCTGAATCCATAGATTGCTTGGTTTGGGTCGCCAACTACAATACATCGACCACCGTTAACACATTTTAGAATCATTTCTCTTTGCATCTCATTGAAGTCTTGTGCTTCATCGACGAAAACTGTATCAAATGTAGGGAAAGGAATATTCAATTCTAAAGGAAGCCAAATCATGTCATCAAAATCGATTTCATGTGTTCGGTTTTTGCACATTTCAAGAATCGTTGGAATTGATTCTACACTAATGCTTTCTTCTCTATCAGAACCAAAGTTGATATCATAAGAATCAATCAAAGAATAAATCTCACCTTTATTAGTAGGGTCAATTCTTGAACCTTTGACTAAACTTACAAGTTTCCTAACTGCTGCTGCATTGAAATCTTTTCCAAGAAGTTCATCACAGATATTCTTTACTTTGAAATTGTTGACTTTTGTTCTAATTCCAGAATTTCTAAGAGCAGCAAAACCCAATGCGTGAAAGGTTTTTGCTTCTACATTATCTGGAAGTCTCTCTGCTAACTCGGTTGCTATTGATTTGTTAAAAGCAAGAAAAGCCATTTTACCATCAAGAAGTTTTGACCCTTCTACAATAGTATAGGTTTTTCCACAACCAGCACCAGCAAAGATTACTAGATGGCCGTCACCATTTTCCATTTCGTTCCATATTTCTTTTTGTTCGTTTGTTCCATTCATATTCATCCCTGCCTTAATACCCTAACCTTTCAGTTATGTCTTCATTTTCTATGCCTTTGATATGCATGTATGTTATTCGCCTAATTGCTTCATTTATTACATCCATACAGGGTTGTTTATCAGGGGAGCCTACGCCTAAATAGCCCATCTCAATTTGATGGCTAACTAAACTAAGCGAACCTATTACTTGTTCATTCGTTTTATTTTTCATATTTATGCCTCATGTTTTATTTTTCCACTTGGGAATAGGATATAGGATAGGGGGAGAACAGGCACAATCGAAAGGAGATAATTTTCGATTAAGTATAGACATTCGCCTGTTCCCCCCATGAGTATTAGGGTATTCTGTCAAATCGTGTCATGATTCAACAAAATGGGGAAGGCCCAACCTTGGGTTCGGGGCCAGAAATATCGGGCGGACTTACTTATAAAGAGGCGACCCCCTCACCCGCACCCCTTTCATACAAAGAAATATTATGAATAACTCTATACAAGTGAAGTAGTCAGTCCATCCCAACTATCATCCTTGAACATTCCACTAAGTATTTTTCTAGCCTTTTTGGAAACAACTTCTGCATATTCCTCTGCACTTTCATATTGTCCTCCACCAGACCTACCATGTTTCAAAAGTATAAATTTAGCAAATGGCATCGAGTTAAAATACTCAATACTTTTTTCTTCTAGTTCTTTACAGATAGCATCAATGGATATTCTTACCTTTGCTGGAAGTCCCGAACTTCCTCCTTGTTTGAACGGAGTTCCATCTCTACCTCTTAACAAAGCCTTCAATGCGTTTGAAGCCGCAACTCTTTCTGTTGGATTATCCTTACCGACACTCAAATTCAATTCTATGACTTTCTTCAAAGGCCCATCGATTGCCCCCGAATCAAGATATTCTTCTACATCTAAAACTAAGTTTTCCCACTTATCATCTTCCATATTCCTGTTAAATAATCAAATATATTTAAACTACCCCAATTTACACCATAAATCAACTTCGCCCCAAAATAACTCTCGCACCAACTTTGCCTATTATTCTAGTTTTTATTCTAGGGTTATTCTAATGCAAAAACGGGCAACTGCGCCATCTTTCTGATTATTCTTATTATTCTAATGGGTATCTCTCTCTATCTATCTCTCTACCCTCCCCATAGGCAACCTCTCTCCCTCCGATATATCTTCTTATTATTATTAGAATAATAAGAATATTAGAATAATATATAATATTATTATAAAAAGAGCCTACTGCTCTACACCCCCCCTCCCGATATTATTCTAGTCGGCGTTAGAATAATGTTAGAAACTTCTCTGAGGAGACATATATTATAATATATGAAACATAAAGTCCAATTGAAAACCATCTAATGTTTCTAGTCTTTTATTGATTATTGAATATTCAGTTAGAATTACAGAGGATGATTTAATTAGCGACTTGGTGTTAGTCGTGCTTTGTCGACTAATATCTCAAAAAAATAATCCTCACGATTCACAAATAAATGCAAATCGTGAGGTGTTCCGGCAAGAAACATGATTATTGAGTCTCCTCCTTTTCTTTGACTGGTGGGGGAGTCATGCCAGTTAATCCGTTTTTGTTGAGTTTTCCACTCCAACGGTTTTCCTTGAGTGCGGTCTTCAAAGTCCTTTCCACTTTCTTTCCGAAGTCAGCAGCAAGGGAACCCATATCATCATAGGCTCCTCCAGTTTTACCATGAGGCAAAATAACCTCTAGCATAAGTTCATAGTCACCAAGAGATGCAAACGCATCTGTTACTCGGTTCACTACATTGTCGACACTCGCTTGTGTTTCTGGTGGTAAGGAAGATGGTTGGCCGTGTCGAATAGGACTGACTGGGAGAGTACCACAAACGGCTCTCACGGCTGCCCAAAAACGGTCAAGATTCTCATCTTCTGAATCCATACCTGCTTTTATGTTAGTTCGTATTACAGAGTCCATTGCCCCTGCATCATTGACATCTAGCCAACTTAGAATTTCGTTAGTTTTCATTGTATATTTTGCTCTATCCATTTTAATATCTCCTTGAGTTAATACTCACATTCCTTGCCGGAACAGTAGTATTTGATTGGTTTAGTAATATATCGAGTAGACAAAGCCCTACCATATGGTGTTACTTTGAATAGCCCAGTGACATAAAAAAAATAAAAAACCCCAGTGGGCCGAAGCCCAACTGGGATTTGGTTCACAAAATCGTGGTGCAATCTTTACATCCCATGAAGAAAATATCTTCTCTCTTCTGATAAATTCCACATACCATGCATTTTTGTTTATATTCTTTAATATTGTTTTTCATTTCTTCTCCTCCTTTGCTGCTTGCGCTTTCATTTCGGCCATTTCTCTTTTGGCTTGCATTTCTTGGCAGAATACAGATTTGAAGGTTGTCAAAGTCCATACTGGTTCTTTACTACCTCTTGATTCACGGTCAACCCATACAACCTCAAGTTTGTGGTCTTCTTCTAATTCAAAATCTCTGGTATTCTTTCCTTGCCATATTACTTGGCCTTCTTCATCAATTACTTGTTTTGGCATTCATTCTTCCTCCTTCATTTCCTTTTTTCTCCATTCATTTGTTATTTCTTGTAGTTCTCCACCATAAATGCTGATGCATTGGACTGCATTCAGCCAAACAGTATTGTCCTTATCTATCCCTCTTCTTTGTTCTTCATGCCACTGTAAAGCGCATATGCAACTTCTCAAGACATGATGTATATGTGTAAACATTTCATTATTCATTTTTAATCACTGTTAATAATTGATATACTTAGGTATATCTGGCTAGCCCAAAGATACTACCATATGGTTGCTTTGCTTACCTAATTTATACCTATTCAAAGGAGATATTAACATGATACAAAAGGAAAAAGATGTATTTTGGGAAGGAGAAGCGATAGATGACTATAAGTTTAATCTTGAAAATTATTCGATTGAAGGGCTTTTTGAGCAACATGATGCGGTTGCTTGCTACAAGTGCCGAACTCACTATGATAGTGAAGAAGAGGCTCCAGAAGTGGCCTATCTTTCATATGAACACCATAGAAACTTCATGATTGGACACAAAAGCAGACTAATCTTCAGATGTGGAGAGTGTGGATATCAAGAAAAGCAATGGTGGCAAAAGAGAAGCGGTGGAATAGTCACTGAATACCACCATTGGGACAATACAAGGAAGGTATCTCAGTATAGTAACCCTGAATTTTTTGGCGATAATGAACAATGGCTTCTTGATAACCTTGAAAGATGCCTACAAGCAGTAAAAGAACAGGGTGAGGATTGCATGATATCCTCTTTTGGCCTTGATGAATACTGGTATGGCTATCATTTCGGTCAACATAAGGTATTCCAATTACTCAAGTTTTACCAAGAGATGGCAGGTAAATCAGAATTGGAATTCGTCAAATTTTGGTTGAATCCTGACCATGATGGCTTAGGTCATGCTGAATATCCTGATATTTTCTACTGTATTCGGGTTAGAGATGGTTCCGAATACGGTGATGAAGAGCCTTACAAAACCGTATTCTTTACTGCTAATCAAGAGTGGTATAGCCATAATCAAGGTGATGCTGGTCATATGGAATACAAAACCGACTATATTGGGGTTTTAGCGGAGGTATTCAGAGGGGGGGTCGCATAAGCGGCCTCCCCCCAATTCTTTTTTTTAGGGTATATCCGCAAAGCAAACCATATGGTTCTACTTTGTGTTAGTAACCTAAAAAAAAGGCCGAAAGGCCCCACCTTTTCAGATGGGGACACTTTCATACCAATCTTGGAATTCTGTTATTTTTGCGTCCAAATCCAACGTTTCTTGATATAGATGTTGAATTACTTTTTTTATGCTTGGTCGCATTGAATCCCAATCATGTTCAGTTACGTGGAAGTCATTCATGATGTCATGTTTGAGTCGGTCTTTGGTTTTTTCATGAGCATCAATGTGCATCTTTTTCACTTCATCGGACAATACATCCCATAGTTCATCAGGCAATCCGTATGTTTCAGGTTTTTCTATCATATATTCACAATCCTACATTAATATTAAACCCACTTAGGAATAGTAGGGTATCCCAAAGGTACTACCATATGGTTGTCTTTGAAGTCTAAAAACTACAAAAAAATAGAAAGGGGGCGAACCCCCTCCCTATTTGGTATTAGTCGCCTATTTTTATCCAATCGCCATTCCAAGCCTCATTATTCAAAAATACTTGAAAGTTCGTTTGATAGATGTTAACGCCCGTTAAGCCGTTTAATCTTTCTTTTGTTGTGTTTGTCATTGGTACGCCACCATTTGAAATATATGTCCCACTTGAGTCACTGTATGCTATCAAATTACCGAATAATCTCATATCTACATTTAGAGAATTATATCTTATCACTTCGGTATTGCTTTTTTTGAAGTTCCATCCGTTTTCAAATGCAGAGCAAGCCTCTTGAGTTATCTTTCTCATAGGTCTTTCCTCCCTACCATCCAATCGAGAACATCAAAGTTAGCCTCCATTAGAGGGACTATTTCTCTGTCAAAGACTCTCCATCCTTCTTTGTAGAAATGAACTCCTTCCCACTGTCCTCCTTCATCAGCGTATCTGTGAAGAACACTGACATTTGGGAATAATTCGGCAAGTTTCTCAATCACTGGAAAAGGTGGATTCCAAGCGGTTTCAAAATAATAATGAATGAGGATTCCATCCTCGTCGTAATCTGTGCATTTTTCTTCACTTGCGTAACAATCCCACTTGGTTCCCCAATTCTCAATATTCCACTCTCGGTTATATTCTTTAGTTGGAGGAGGTACAATCTTTGAAAGAGTCAAATAAAATTCGTTTCCTCCATTTAGATATTCATCACCTGTCAAATAGTTGCGAATTTTAGTTGCATCCAATTTGGATGGTATTCTTAACAACAAATTATTTTCTGTATGATTTGGCATCACAATTCCTCCTTATGGCCCCAAAAATCATAGAAGGCACTTCTATAACTAATCCCTATTTCTTTCAACAACTCAACATCACCCTCAAAAAATCTGTAAAAACCCTTTGTTAGTCTTTCGAATACTTTAATCTGTATTGCCGCTTCCATCAACATTTTATTTATCATCACAAATCCTCCCAATCATTTCCGAGCATAATAAACCAAAAACCAAAGTTCTTTGCCACACTTTCCATAAAAAAGAATTCAAATTTCCACATTCTATCCTTTTTCAATACTTTCATCGTTTCATTAAAGACAACTGCTTCAAACAAACTATTTCTTTTCATCTCACTGCTTATCATGTTAATATTATGTAGGTTTAGGTATAGTTTGGGTTTCAAAGCAAACCATATGGTTGTCTTTGTTAGCCAGATATATAATTAAACCTGCATTATATTACTGTCTTGGACACAAGGAATTATATGAACGTAAGCACGTTGGAACCCTTAGAGTTCAAGACACCTTTCAGACTCCATTCGGTTTGAGCCGGATATACAACTGAAAGGAGATGATGCTGAAAACAAACCGTTGTAAGAGGTGAGCAAATATTGATTGAAGCCCTAGGCAAGTAGGTCAAGTGCGTAAGACTACCCAGTGATTCGGATTTCTGGAAGTAAGCGGATTCTCCTTTCAGTTTATTTTTA
>TARA_R100001463_G_scaffold41256_2_pt1 | contig 19242 bp, 37 predicted proteins | sample TARA_R100001463 | Tara Oceans TARA_R100001463 (sample SAMEA2622242) | marine metagenome | biome: marine biome (ENVO:00000447); feature: deep chlorophyll maximum layer (ENVO:xxxxxxxx); material: "saline water (ENVO:00002010), including plankton (ENVO:xxxxxxxx)" | depth 40 m
TTTTTTGAAATATTTTTAAAATAATTTCTGTAACATAATTTGACATTTTGGCGATCTCGGTCTAAAATTGTTTGTATCAAACAAGTTTGATAGAACCTTCGGCAAACAATTTTAGACCGCGACCAATTAGCAAAATCCAAAATCAAAAATTTCTAGTTGTGGATAATTCTGTGGATAGTGGGGATAAAATTTTTAGGAGTGGGGAAAAGGAAAAATTGCAAAAATCCTTTCCCCCTTTGGAAAAACTGAAAAGCGAGGAGAATATCTATATTATTAAATGCTTTTCAGTTTGGCTAATCGGTCATCAATCATCTTTAATCTTCGTTTCCAAAAAGAAATTTTGTAGCCACATCTTTCAGCGTGGTTTAATCTTTCTTCGTGTCTGTCTCTTAATTGCATAAGATGTTTAATATTCTTTTGCCTATTGGCAAAATTAATTCTATTGACTATTTCTTTTTCTGTATTCATCAATAGGAATTATTTTTGCTGTTGGTTGAACAAAGTTTTTTAAATCTCTTTCAATCATTATCGTGAGTTTAATATTTCTTTGTCCGTTTTCGTCTACAAGTGTTTGAATCTTGTAGGGTTGTTCATTTATTTTTCTTATCATTAATTACCCCCTTGTAAATAAGATAGTCTATTGAAATCCACCCAAAAACCCAATTATACATTGATAACCAAATCTTCCAGAGTTTTGCAATCTGCCCTTAATATTTGAGCAAGTTCTGTTTCAATATACATTTTAAATTCATTGTCAGCATGACAATCTGCAATATACATTTCTGTATAACCATAAATCTTTTGAGTATTGCGATCTGAATATTTTTCAAATGCAAAATCTAATTTCTTTTTAAGTTTATTTTCAATATATGTTGTTTCAATATCTAGCCACCTAAAACCCTTATCAAAAGAAATCCAAATATAGCCAATCTCATATCCAGCGTAGTCTTTTTCAAATGCTTTATATCTTTTCTTTGCATCTATTGTTTTTCCGAATTTTACATATCGTTCCAAAATATTTCCTTGAGCATCTTTTTTCTCAATCGCCAATAGATAGAGATAAGAATATTTAAGTGTCTTTAGTGGAACATTGTATTTATAAATTCTTCTAGTTAATTCTTGTTTTTTCATCTTTTACAGTTTTGATTATTTTATATTGCCAAACACACATTGAAATAATGTTTAGAAATATTAGATTATAGTTAAGTTGGCTAAAGGCTTGAATTGTTAAAAGTGCTAATCCAAAAGTCATAAAATGTGCAATTGTTTTTATATCTTTAAAAAGTGGAGCGATAATAATTGTTATCGCTCCAATCCATGAGGAAAGTTCCAACATTAGAGTTTAGGCTCTAAAAGTTGCAAGACCTCTTTAGAAGTTCTTGCTAATGCTGAAATTTGAGAATCTGAAAGTTTAATTTTCTTTCCTATTCTGTCAGCTATCTGCATTTTGGTTTCCTCTGGAATCTTAGTAGATTTTTCTTTCATAGTTTCCCTCTAGTGTTTATCTAGTATATCAAAAGCAGTTTAGCTATCAAGAGCATTTAGCGAATTGGTCAAGTTAATTTTTTGAAGTGGTCAAAAAATAAGCAAATATTTTTTGTCACAAAATTTGACATTTTGCCCTGCTTGGTTTAAAATTTGTTTATCAAACGAAGTTTGACAAAGCCCAAAGGGTAAACAAATTTTAAACCATGTCAATTTAGTTTACAAAAAAAGATTGACAAATTTTGAAAAAAGAGGATAATAAAAATATGAAGATTGAAAAAATGAGCAAAGCAGAGTTAATTGAAAGGATTGAAAAATTAGATGCCTTGCTTAAAAATCCAGGTTGGAAAAAACATCTTAAACCATTTAGGCTTGGGGTTTGGGTTGTTCATTTAGGTAAATTACGAGCCGAATTAAAAAGGAGAAAATAATAAAATGTTTAATGAGCCATTTTATAGATTAGTGGTTGATGATTTAACAGTTGTCAGCTTTGGTAATTGGGCGAAGATAAAAGAATATTTATCAGTAGCTTTAACAGATAAAGAGTATTGGGATAATATCAATATTCTTAGAGATGAAGAGCCTGTTTATATTTCAGGTAAAAAATTGCAATTGGATTTAATAGGAGAGTAATTATGAATAGAAAAAAATTGCATTGGTCACATCACATTCCTCTTTGGTATTGGGTGTTCGTAGCATTGCCTTTTGGTTTGCTAGTTAGTTTTACAATTATATTTGGGGTTATGTATGTCATCACAATCTAACCCAAAAAATGCTGGTCGCCCTTTCGGGTCGGGAACAAGTGAGCCAAGTGAATTCTATATAAACAGGTCAACGCCATATTCAAGGTTAGTTGCTAAGTGTCCATATACAAGAGTTCAGAATATGCGTAAAGAATGGCAAGAGGTTTTAATGAGCATGAAAGCCTTATCTTGCGAACAAAAGGAAAGTTTAAATAATGTCTTTGAAGATATGTCAACAGCTAGTTATGATCTAGCAAGGAGCGAAAATGAATAATATAAAAATGTCTTTTAGAGATAGCGATACAAATAAACGCTATGTCTTTAATGGAACAAGCAAAGAGCTAAAGGAATTGATGAAAGATGTTCCAACGCTTAAGAGCTTGATGAGAAAAGCAAAGCATCAAGCCTTGTTGCAAAAGTCAAAACAGTTAGAGCTGTTTTAACACGCTAATACACACAGGGGGGTTAGTTGACTCGCCCTGTGTGTCGCCCGCTGACCCCTCTACACGTACAACTTTAAAAAATTTTGAAAAGTCAAAAAAGACGCAAAACTTTGCATCATAATGATGCCATACAAAAATTGTACTTGACTTTGATGTTGGTTTTTGATATAATTCAAATATGTCAAAGAAACAATTATCCACAAGAATCAGTCCAGAAGGACTGGAGATTGCAAACGCTTACTTGGAACTAGGAAATATTCCCGCTGTCTGCGCAAGACTATCAATAGATGAAGCAAAAGCCTCGGAATATTTAGCAAAAAGAGAGGTAAAAGCATATGTGGATCAAGTATATCTAGATACAGGATATAGAAATCGTTTTAAATTAGCAGAGGTACTTGATACTTTAATTGACGCAAAACTGGAAGAAGCAGAGGAAAGTGAAATCTATACTAATAAAGATTTAGCTGACCTTGTACAGATGGCACACAAAATTCGTGTAGACGAATTGAAAGCACAAACAGAACTAGAAAAAGCAAAAGCTGCTAATATTAAAAACCAAACTAATATCCAAGTAAATAATCAAGAAATGCCTTTCGGGCAGGGAAATTACGGGGAGCTTATGAAAAAACTCCTCAAAGAGAAATAATGAATAATCGTGGAACCAAAAGTCAAACGCACATTTTCGTCTTTAGTAAGGATGCCGTATCAAGATGCGATAGCGGTAATTTTGCATGTGCACGATTTTCATATGGAGATGATAGCAAAAGAACCTAAAGAAAGGTACTTTCATGAAAAACAAGCTAACAGGCTAAGAAACTGGTTAATAGACCAGAAAGAGTATATACATACAAAAGAGGCACATGGCTGAAGTTTTTACACTCATAGCAGAAGTCGGAGCACCCATCGGTGGTGCCATTGTTATGGGCTTTTTTATTTTCTTAATTATGCAACAAATTATGGGCGGAGTTGTTGCACAGATCAACACTTTAAAAGGCTTTACCACAAGTCTTATCACTCGCATAAAAACAATGAACAATGATATGATTCGCTTAGATACTAGCGTGTCAGCTGCTTTGGATTTAACTCCAGATTTAGAAAGAATCGCAAGAGCAGAGAATTTTGTTGAGGACGGTAGTATAGACGCAAGAAGGGATTAATGGTAGAGCTTATAGAACAATTTGGTTTTCCTATTGTTGCAATGGTAGGATTAGGATATTTTGTTTACTATGTTTGGAGAACTATTATAAATATTATTAACCCCGCTATAAAAGAAATGCATTTCACACTAATTAAACTAATTGATCAAATTAGAATGTTAGATCAAGATATGATTCGTATGCAACAAAAAGTTAATACTGTATTGCAGATGAAAGAAAATGAAAAGAAGAAAAAACAAACCAAATAATTTATATAAAATGCCACCTAACGATAAAAAGTGGCAAGAGCTCTCAGATGACTGGGTAAAGGCAACAATAGAAAGCAGAGATGAAAAGGAAAAACGGAAACGAAAAAGACACGATAGCTAGCGCAGCAGTAGCAGGCTTATTTATATTTTTTGCACTTGCTTTTGTAAACAATGCTTTTTCATCTGAACTTGTGTTCAAATTTAAGAACCCTTCTTTCAGTGGTATCGGTACAGGTGCACATTATCTTACTGTAGAAAACCAAGAACAATCTAGAAGAAAAGCTATAGAAGATGCACTAGCTGCAGCCGAAAAAGCAGCACAGCGTGAAGCTGATAATTCAACTCTTGCTAAGTTCATTCGTAACTTAGAATCTCGTATTTATGCACAAATGTCAAAACAACTTGTAGAAAGTATGTTCCAAAATGACAACCCAGTTAGATTCGGATCTTTCGTATTAGAGGGCTCTACCGTAACTTATGAAGTAATTACAAATGCAGACGGTAGTGAAAGTATAAAAATGACTATTGTTGCAGAAGACGGTACTGAGACTATTATTGAGATTCCAATTGGGTCAGGCTATTTTGGAAGTGATTATGGTACGACTCCTCCTGACCCTGGTTCTGGTTAGTTCTTGCGCACAGATACCTCGTTATTCAGAAAACCCACAAGACTGTAACAAACCAACTTGGGGCAATGAATATAATCACGATGTATGGAACTATGCAAAAGCAGCAGGTAGAACATTTGAAAGAGCAATACCTTTTATCTGTAAAGAATACCCAGAAGTAGTTAACTTACCTTCATATATAAAATTACTAGACTTGCCACCTGCAGAGCGTATGCCTATTGTAGCAGTGTATGGTTTTGCAGACAAGACAGGACAAAGAAAAGCAAGAGAAGGTATAGCAGACTTTTCAACTGCAGTAACACAAGGTGCAACTGAAATGCTTATTGATGCACTAAAAAGTGCAGGCAAAGGACAATGGTTTCGTGTAGTTGAAAGACAAGGCATAGATAATCTTGTACGAGAAAGACAAATTATAAGAAGTGCAAGACAAGAGTTTCAAAGTGATAATCAAGGTGTTGGACCTTTACTATTTGCAGGTATGATACTTGAAGGTGGTATTATTGGTTACGACACAAATATAACATCTGGAGGACGAGGTGCAAGATATCTAGGTATCGGTGGCAATCGTCAATACAGACAAGATCAAGTTACTGTAAGTCTCCGTGCAGTAAGTGTACATTCAGGAGAAGTTCTACTAAATGTACAAACTCGTAAGACTATATTATCTTATGGGAAAGGTGGAGACATTTTTAGGTTCATTGAGGATGGCACTGAACTTGTTGAATATGAGAGCGGTAGTACTCTCAATGAATCTGTTACTTATGCAACACGCACAGCAATTGAAGCTGCCGTGTTAGAACTAGTTAACCAAGGTCACGATAGAGACTATTGGAAAATTAGTGGGAGAGACGAATGAGAAAGATACTACTAGGCCTAGGTATACTTCCGTGTTTGGTCTTTGCACAAAGTGACGACAATGAAATCTGGATTGAACAATCTGGTGATACTTTTAAACTATATGTTGACCAAGTTGGATTTGGTAACAAAATTGGTGGTAATGACTTTAGTGGCAGTGCTTCCGATATGGTTATAGATGGTACTACCTTAACTTTTAATTTGGATTTTATAGGGGATCAAAACGTATTATTTGGACCTGTTACAGCTGACAGTTCCACATACAATTTAAACTTTACTGGAGACAGTAATGAAATAGATTGGAGTATTGGAGTTACAGGCTCTGCAGATACCTCTACGTATGATTTTACAGTTACTGGCGATAGTAACACCTTTGATATAGATCAAGGTGCTGTCGCAAGTGCGGAGCGATTGGACGCTGACCTAACAATTATCGGAAGCAGCAATGTTTTTGATTTGGATTGGGAAAGTGATGATGCCACTTGGGATTTTGAAATTACTGGTGGAAGCAACAATGTTAATACTCTACAGAAAGATGGAGGAGACCATACAATCACAGTTGATTTAAATGGAGACTCTGCTGATATAGATATTACACAGATAAGTGGAACATGTGTTACAGGAGCACCTGCAGCTTGTTCTACTCCATCAGGATATATTGATTTAGATGTTACAAGTGACAACTCAATTATTCAAATTACACAGAAAGATTCTAGCAACGATTCTTAACATTGCAATGATAGGGTCTGTTTCGGCAGACTCTATCGGCAACGTAGTGGAAGCCACAGGTAACTCTGGACTTCTTAGAGAACAAGAACAAGTAGTAGTAACTCCAGCATATTTACCTGAAGTTGAACTATATGATACAGCAACTACTGGTAACAGTAGAATGTTGATACAATTTTTAGACAAAGCAAAACTATCACTCACAGAGCATACAAAAGTATTGATAGATGAAGTGATATACGATCCAAACCCAGATAAGTCTAAAATGGCAATGAAGATGGTGTTTGGAACTGCCAGATTTGCTTCTGGCACATTGGGAACAATTAATAAAAAGAATATTAAGATTGAAACTCCTACAGCACAAATTGCTATTCGTGGAACAGACTTTACAACAACTATAGATGAGTTAGGCAGAAGTTTAATTGTTCTACTTCCTGATGAATTTGGTAACTCATCAGGTGAAATCACAGTTACAAATGAAGCAGGAGAAGTTGTACTAAATGAACCTTATGCAGCTACTATGGTTTCTACTATTAGTAGTATGCCTACTTCCCCTGTAACTATATCAGGAATTACTGTAAATATGATTGATAATATGTTTATTGTAAATCCACCACAAGACATAAGAGATGCTATAGAAGAACAAGCAGATAAAGAAGCAAACCAAGATCAAGGAATATTGGATATTGACTTTCTAGAGTTTAATGACTTAAATGAAAATGCTCTTGATGAAGAAACAGAACTAGAGTTCTCAGAATTAGATATTGATTTTCTAGATGTAGATTTACTAAGAGATGTACTAGATATAATAGAAGAACTAGATAAAAAGATAAAAGGTGCACAACCTGTAGAATCTGCATCAACTTCTACTGGAGTAAAACTATCAGGAGCACAGATAGGACAAAATTCAGACTCACAGTATAATATATTTATAGAAGATGACAAAATAGTATTCTTCAGAGATGTAAATGGAATTATCAGTATTAAACTGAATACAGATTCAAATGCATTGATAGAAACAATTGTAGAAGGATATGAAGGTATTATTGAATTAAATGAAGGAGATGACTCCGAGATAATTATAAGGCAAGAATGAAATTAGTAGCAACAAATTTAGTACTTATTGGTTTATGCATATTTGCTATATTTAGTAAAGCAGACGATAATCATGTACATATAGATCAAGTAAATAGTGGTGACGGATTTGATTTTAATGTTGATCAGATTGGATATGATAATAAGATAGACTTTTCTTTTGACCATGCTAACAATGAATTTAATTTAAGTCAGAGGGGTTCTGGTAATCTTATTTCTTGGGTTCCATGGTGGGGGTCAGGAAAAACCTGGGGTGGAGATGTTGACGGTACAAATAATACTATAAACATAGACCAACAAGGCGGAGCTACTTATGGTGCTCATGTTTGGGGAAACTATAATGCAGTTGATATTTATCAAGATGGAACACATGAAACTTTTTTAGATGTTCATGCAAGTAATACCGATATTGATATTTGGCAAGAGGATAGTGGAGACAAGTATGCACAAGTTTACTTTTATGGAAACTCTTCTTATTCAACTGTGGATATGATGCAAAAAGGAACTGGAGCACACTCTGCAACAGTTACATTACAAGGATCATACTCAACAGACTTGACACTTACTCAACAAGGATCAACAACTCAAACATACACTTTAACACAAAACTGTGCTACTGCAGGTGGTTGTAGTGTATCAGTAACACAAGGAAATTAATGATCAGATTAATAATATCAGCACTTTGTTTAGGACTCTTTATATGGAATCCTTATCCTTTTAAACTTTTAGAACTAAAAACATATGACTGGTTGATTATGTCGCAACCAGAAGTACAAAACGAAAATGTTATTCTTGTAGACATAGATGAAGCTGTGATAGAAGCCTACGGCGGCTATCCACTTCCAAGATCATTTTACGCAGATTTTTTAAAAAGAACGAATGTAGCAGGTATAACAGTTCTTATGCCTGACCCAGATATTCGTGATAGAAATAATGACTTTGAGCTAGCAAGTGTGATGGCATCAAAACCAACTGTTCTTGCTTCTGCAGCCTCAATACAGTCAGAGGAGCTGTCCTTACATGTAGGAACAGCAGAGATAGGAGAAGATCCAAGACCATGGCTATATCAATACCCAGGAATTTTACGTACAGAGTCTATAGTGGCGTTAAACGCAAAGGGGTTAGGGGTAGTAACCGCTACGCCGGAAATAGACGGGGTTACTCGTCGTATTCCCCTAGTCGTAAACGTAGAGTCAAAACTTTACCCAAGCTTCGCACTAGAACTCTTAAGAGTCGGGTTAGACCATCCTTCGTACCAGCTAAAAACAACACAAGAGGGTATTGAATGGATAAGGGTACCAAGTTACCCACTCATGAATACAGATGCAAATGGTCGTATCTTTTTAGATTGGAATACAAACTTTTATAGACAATCTGCATCAGAGTTTATGATGAACCCTATAGATGCACCTTTTGTAATTATCGGCACGACTGCAGAGGGTATAACTAACCCTGTGCCGACCCCTGCGGGGGCAAAGTACCCACATGAAATACAAGCAAATATTTTACACAATCTTATTAATGGTTCCGCTCCTGCTACTCCTACTTGGTCTGGTGGAGCAGAGCTTTTGGGAGCAGTTATCGCAGTCACTATTATTGCACTCACAGCATCCTATATATGGTTTAGCGTTCCGATATTATTCTCTATAATAGGTGGGCTAATTTATGCAGCCTGGTATGCGTTTCAATCTTCTTATTTGATAGACGTCAGCGGCATTATTTTAATCTCGTTTTTATTGTGGAGTATTGAAAGTTTCCGTAATTTCATTACGCAGTATTTCCTCCGATTACAAATTAAACAACAATTTGGGACGTACGTTAGTCCCGACCTTGTGAAAAAATTACAGGACGATCCAACATTACTGAGATTGGGTGGGGAGACAAAACGACTAACTTTTCTTTTTTCTGATATCCGAGGATTCACACCAATTTCAGAGAAATACCAAAGTGACCCACAGGGACTTACAACTCTTATAAATCGTTTCTTGGATAATCAAACAGAAATTATACTAAAACATGGTGGAACAATTGATAAATATATGGGAGATTGTATAATGGCATTTTGGGGTGCACCGCTTGATGACGAAGATCAAGTACTCAATGCAACCAAAGCGGTTCTTGAAATGAAAGAATCTTTAGGAGAACTAAATGAAACCCTCGCAAAAGAAGGCTTGGATCAAATTAATACAGGAGCAGGAATCAACACAGGACTCTGCGTGGTTGGGAACTTTGGTTCTAGCAACAGGTTTGACTATTCTGTGCTTGGTGATTCTGTCAATCTTGCTGCACGGCTGGAATCCAGTTGCAAAGATTACAATACTGACTTAATTATATCAGAATATAGTTTACTTGATGAATACGATTATGAATTTTTAGACGAAGTTACAGTAAAAGGTAAGAGTGAACCCGTTAAAATCTATACCATCAGAAAATAGGTCTTGACAATTTTGCTCTGTTTTGATATAATTATCAACATACGAAGAAAAAATCTTCAAGATATTAAGGAATAAATATGGACGCCAACGAAGTCGCCGCAGAATTAGCAAAACACGAAGCTGTATGTGCAGAAAGATGGAAAACTGCATTCAATAAGTTTAATGATTTAGAGCAGCAGGTGACCAGAATTGAAACAATACTTATTGGAGCCGCAGGAACTATGCTATGTGGTGGTCTTGGTGTGCTTTGGACTATAATATCAATGCATCCGTAGGAGAAATTATGCAAAAAGAAGGATACCAAACAAAGGTTATGAAGCCAGAGAAGAAAAAAGAACTTCCTATTTATCAAAAAAGAAATCATTGGTGTTTCAGACATGAAGGATTACTGCATAAGTATGATTCAAAGTCCGAAGCAGAAGAAAAATACTTAGAATTAACAAAATAATATGGCAAACAGTATTGAAGAAGCCCTTAAAAAGGCAGTACAAAAGGTAGACTCTACCGAGATCAAAGAAGGTGAAGGCGCAGAGCCTAGTCAAGAGTTATCTGCAAGAGTTAAAAGACTCATGGCACGAAAAACTAACCTTCAAAGAAAACGCAGGAAAAAATTACCATCTACACTTAGATGAAAAAGAAACTTTCCCACGAAGAACGTTGGAAGATTTGTCAAAAGTGTCCACATTTAAATAAAACGTGGAAGTTTTGTAAAATCTGTCATTGTTTTATGCCCCTCAAGACTAAATTAAGATGGGCAGAGTGTCCCGACGAACCAGTTCGTTGGACTTAGGAGAAATACTTATGGCAATGCGTAAGAAAAAGAAGAAAAAAGGTGGCAAAAAACGGAGCAGAGGATAATACTCCAGGCTATATGGTCTGGTTAAACTACTTTAGAAGTATCAAACATGTATGTCCCTGGTCTTATAAGTCTTTTATCGCAGGCACTACAAACATTGTTCCTTATGATCCAGAAATACTTATATTAAATGAGATCAACTGGGGAACAGAACCGTGGGAGGTGATCATCTATTTGGTGGGTGATGACCTAACTCTTGAAGAGATTGACAAAATAGTGGAGAGTAGAAATGATCTCCAGAACAAATGCGAATATTTATGGTCTCACCCATCTTTTACCAAAGGTGGAAATAATCAAACTCCCGTAGCTGTAATTATACAGCAAGACCGTCAAAGGTTAGAGGAACTTAGAAATGGTAATGCGTAAGAAAACAAAAAAGAAAAGAGGTTTAAAACCTTGCTTGACTACAAAGCAGCGTAAGCTACCGAAAGCTTTGCAGGCAGCAATAAGGAAGAAAAACAGACCTTGTAGATAATGGCTAGATGGTCAATTAAATACAAGCGAAGTATAAATTGTGCCAGACCTAAAGGGTTTTCACAAAAGCAATACTGTGCAAGAAAACGAAGAGGGGGGAAATATAAAAATGCCCGTAAGAAAAGTAAAAGGCGGCTTTAAATGGGGAAAGTCTGGCAAAGTCTACAAGACTAAAAAAGAGGCAGAAGCCCAAGGCAGAGCAATCTACGCATCAGGATATGGCAAAAAGAAAAAGAAAAGATCCAAGAGTCGGAACAGGAAAAAAGCCAAAAGGTAGTGGCAGAAGACTTTATACTGACGAGAATCCAAAAGATACCGTTAGAATTAAGTTTGCTACTATAAAAGATGCTAGAGCAACTGTACGAAAAGTTAAAAGAGTTCGTAAAAGTTATGCAAGAAAAATACAGATATTAACTGTAGGAGAACAAAGAGCAAGAGTGATGGGCAAGAAAACTGTCGCATCAATCTTCAAGTCTGCGAAAGCAGGATTAAGAAAAGCACATGGCAGTAAGAAGAAAAAGAAGAAAGGCGGCCGTTAAAAAGAAACGACCAATACCTACAAATCCATCTCTATACGCTAGAGTAAAGGCTGAGGCAAAGAGAAAATTTAAGGTATACCCAAGTGCATATGCAAATGGGTGGTTAGTTAGAACTTATAAGGCACGTGGCGGAAAATATCGTATGGGCGTGTCAAGGAGAAAGAAAAGATAACATGTATAAGATTACAACTTGGATCTATGAAAAATGGGATCAGTTAATAAATATACTCTCAGGAAAAGATAAAAACTGGGACGGGCAAGTGGACATCAAAGATCATATGATGGAAGCTGAAGAAAAAACTAAAGATGGCTAAACCTCGTGGTGGATTAACAAGATGGTTTAAAGAAAATTGGGTTGATATAAGTCGTCCTAAAAAGAAAGGAAGATATCAACCTTGCGGTAGAAAGAAAGCAAGAACCGCTAGAGGTGGCTACCCAAAATGTGTCCCTGCTCGTGTGGCAGCAAGAATGTCAGCAGCAGAGAAAAGGTCGGCTGTTCGGCGTAAAAGAAGTAAAGCACAAGGTGTAGGTGGTAAACCTACAAATGTTCGTACTTTTACTAAGAGAAAACGTAGAAAAACTAGCCGAAGAAAAGGCAGGTAGATATGCAAAAAGACGTAGTAAAAGAAATACTACAGGTCGTAAAAATGTCAATCAAATTAAGAACCGCAGTTGAAGGAAGATTAGCTTGGGGTCAGGATTTCCGCACCCTACTTAATCTACCGAAGACAGAGAGCAATAAAGAGCTAATAGAGCAACATTGGGCAAATGGCACTGAATAAAAGAACACATAAAAAGTTTATTAAAAATAGAGATGTTTTTAAGACAGCAACTGCAGCACGGAAACGTGCTAGAAAGTTAGGATTAAAAGGCATACATGCTCATGGCAGAGGAAAAGCCAAGAGATTTATGCCAGGAAGCTCTCACTCAGTATATACGAGAGCTTTAAGGAAAAAGAATGGCAAGAACAGGTAGTTTTTTAACTGGACCAACTGGTGTGCATAACACTCAGAAGATCCGTAAACACAGACTAAATAGAGGAATTACTAGAGATATGAATGCAGCCGCAGGAACTTCTGTAAACAGTAAGAACGCAGGCAGTTATGAAGCATTTAGATACTCAGCAGCTCCTAAACCTATTGGCCCAAGATTTGGTAAGACCGTTAACCCAAAACGAGCTAGTTTTGGTAGAAGAGGTGCAGGACGATTATTACCAAGGAGAGGTAGATAGACCTTATTAAAGACTTTCATAAATTCATGAAAGCAGGACGACTTCATAGAGTCGTAAATATGATTAACAATGGCACTAACAGCAAGCGAAAAAGCAAAACTAAAAAGGTACGGTCTCAGCGGTCTTAATAAACCAAAGAGAACACCGAAGCACCCAAGTAAAAAAGCTGTAGTAGCAGTGCGTGTTGGTAATCGTATAAAGATTATTCGCTTTGGAGCACAGGGCATGGGACATAATTATAGTCCTGAAGCCCGAAGAAGTTTCAAAGCGAGGCACAGAAGAAATATTGCTAGAGGCAAAACTTCTGCAGCCTGGTGGGCTAATAAAGTCTTTTGGGCAGGTAAAGGAGGTTCTGTAAAAAGACCTCCCAAATCCCAAAAGCATGTAAAAGGTAGAAGAAGAAAAACAACTAGAAAAAGAAGGACTAGAGGATGAGCATACCCAAAATGATTGATAAACGCCAAGCGTGGCTTGACGGAGTATCAGTTGAAGCAATGGCAGTAGTGTCAAAGCTAACAAAAAGAACTAAAGCAGGAATCACACTTTCGGACAGAGAGGATATGATGTTAGAACTTTGTAGTGGATATCTTTATATGCTTACCTTATGCAAAGAGGAAGGATTGTTTGATTCTGACGACCCATTTAACTTATTTAACAAAGAGACCATACATTGATTGAAATAAGCCGCTCAGACATTGCGTCTGACTTTCACATGGATCTTCCAGCAGAAGATCGCTTTATCAAGTTGCCTATTGAGGGGTATCTTGATCTTTTGGGTGTAAGCCCTAACACATCTCAAACTGCAATTATCAATGCAATCAATAATCCCAAATATCGTTTTGTCTGTGCGGCTGTTTCTCGTCGTCAAGGTAAAACATACATTTCTAATATTATAGGACAGTTAGTTTGTCTAGTTCCAAACTCTCATGTACTACTCATGTCACCAAATTACTCATTATCTCAAATATCATTTGACTTACAGAGAAATCTCATCAAGCATTTTGATTTAGAGGTAACTAGAGATAATGCCAAAGATAAAGTTATTGAACTTTCAAATCAATCAACAATAAGAATGGGTTCTATCAATCAGGTAGACTCTGTTGTTGGTCGTTCCTACGATTTAATTATATTTGACGAAGCTGCACTTACTGATGGCAGAGATGCTTTCAATGTTGCACTACGTCCCACACTAGATAAAGATAATTCAAAAGCTATTTTTATATCTACTCCAAGGGGTAGAAATAATTACTTTGCAGAATTTTACTATCGTGGATACTCTGATGAGTTTCCAGAATGGTTAAGTATAAAAGCAACTTGGCATGAAAATCCTCGTGTATCTGAAGATGATATTAAAGAGGCAAAAAAGACAATGTCAGAGGCGGAGTTCAACCAAGAATACTTAGCAGACTTTAATGTATTTGAAGGTCAAATCTGGAGATTCAATCATGAGCAGTGTATTGGAAACTTCTCTGAGATAGAAGTTAGAGAGATGGATGTATTCGCAGGACTTGACGTAGGTTATAAAGATCCTACTGCTTTCTGTGTAATTGCTTACGATTGGGACACTGAAACTTATCATGTGTTAGATGAATACTATAACTCAGAAAGAACTACAGAACAGCATGCAACAGAGATTCAAAAATTAATCCAAAAATGGGATATTGATTATATTTATATTGATTCAGCTGCTCAACAAACAAGATACGACTTTGCACAGAATTACGATATTAGTACTATAAATGCTAAAAAATCCGTACTAGACGGTATAGGTCATGTAGCAGGTATAGTGGATAACGATAAGCTACATGTAGATCAAAAATGCAAAGAAGTGCTTATGGCGTTAGACCAATACCAGTGGGATCCAAATCCAAATCTCATGAAAGAGAAACCAAAACATGACATGGCATCTCATATGGCTGATGCTCTACGTTACGCACTCTATACATTTGAAACTAGTGTCACTTCGTTTTAGTAAGACCTGTAAAAAACAGTTCTTGACATATGATGTGTATTTTTGGTATAATTCTAATTAAGAGTATAAATATGAATTTAAAGAGAGATTTAGTTAAATATGTGAGAGACAAAGCTAAATCACAATACAAAAAAGGAAATAGTTGTTTCATTTGCGGAAACAACGAGAATTTAGATTTTCATCATTACTACGGTTTAACAGAATTACTAGAAACTTGGTTAAAAAAGAAGAATATAATTATTGAGAAAGAGCAAGACATACTAGAAATTCGTGAACTGTTTATTGATGAGAATAGAGAAAAAGTTTACGATTATACGGTTACACTTTGTCATAAACATCATCTAAGACTACATTCAATTTATGGAAAAAGACCCAAATTGATAACCGCAGAAAAACAAAATAATTGGGTCAAGAAACAGAGAGACAAACATGGCATGGTATGACAGACTATTAGGCAGAAATCAGGACTTCTATGATGATGAAAAACTGAACCCTGCTCAATATGTAATATCTCGTGACGAGGGTATGACAATTGACTCTCGCGAAGTTGTTACCAATTACAAAAATGCTTATGAACAACTAGAGATAGTTAACCGTGCAGTAAACATGATTGTAGATGACTCTGCAGAAATTCCATTTCAAGTAGGAGATCAAATACAAGGCATAAATAATATTGTTAAAAATATTCGTAAGTCGCGAGTAGATATTTTAATTAATAAAGAGCCTAACCCATTTCAAGATATTAGCACATTTAAAAGAAACTTAGTTATAGATTTATTACTAGATGGTAATATATTTATATACTTTGATGGTGCACATCTATATCATTTACCCGCAGATAGAGTAACAATTTATAGTGATACAGATACATATATAGATAAGTATTCTTTTGATAATACTATTGATTATTCACCAAGAGAAATTATCCATATTAAAGAAAACAGTTTTCACTCCATATATCGTGGAGTACCAAGATTAAAACCTGCATTTAGAACTATGCAGTTGCTTGGAAGCATGAGAAACTTCCAAGATAACTTTTTTAAGAATGGAGCAGTGCCAGGATTAGTACTTAAGTCTCCGAATACTCTTTCAGAAAAGATTAAAGAGAGAATGTTACAAGCATGGGTTGCAAGATATAACCCACAATCAGGAGGTCGTAGACCTCTATTCCTTGACGGAGGATTAGAGGTTGAAAACTTGACTGAGATTAACTTTAAGGAATTAGATTTTCAAGAAGGCATAAAGTCAAACGAAAGAATTATTTTAGAAGCGATGGGAATACCACCAATTTTAATGGATGGTGGTAATAATGCAAACATCAGACCGAACCATCGTTTGTACTATTTAGAAACAGTCTTACCAATAGTAAGAAAAATAGGGTATGCAGTAGAGCGTTTCTTTGGTTTTGAACTTTCTGAGGATGTAACAGGTATACCTGCTTTACAACCAGAATTGAGAGATCAAGCCGCGTACTATGCAACTCTTGTGAATACAGGGATTATGTCCCCAAATGAAGCAAGAGAGGCACTTGGCAAAGAACCAGTTGATGGTTTTGACGAGCCAAGAGTTCCTGCAAATATAGCAGGATCTGCAGCAAATCCCGAAGAAGGTGGCAGACCCACAGAGGCAGCCCCAAGCGAGGAAGAATAATATGACTAAAGATAAGATGGCAAAAGCATTATCAGATTTTTGTAAGAAAAATAAAGTTGAGTCTATGAATTTAGCTACTTACAAATCTTATGGTAATGATGTACCAGTAAAAGATTATCTTCTTAGACGTGCTTTTGGTTCATGGAACAGAGTATTATCTGCTATGAAAAAACGACATCCAGTTGTTTTAGCAGCTCCTACTCCAGCACCAAAGAAAGAGGAGAAGAAAGATGTCAAGTAAAATTTATCACTGGACTAGCACTTTTAAATCCCTCGGTGAAACAGATGATGGCGGAGTAGAGATTAAAGGTTCTGCTAGCACTAACTCTTTAGATAGAGCGGGTGACATCATTGAGACTCAAGCATGGATGAAAGGTGGTCTAGAAAATTTTAAAAATAACCCTATTATTTTGTTTAATCATAACTATGATAAACCAATTGGTAGAGCAAAAGATTTACAAGTTACTGACAGTGGCTTAGAAATATCTGCAAAGATATCTAAAGCAGCAGGAGATGTAACACAACTAATCAAAGATGGTGTCCTTGGAGCATTTTCTGTCGGTTTCAGATGCAAGGACTCCGAGTACATGACTGAAACTGATGGATATAAAATTAAGGACGCGGAACTTTTTGAAGTTTCTGTAGTATCAGTACCTTGCAACCAAGGGGCAACCTTTGGATTAAGCAAGTCATTTGATTCTATGGATGACTATAACGAGTTTAAGCAATCTTTTTATAAGGCTAACTCAAACGATTCAGCAGACGCTGTTGAAATTGAGCAGCCAAACGGGGCACAAGCCCAAGAAATGGAGACTAATATGTCAAATGAAAAGCAAGCTCCTGAAAGCAAACCTGAGTTTGATCTTGATTCATTCGCACAAGAGGCTGCTGAGAAAGCAGTAGCTGAATATGCTATGAAACAAGCTGAACAGAAGGCTGCAGAGCAAAAAGCTGCTGAGGAAGCTGAAGAAAAGGCTGCTCAAGAAGCTGAGGTTCAAAAAGCCGCTGAGGAAGCTAAACAGGAAGAGCAAAAAACTATCGTTCAAGCTGGAATATCTGGCGCCGAGAAGTTAATGTCTGATGTTGAAGCACGGGTAAAAGATGACTACTCTAATTTAGAGCAAGTCGTTAAGTCACTTGAGGCACAACTTGCTGAGAAATCTGAAGAGATCATGAACATTCGTGAGTCAAAAAGAGTTTTCTCTGACAGACAGCAAAATCAAGGTGATTGGAAAAAAGCTTTTGAACAAGACATCGTTGATGCAAAATTTGCTGGTTTAGCGACTGGTAAAGGATGGGACAACGATTATGCTAAGAGTGTAATGGAGAAAGTCAACGCACATTCAGGTGTTGGTGTATCTTCTGCAGACTTTGAGCAAGTTGTTTCAACTAACGTAGAAAGAGATATTCAAAATGAATTAGTTCTAGCACCTCTCTTTAGAGAAGTACCTATGACTTCTGCAAACATGATTATCCCAATCTTACCAGACAGTGGTTATGCTGAATTTGCTTCAGCTCAAACTGCTAGTGGTTCCTCACCACATGGTAACTTAGCTGAAAGAGGCGATACATACGGCTCACCTTTTGGTGGTGTTGATATGACTGAAAGAACTCTTTCAACCAAAAAACTTATTTCACAATCATTCTTAGGTAATGAAACTGAAGAAGATGCAATCCTACCAATTCTTCCTTTAATTAGAGAATCAATGGTAAGATCACACGCTAGAGCAATTGAAAACTCAATCCTAGCTGGTGACGATGCTGACGGTGCTTTCGGTACTTCAGGTGCATCTTATGAAGGTCTACTTCACCTAGCAAGAAATGATTCAGACTTCACACAATCAACAACTGCTTTTGCAACTGATAGTGTAACAGCCGCTGAGTTACTTGCAATGAGAAAGAATATGGGTAAATACGGTGTTAACCCTTCAGAAGTAGTTTACATTGTTTCTCAAACAGTGTATTACAACTTACTAGAAGATGCCGAATTCCAAGATGCTAACCTAGTTGGCGATATGGCAACTAAGCTAAACGGTGAAATTGGTCAAGTATTCGGTTCAAGAGTACTATTATGTGACGAATTTGCTGCCGCAGCTACTGGTAAATTCGCAGCTATTGCTGTGTATCCAAGAAACTATGTAATCCCAAGACTACGTGGCGTAACCATTGAGTCAGATTACGAAGTTGCTAACCAAAGAAGAGTACTTGTTGCTTCACAAAGAATTGGTTTCACTGATCTTATTGACGGTGCTACTTCTAAGTGGGGACACATGTATAAAGCATCCTAATAATCAATCCCTAAACGGATATTATGGCTTGGGGCGAGCCTATCGCCCCACTTTTTATTTATGGCAGATTTAATAACAGTACAAGAATATAAGAACGCAGAGGGGATCAACAATCAAAAGGATGATCAACGCCTTGATGTTATTGTACCACAAGTTAGCGACCTTGCCAAAAGATATTGCGGAACAACTTTTATAGATTATTATAGTAGTGGTAGAACCGAAACTATTTCAGTTCACGATAATTTTACCAGCACTATAATCGTTAGCGAAAGCCCGCTAGTTGCCGTGTCTTCTGTACAAGAAAGAACAGGATATGCAGAAGATTACTCAACATTAACAACAACAGATTACGAGTACTATGTAGATACCGCCGCAGATGCGATTGTTCGCACAACAAAGAGTGGCGGTAAAGCATA
>TARA_R100001463_G_scaffold24708_4_pt1 | contig 19206 bp, 13 predicted proteins | sample TARA_R100001463 | Tara Oceans TARA_R100001463 (sample SAMEA2622242) | marine metagenome | biome: marine biome (ENVO:00000447); feature: deep chlorophyll maximum layer (ENVO:xxxxxxxx); material: "saline water (ENVO:00002010), including plankton (ENVO:xxxxxxxx)" | depth 40 m
GTTCCATAATGATATAATTCTGCTGCACCTGTCGATCCATCTGCTAAGAAATAAGTGGCTGTGCCACCACTTCCATCATCACTTTGTATAATTACATCTTTATCATTAGCACCTTGACGAATATAAAGATCGCCATTAGCATTGTCAATAAAAGTATTACTACCAGTATGACTCATTGATAAATCACCACCAGTGCCAATTTTTAATGCTACGTTATCGCTAAACGTCAAGTCACCACTGGTCTTTGTATCTGCCGCATCACTTCTTAAAAACTGGGTGCTGTCTAAACTGTCGATGGTGGTTGCGTTTACATTAGTAAGACTTGCACCACTACCATCAGTAAGCAGAACAGTGCCTGTCGCATCAGGTAATGTGATAGTTCTATCGGCTGTAGGGTCTGTGACAGTCAGGGTCGTTTCGTTAGTATTGCTCGTAGCACCCTCAAATTGAATGACTTTACCACTAACAAGATATATTCCATGATAAAAAATAGTCCCAGTACTACTAGTTTCTAAATTAATTAAATTATTATGATATAATTGAACTGTACTATCATTATTAGCAACAATCTGTTTTTCAGTTCCGTGCATTACCATGAAATCTGAATCTGTTGACATATTCAAAATTAAATCTGAATTTGTGTTATCAAAATATAATTCTGCATCGCCATCAGTACCAAAAACTGCCTTAACATCATCGCTAAATGTTAGGTCACCAGAAGTCTTTGTATCTGCCGAATCACTGCGTAGGAATGATGTGCTGTCTACGCTATCAAGGGTTGTAGCGTTTACATTGGTAAGACTAGAGCCATCTCCATCAGCTAACAGGATAGTACCTGTAGCATTAGGAAGCGTGATTGTTCTATCAGCCGTTGGGTCAGTGATGGTAAGCGTAGTTTCATGGGCATCAGCCGTAGCACCTTCAAAGATGATAGCGTTAGCTGCGTTCATTGTAACTGTATCAACCGTTGTAGTTGTTCCAGCTACTGTTAGCTTTGGCACAAGTAACTCGCCTGTGCTTGGATTGTATCTCAATGCACCAGTATCATCTAGCAAGGCATTAGATTCATCGTGAAACACCACAGGGAAGTTTGTATTAGCTGTGCTATCACTTACCGTTGTTGTGGATGCAAGCGTAGCAGTAGCAGCATTTCCTGTTATGTCAGAAGATATAGTAGCTGGTAGTCGTGCGTCTAAAACTGTGCCTGATAGTTGTGATGCATCAATTGTCTTGTTTGTCAAAGTATCTGTTGAACTAGCTGTAATACCGCCAATGTCTGACAATACTTCAGCAGCAGAGCGTCCTTCTATATCTGTACCATTTACACGCAAGAAATCATCATCTGCCACACCGCTAGTGAATTTAGGTACGTTTGTGTTGGATATGCCAGTATCTAACGTAGCAGCCGTTCCAAGACCAAGTGATGTTCTAACCGTAGCACCAGTTTCAAGCACAAAGTTAGACCCATCACCTACTATAAATCCACTATCTGTAACTGCTAATCCAGCCACATCTTGTAGTTGTGCGTCCAGTCTTGCGTTTGCTACTGTACCTGATAGCTGAGAAGCATCAATTGTTTTATTGGTTAAGGTTGTTGTGCTATCGGCCGTAATAACCCCTAAGTCACTTACTACCTCTGATGCACTTCTACCTTCAATTACACTACCATCTACTTTGAGAAAGTCATTGTCAGCAACACCTGATGTAAACTTTGGTATGTTATTGTTTCCAATACCAACATTCAGTGTTGCTGCCGTGCCAAGACCTGAGAAGTTACTCGCATCCAAGTAATAACTGCCCTGTTGACCATCAAGTAAATCTGCATCTAATCCTGATGATGCACCATCTACTGTTTTGATAGCACTTAATATTTCAGATGCTGTTTGGTCTGTCGTAGCACTTGCTTCAATGCCATCGAGTTTTGCCTTGTCACTGCTAGACATTAATCCATTTACGGATGAAGTAGCAACATCTGTAAGTGTACTATCTGCTTCTGGTACACCACTGCTAGAATTAAATTTTAACACACCACCCTTGAGGTCAATGTTATGTGGCAATGTGCCAGATGTTGTATCTGATTCTGGTCTTAGTAAGGCCCTATCTAATCGTCTGCTTATCTGCTGTATTTGCAATGCCATTCTATCAAGAGCATTTTCATGTGTTTCTGCTGGGAATGGGTCATTTACTCTGTAATTAGTAGGCTGTGTAAAACCCATATTACGCATTAAGAACACAGTTTCACTTGCAGTAGGGGCAGTAACAAAAGTAACTGTACCACCATTAACATTACCAGTGCCAGTTACTGCATAGTTTGTACTTCCTGTTCCTATAGACCTAACAGACTCTGCACCTGTTGCTGTTGTTACAACAATAACCTTTATGTCTGTTGTTTCTAATATCTCAAATGTAAAACTAAAAGCTGTGGTACTGCCATCGCCTGTATATGTATTTGTTGTTGTGGTAGTTGTTACTGTCATGGCTTTATATCTTTATAATATAGTTGAGAATAATTGTTGGTTGTACGTTGTTGTGTGCTGAACCAGAACCTGTAGAGTTTGTTGAACCCGAATTTACAGTCATACTGCTTACCGCACCTTGGCTACCATTACCATAGGAAGCACTAGAAGAAAAACTGACAGACCTAACTACCGAACTATGGCTGTGCGCTGGTAATTGTGCAGTGGTTAATGTATGTGTTTCAGAACCACCTGTATCACCTAATGTATCGCCATTTAAACCGCCTGTCTGGTCAGTCAAACGATTGGCAGATGAACCAGACATGTCATCTTTACCAGCAACTACACGACCTTGTAAGTCTGGTAGATTAAATGTAGAAGAGCCATCCCCAACACCGTAGGTAGTGCCTATAATACCAAATAAAGTTGCGTAAGTGCTTCGACTTACAGCTTGACCACCACACAATAAAAACCCTGTGGGGGCAGATGACCCAGCAAAAGGAATAACCATACCAGCTACAAAAGGAAAAATAGTCGAATAACTAAAAGAACCATCGCCATCTGAAACAACTGATTGACCATCTGTGCCATTGCCAGATATATTAAGTTCACTTGCTGTTACTGCATTAGCATCTATCTGTGATGAGCCTACTGTACTTAGAGTTGCCAAACTACCAAGACCAATAGTTGTTCTTACCGCAGATGCGCTTGTATCATCTACAATGGTAGCAGCAAACGTAGATATTGGTGTTACATCTGCTGTTCCAGCCACCGCAATAACATCACCGCTTCCATCAAAACCCAGATACTTACTGGCCCTCTCTGTTGAGGTAGGTATGGTTATTGAACCTGTATCAGTTTCTGCAAACTTAAATGTTCTATCTAACTCTTCTTGTTGCTGTTGATTTACAAAGGTAAGTTTATCTAGTGCATCTTCATGTGCAGCAGCTGGGAAGCTATCATTAGGTGTATAGTCTGTATTTTGTGTAAGTGTCATTACACGTTTTAGCAAAAGAGTCTCACCGCTTTGTGGTCTTCTGTCTGTTGTATCGTAATTGCTATCGTCAGAATTACCAGTATCAAACTTAAAGGTAACAGTGCCACCATCTTGCTCACCAGCATTGCTTACAAGATAATCTGTGTTGATTGTTTTAGTAACTTCTGCACCAGTGCTATCTGTTCTTACAATAACCTTTAATTCTGTATCTAAGAATATCTTAAAACTATAAGCAAAAGCAGAAGTAGTGCCATCACCGCTATAGCTGACTTTTGTTGTGGTGCTACTAACTGTCATATCTACTCCTACTTAAATCCTTATACCTTATTTTTATGTGTCAGCAAAGTGTTACTCTACCCTTTGTGATTCTGGCGCAATATCTACAAGTTTGTTTAATCCGTTTCTAATTCCAATCGCGTTATTAAAAAACAATAACGAGTTTGTTGCTCTTTGATGCGACTTTGACCACTGTAAATCTGGGTTAAGCAAGGAACGAGAACCACCCCTAATAACTTTGTCCATTTTGTTTGCTAGGTCTACTGTCGGTATACCGCTTATTAAATTACTTGCTAAACCTGTGCTTCTCCCATAAGCAAATACTGGTTCGTTAGTGTAAAATAAAGCACCTGTATCTATAACCGCAGGAACTAAAGATGCGTAACTACTTCTTTGAAACGCTGCTTTTCCTATCTCAACAGGGTTGAGTCTTTCATTTAAAAACTCATCTCTATCATCTCTACCTAAAGAGTTTATATAAGTCTGAGCAGTGTAAGAAGCTCCTGCAAATAAAGTAGTTGCAGCAAAAGCACCCACCGCTTGCAAATCTCTTGCAGTCATGGCGTGTAGGGTTTGTTTTGCATAAGAAACCAACATGAATGTCCTAAACTGCACAATTAACTTCCCCATAGTTCCAGTCATATATTTGTTTAAATTACCTAAATCATTTTGTTGTATGCTTCTTCTTGTCATTCTAACAACAGCAACGGTAAACGCATCTCTGGTTTCAGCACCTTTTGCATCAAATGTGCCATCAGGATTTTTATCCCACTCTTCCATGTTAGTTTGTCTAAGTTTTTGATTTCTGAAGAAAGGTGATTTTACAGTAACAGCGTGTTTGCGTATTTTGTCATAAACCCTTTCAGCCATATCTTCGTCTAATCCAAGACCAGCCAATCGTTTAGCTGAAATTTTTGTCGATTTAAATGCAGCATCGGTTATGTTTTGCATAGCAGTTTTTGCCGCTACTCTTTCTAACATAAGTGTTATTGGAGCCATACCAGATATATCTGCTGTAACTCTTTTTAAAGGTTGCATAAAAGCAATAGAACCTTCCACTGCCTTATCAAAGAAAGTAGAACCTTGAGCAACATAATTTTCTACAGGGTCAAATCTGTTGAAGGCTTGATTGATAGCTCTTTCATTTCCAACTCCAAGAAAGTTTACAATATCTTTTGCAACTTGGTCTTCTAACTCACCATTTTTAGCTCTTTTTATAACAGAACGAAACTCAGGAATTGCTTGCATTAAACCCCTAACGCCACCTATCGAAATAATATTTCCAAGTTCTGCAACTTGCGGAAATCCAACCTGATTCATTAATCTGATAAAGTTATAGTCTGCTACAAGTCTAGCTACTCGTGCTGTTTTACTACCTGCTTTAGCATTAAATGGAGCAGATGATGGGTTTCTTCCTAAAAGCAAATCAAAAAGTATCTCGGCATTTTGTATGTGTGCAGCTGCTTCTTTTTCTAAACCCTTTTCCTTCCCCTCTGCCTTTATTCCAGATATAACTTTCCTAAAGTCATCTTCAGATTTTATACCTACCTCTGCTAAAGCAATGCGTCCTGTAAGTTGCTGGGCATAAGTGTCGTACACTCGCTCCGCATCTCTGTCCATTAAGTCCTTAACACGAAGTATGTTTCCATCAGGTAGCGCAAGTTCTGCGTCTACATCAATTTTAAGTCTTCTCTTTGCTCTGGCTGGTTCACCTAAAGGTTTACGTCCAAATAAATTAATTAATCTTTGCGCTTGGTCTTCTGTTAATATTTCTTCTTCAACTAAGATGTCTTTTAAAATATCTTTTTCATCGGTTGTAAATATTCGAGCAAGTCCAGCATCTGTTCCAAACTCTGATTTTTTTATTTTTATTACCATACCTTCAGCAATGTTTTGAGCAAGTTCATCATCAAGCTCTGTATCTCCATTTAGTAAAGATTGCTTTAATAATTTAACAACATTATCTTGCCCATAAGTATCTGAAAACTCTATGAATTTGTAAGGTTGCCAAAGGTGAGTAAAGTATCTTAAGTTTTCAGGTATTGACTCAAACCCTTTTAGTTGTGCTGCCTTTGCTCTTCTGAGTAACTCTCTAAAAGATAAAGCAATAGCTTTAGCTGCTTTTTGTACAGCAACAGAGGCCTCAGCCCTTGGATTTTCTATTTGGTCAGAAACCTCTTCGCCAAACTTTGAACGGTAACTTGTAAAATTTCTTTCAACAATATTTACCCCATCTTCTTTTGCTCGTTGCTTAACTGCTGGATTATAAACTTCGGCTACTTTTCCTCTCTCAGTATTATATAATATTGTTTTTTTGATATCAGCAGTAGGAGCCATTGTTGCATTGTTTCTGTTAAAGCCAACACCATCTTCTCCAGCCCTGCCAAAAAAATCTCTGACAGTATTAAGTAAGCTACCCTTGCCTCTGCCTACGTGGTCTATCCTTGCTTTTGGCCATTCAGAGAATGGCGCATCCCCTAAGTCTCTGAAATCAGTAATTAAATCATCTGCTTTATTAGGTATAACAATATCATCTGCCCATCGATTTGCTGATGTAGATAGCGATGTAGATGATAACAAGTTTTGAACTTGTGAGTCATCGCCAAACTGCCTTCTCATTTGCTCTGCATAATCTATTGCTTGTGCGTTTTCTGTTGCTCTCTTCAGTCCAACAATAGCCTGTTCTAGCTCTGGGTCAGCGGTTCTTGCTAAAGCTCCAAAAGCACCACCAAGAACTAATCCAGCAGTTGCTCCATAAAGGATATCATATGGGTCTTTCACAGGGTCTTGACTAACAAGATAACTTTCAATAGCAGCATTACTTGCTGCGCCACCTAACGCACCTCTAAAAATGTTGCCTAACCTTGTTGCTTTTGAACCCCATATAGCTGGGCCTAATGCACCACCTGTTACAACACTTGCGCCAATAGCCAGTGGGTCTATAATAGCAGCACCAAATCTTAAACCAACACCACCCCAACCGTAAGATTGAAGTGTTTTTTCATTATCTAAACTTTCTAAAGCTCTTGTTCTTAACGCCTTTGCGTGGTTAAGGTTTCGAGCTTCATCTAAATAATTCCATGTTTCTACAGGCAAATCTTCTGTAAGCTCATTGAAGGCATCATCATCAAGCCAATTAGATGTATCTACTTCATAATCTTTTTCATCTAATCCATTTAAAAACCAAGATAAACTATTTTCTTTTTCAAATGCAGCTTGAGCAGCGTCAAACAAACCTACTTTATTTTGTTCAAGACTAATTCTTTCTTGTCTTTCTGCAAACTTTCTTTCGTCAGCAGTTATCTTTCTAAAAGAACGCCTTATAGGGGTGTCTAAGATATCATTCATCTACTTGATTCTCTAAACTTCTGAGCATTTATTTCTGCTTGCGTTACAAATTGTTTTATTCTTTGTAAATCAGACTTAGTAGCTTCTACTATTGCTGTTGGAGAATAGTTTTCTCTTATGTATTTTATAACAAAGTTATCTAAATTAAAGCCGTCAGTAATAAAATCTATCGCTGCATTAGAAGCTTTTTCAGTTACCTCGTCTATTGGTGTAGTGCCTTCAATATCTGCTAAAAGTTTTCTATAAAGTTTGTTCTTTTCAAATAGGTTCTTTGTTTGAGCGAACTCATCTGTACCAAGCTCGTAACTGGCATTAAGAGCTATCTTTCTCTCTACTTCTTGTTTCTTCTTTTTATTTGCCTCAACAACTTGAGACATTCCAATTTCTTGTAGTTCTTGCGGAGTAATTGTTAAAAGTCTTGTAAGACCAGTATCATTACCTTGCTCATCTAAAAAAACTCCATCAAGCGGTGTGCCATATGGGTCTGTAATAATGTAATTACCTGCAAATTCATTCTTAACAACTCTTATGTCACTGGCTTTATATTCCATTGTTGGGTCTAGTATTACTTTCATTGCGGTTTTGTTTCGTGAATCTTCTACTAAAGAACTTTTTACTTCATCTATAGCACTTAGGAACACCTGACCTTGTGTATTTAAATCGTCTTTACGTTGATAGTGACCTTCTACAAAAACAAAATCTCTAGCGATATCTTCTCTAGCCCATTCTAAAGCCTGTTTTACATCGCCTGTACCTACTTCAAGACGGTCTTTCGCCCTTGTTTCTAATAGGTCTTCCATTGCTCTTATGTTTAAAGGCTTGTCCTTGCCAAAAAAACTTTTATCCATTTCAGCTACAAGTTTTTTAGACTCAGCCTTTAGTAATCCACTCTTAATATTAACTGATACTGGGTCAGCTAATGCTTTCCTTGTGTCCATAACAGCTTGTTCTAAAGGGTCAAAATCAACTCTAGTATTTAATTCATCAAAAAAAGCTCTTTGCTTTGGGTCTGTTGCGTGGTTTTCAAGAACAGTAGAATAATTATCTAAGAAGTTATAAAGATTTAAAGCTTTTTGTATCAAACTAAACTCTTCTGCGTCTGGCGTAAAAGAAGCATCAATGCCAAATTTATAACCATTGTTTAATGTAGATACCCAAGCATCGTGTGTAACATTATTCCTAAAAGTAACATTAACAACTTGTCTGGTCTTATCTTCTTCAGACAAACTTTTGTCAGCTAATATAGAAGATATTACAACTTTTGCGTTTTCTTGTAGCCTGTCTTTACTAATATCGCCTAATGTAACTAGCTCTTCGCCAGTCCCATTTTCTATAGAGTCTTGTATTGTTTCGTTTTCAAATTGTGTTCTTCTTATTTTTTGTTGTTCTGCTTTAATTTTAAATATATTATCCAATGCTCTACTTGCAGTCTGACTAACAGTTTTATTTGCGCTTAATTCAAATGATTGTCTTCCATTTAAAGAAGTTGTAAGAGATGATTGTAAAATATTTAACTCTTCGAGTATCACTTTCTGTTCTTGTTCATCAGCTATTGCTAAGTTTCTAATTTTAGAATTAACCGAATTAAATATAGCACTAACAGCAAGCTCATCTCCTTCTTCTTGCTCCATTCCTTCTGGTAAATTAAGCATTGCTTCTTCAAGTATGTCGAATTGCGTTGCTGAAATAATTGTATCTGAAAAATCTTGCCTTTTCTTTTCTGATACTTCTTCTTGGCTAAAGGAACTTGCAGCTATAACAGATAAGTCACCTTGTTGACTTTGCTTTAAATAATTAGAGTTAATTGAAATTGTAGAGCCATCTTTTTTTGTATAGGTAAAAGGCATACCATCTCTGATAGCATTAGATGCTTCGTTAAAATCTTTTTCAGTTGCTTCATCGGCTACCATATCTTGTAAAGAACCTACGATAATATCTCTTTGTTGCACTTGTTTGTTTGTCTTTAACTTTATGATAGTTTCACTTAATGCTGTTAAATTCTTTTGGTCTAATCCTGCAAAAGATATTTCATATTTATTTCCATAACCATCTTGGTAAGTAAAATCTGTTTCACCTTTAATAAGTCCTGTTGATATTTGGTCAACAGAAATAATATCTATCTCATCAAATACTGCGCCAACATTAGCTAAAGAATTATTATAAAATATTGTTTTAGATTGTTCTTCAGCTACATCAATAGCATCAAGCAATTCTTGTTCTTCTTTAAAAGGAAGTTGTCTAGCTTTTGTTTGCTCTCTTTGAACATCAAAATTCATTATTGCAGAAGATAACGGCATAGAACTATCCTCAACAGACTCATATGTTTGTTTTGTATTAGCTAATATAAGTCTTTTGTCTAAGGTAGAAATATATTCTTCTCTAGTCTGTCCTACAAATCTATTCGCCCCAGACTCTTCCATTGAGTTGAATATTAAATTAGCATCTGAAACACCTGCAGTGTAGTCTATTGTTCCTCGGCTGATGTTATCAGCTATAGAGTCTAATCCCTTTATAGAAGATTCAGCTTGTTTCTGTTGTTTTCTAGTAACAGTGTTCTGCTTTAATGGAATGGTTAATGAAGAAAATCTTGATGCCGTTTTATTTTTAATACCAGATTTAAGTCTTGAGTTTATTCTTGGTGCATCTTCTATAGATTTAAAAACATCAGTTAATATTTCATTAGCTCTTGTTTCTACTTGTGTTACATCATCTAGCTCTTCAGCATCTAAAGAACTTAGCTTCTCATTTATACGAGACATTAATTGTGTATCTAATGTATCTGCATTTATCTTTTGTTGTGCTAGTTCAAAGTCAGCAGCTACTTTTCCTGCTTTCGATAGTGTTTGCTGAAACCCTGCAAAGGCTCTTCCTGGTGCGGTAAAAGCTGCTGTACTTGCTCTTGGTGATAATTGACCAGCTGCTAATCCTTGTGTTGGCCCTGCTCCTTGATTGTATAATGGTATCTTAGGCAATTAAAGTTGCTCCTGTTGATGCGGCATCTGTAAACCCACCGAGAAGTGATTGTTGTGCCTGTGTTCTAAAAGCCTGTGCTTGCGCTCTTCCTTCAAGCCTTGATAAAGTTGCTTCTGATTCCTTCTGCATTTGTTGTATGCTCGACGCATATTGTATTCTAGCTGCATCTTTCTCTGTATTGAAATAAGCGTCTGCTAGAGCCTGTAATGGACTGCCAGACATTCTTATACCAGAAGTTGCTGTAGCTACTCTCTGGGTGCTTATAAGCCTGTCAGACTGCCTTCTAAGCGCAGACTCTTCTTCTCTCTTCTGTCTTTGTAAAAGAATTGCTTCATTCTCAGCAACCTGTGCATTATATTCTGCTACTTGTTCTGCAGCACGAGCAGCAGCTTGGTTTCCCTTTGAACCCATGATACCGCCAAGAACCTGACCACCTACGGCTAATGCTGTTAATCCACCATCAGGCATTACTTTATCCTCGCCATGCGGTAATAATCACCGCCATCTACACCATATTGTCTCATCAAACCCTCATTCTCAAACCCAAGCCATCGTGCAAATCGTATTGCTGTTGGGTCATCTGCTGAAACACTTGCCTGTATTCTATCAATATTGTTTTCTGTTTCTATTACATCAAACATATAATAGGTATGCTTTACCACAGATTTGTATTTTACCTTACCTAGCTTAGATATAAAGAACCAACCCTCTGCAACCTTACCCCACATAAAATGAATACCGCCCATACCTAATATAACATCATCATACATTAACGTATAACCATGTATTCGCTCTGGCGCAATGAAAGCATCTTTATGTTGCTTTTCAATAACAAACTCTAAGTCTATGTTATCTATATCTTTTTTATCAAATGTTCTTAGTTTAAGCATCGAATGTATTAGACCTTCTCATAATTGCAAGTATGGTCATTGGCAAAGGCTGATTCTGTCTTATAACAACTTGTGCATCATTATCATACCCAGATGGAAAGAATATTTCTTTATCGCCATTAAATAATGGTATCGGGCCATCCATAGCCATACTGCTATCTCTGAATGGCATACGGTCAAGATTATCTACATTTGGCCCTGTTTCTGCACCAACTGTATCTATAAATCGTGCTGTTACGCCATGTATTCTTTTTATCTTTCCTTGTGATATACCGTCTTCTGCACCACCTTCCATACGCAAAGTCTTAACTAAAGAGTCATAGTTATACCCAACATGAATTACACCGCCAGTTCTATCTAGTGTGATACTGCCATTCGTAACTGTTTTGTCTGCATGACTTGCGCCATCTACCAGAACAGCTATAGTCTCACCTTCCAAATGATTTACGCCTGTAACAGCGGATACTTTTTTACGTGCTTCACCGCCTGATATGTAAGTTGTAAAAGGTGTACCGTTAGTTGCCTTACGCACCACACCGCTGTTGGGTAAGAATACTAAATCTGCATTATCACTGATTGCGCCTGTTGTGCCAGTAGATAACGTAATCTTTGCTTGACCAGCCAATGCAACAACCGTTGTTCCAGAAGCAATGTTTGTGCCTGTTACTACCATACCTGTAGATATTGTACCTGACACGTTATCTATATCAATGGCGGTAGCACCACTACTGATACCACTTCCGTTGTTTACTTTAGCTGTTGGAAATCCACTAGCAGAACTCAAATCAACACCTATTGTAAAATTATTATCATCTACTTTGGTTACGATAACACCTATATTATTAACAGTTGTCATACCTACGATATCAAATATGGCTATCTGGTCATTTGTTGCAAAGCCATGATTATCAATATTAATGTTTGCTGGGTTTGCTTTGGTAATTGATTTTATACTTTTAGTAGCTGGGTTCGCTAATTCAAATGTATTTGTTTGCGAGTTGAATACTGTAAAACTATCTGCGTTTAGTTCTGTCATACCCACTACATCATTGATAACCACATCATCTCCATTGCTAAAACCATGTGAAGAAGATGTAATGGTAACTGTCTGATGGTCTATTGTAACACTGCTAACTTGGTCTGTAGATAATGAAGCGCCTGTAATAGTCTTAGCTGTGTTTTCTATCGTAACACCAGAGTCTACAAAGAAAGCATCTCTTACTTTCTGACTGAAATTAAATGATTTTAAATACACAATGTGTCGTACCGTAGAGCTATTGATGGTGCGCTTTACCGATAAATATACTTGGTCTTCTGTGCCACTTGGTATGGATGTAACACTCTCAACAAAACCTGAGTTGCCAAACGGATGCTGATGCCATCCAACTGTATTGTTTGCAGGGTCATAACTGAGACCTATCAAAACACCATCAGAGCGCACAAACCATAAAATTAATTCTGGTTCTTGCTGCCATACCATATCTACCAAACCACCTTTAGCAAGATGTTCTCCTAATATGGTTAAGTCTCTTCCCACCAGACCATCCGTATTTAAATCAAAAGTAACTTCTTTTACTTTCTCACCACTTTTTTGCACCAGTATTGTGCTTGCTCCTGCTCGAAGTGGGCGCACATTCGATGTACCAAAGGTAGTTTCTCGTAATACATTTACCGATGTAGGAGTAACGGCAGCTCCTTGTGTGCCACCTGATAAGGTAAACTCTGCGCTGGTAGTAAGAATTTGCAAGAACCGTCCTGGTATCATGTGCTTGATTACATTCACTTGGTCAGATGCAATCGTAACATTAATGGCATCATCATCATTTGTACCAGGACTATGATTAGTAAAATCATCTGTTACTGACCCAAAAATACTTTGTGGCTGTGCCGTTGTACCAGCAAAAAACAATCTTTCTTCATAGAATGCTACGGCTCTTGGAAATCCATTTCGACTGCTAAATGCCCCTCGTGACCAGCGTGTTGTTCCATCTGTTGCATTTTTTGGTAACACAAGTGTGTTAATATTTCCATTTACCGAGTTATTTTGCACCACGGCTGTTGCTGATGTAGTGCTTGCTACGGCTGTAATTTTAACAAATCCTGTGCCACTATGTTGAAACTGCCATGTATGATTGCCATACACCTCTGAGCCTGATATATGAACAGGTGCTTGCGCTCCTGTTTGCTCATTACTCCCAGCATCTGTTTTCTTGTACACATTGCCATTGTGTCTAACTAAATCATTCTGTGAATAGGTATCAGACGTAGACCACGCGTCATGTTGCACTTCAACAATATCTCTGAATCGAAACAATGATCCTACATCTGATGAATCAAATAAACCAGCCGAAGCGGTCAGTGTCACTGTTCCTGTATTAGCATCCGATGTAATGGTTGTTGTGCCTATATTCTCATCTTCATAAGGGCCATCTACAAAATCTACATCTGCCAATGTAAAAGACGTAGCCGTTGTTCGTGTAAGCTGCGCTGGTGCATGACTGCGATGTGCGATAAACATCACATCTGCTGATTGTGCAAAGGTGAGTTCTTTTACTTGTGCTACGGTATAGGTAGTCGGTACTTCCACAATTTTACCAGATGTACCCCCTGAAGAATAGGCTGTAAAAGCAGAGCTATTAATACCTGATAACTCAAATGTATTATCTGTTTTATTTGCAACGGTAAACTCTCTGTTATTGAGTTCTGTCATACCCACAATGCCTTTGAGGAACACTCTATCGCCATCGTTGTACCCATGAGAAGAAGATGTAACTTCTGCAGTAGTTCCTGTTGTAATTCCAGTTATGGATTTTGTTGCTTCGGTCAGTATTTCCTCTTCGTTATAAAAACGAATATAGTTGAGACCAAACTCCAGCACATAAGATACAGGCTCTTCTGATGCAGTATCTGCGCCATATTCAAAGTTTACGAGTCGTACTTCACCACCATCTTTGGATGAATGCACATAAAAACTTCCTGTTCTTCTGGTAATGCCGCCTTGAGGAAAGACCACCATGTTCTGCAAGGTTTGCACCCCTGCATTATATTTTTGTAAATCAACTCTGCCTTCTAATCTGGGCGTTAACTCACCTGACTGGAAGTTGGTAACAATGGTTGATACTCGTGCCATATTACACTCTTACATCAATAAATTCACTTGAGGTCAATCTATCTGGTACACCTTCCATAGCATCCATTGCTTTAGCTTCTGATAATCTGGCTTGATATAATTGATATATCTGACCTGATAAGGATGAACTTCCTGTTATTGCATATGCAACTTCAGAAGCTAGTTTATGTGCTATTGTGCTTGATAATAAACTGTCATATTCTTCTGTATCGGTAACTCTTGCTACATATATTATCTTGCAAGCTGTCTCATCCGATAATACTTTTCTTCCTTCTATTTTAAACATAACCTGTGATTCATACGCAGCTATATCTTGATTTATACTATCAGTATAAAAGGATAGAACACGTAAGCAAAATGGGTCTGTGGGAAGGGAGAACTGGCTTGTAAATCCAAATGCAGGTGCATCAGAATCTTTAGCTAATGATGCTCTGCGTATAGCAGAGTTCCAAGGATGAGAGCGCAATACTTGGTCACGTACTGTTGTAAATCTTCTGTTACATAATTTGGCTTCTTTAGAGTTTTCATCGAGAGAAGTTATTGTAGCTGCACCAAGTAAATCCATTGATTCATTACAAATATCAACAACAGAAGACATATCTTTTATCCTTTAAATTATGTTAGGGCAGTACCTTATCATGAGTCAGCACTGCCCCAAATTATTTAGTCTACGGCATATTCAATAATGAACGCCATGTCTCCTAATGTTCCACCAGTAGCATTAAAAGTTGCTGCTACATAAAGTGGCTCACCTGGGTCTGCACTTAAACCGCCAAGCTCATAAAGCTTTTGACCTGTTGTATTTAAGTCAAGAACTTCATAGCGAAGTTCAGCAAGGGCTGCGCCATCTGCAACAGAAGTTGCAAGACAGTCCTCATCTACAACAGTATTGTCTAACTTATATAAGCCAACATTATAAGTACATGAACCACCTAATGCATCTGCACCAATCCTGATAGATACAAGATTAGCGTGTGATGGTATAGGAGCAAGATAAACGATATCATTATCTGTGCTGTCACCAGCAGCCAATGCTACGTTTCCTGATGCTATTCTGATTCTTCCACCTAACTCACTTGCTGGATTAGCAACTTGAGGTAGTGCAAGATAATTTGCGACTAAGTCGGAATTTTTAGTTGTCATTTTCTATTCTCCTATCTTAGTCTGGTGTTTCATCACAGAATATTTTTACGACTTTGGACTCTTCCATCCGCACCGCACCAATATCCATGCAATAGTAAACTTGAGTTGCATACCCTTTATCAGAACGCTCATCAATTCTTGCAGAAACATCTTTGCCTATTCCAAGGGTAATACCATCCTCTGCCCATGCAAAACATGAACGGATGTCATTTGAATCTACATCAAGACGATTTGTCATAATAAATTCAAAGCCTAAGAATGTATTGATATCACCTTGAGCAAGAGCTTTTACAGTGTTGAAGTCTGAACTGGTAACCTGAGTTGTACCAAGTAAGTCTTCAATCTGCTTTGGCCCTACTGCAATGTAACGTGCGATAGAAGGGTCAACATCGTTTAAGTCCATCTTACGCTTTGCTTCAAGCAACTTGGCAATGGTCAATCCATCATTAGATGAAGCTGAACCTACCATGTTTGCTGTTGCGTCTAGTGTAGCTGAACCAGAACCTGTTTCGCCTGTTGATGCTGTACCAAGAGCTGCATCGATAATAACATCATCCATAGCACGACCCATAGCTGCTGCTGCGGCTTGTGCATATTGTGATGTTGGGTCAATTAACATACGAACTTTATCTTGGTCATCAATTAAGTCTGCATATTCGTATGATGCTAATGATACTCTACGTCTTGCGTGTGGGGTATCAAGTTGCGGTGTATCACCATGTCGGCTTGTGCGAAGCTGTGCTGTCGCTTTACCAATCTGGTCTATAAATGCGTTCTTACCAACAACATTTTCTATATTAACTGCGTCACGTAAACGGCTACCCTTTTGCTGTGAGAGCATTTGCACATTAGCAGAATATTGTTGCACGAACGCGGTTGTTACTTGTGAAGACATTTTTAACTCCTTCTTTCACAAATTGCGTTTATACTTTTATCGATGTGCTACCCTCACGGACACGTCTAGGCTTTTTAGTTGCCGTAGAACTATCGTCTATCCGATTGTCTTCAGGACGGTTTGAACCGCTACCCTTTACAACCCAACTCCAAAGCAACTCTGCTTTTTGTTCAAGTTGGCTTATATCTAAAATATCCCTATTTGCACAAGTTTGCAAGAGGTTACATATTAACTCGTTTCTAGCAATGATAATGTCATTATTATCCATGTATCATTTCCATTAATTCATTTACTCTATTTATGGCTCTTTGCCTTCCAACATAGTTCTTTTTATCTGTGTATTCTGGAGAGTTCATAATAGAAGTAACTTCTGCTTGCGCTTCACTAGGTGTGAGTTTACGTGTTTGTGTTGCATCTGCAATTGTATCTTCACTGGTAGAAGAGCTAACAAAGTTAGCAATTTCAGAAAAATACTTTATAACTCTAGGGTCATCACCAAACTTTAAACCACTAGCTAACTCTAATTCATAAATATCAGAGTCCCCAAACTTACCAAGCAAACCTTTAACACTTGCAAGTTTATCATCATAAGCCTGACCCCATTCTTTTTTTAACCCATTAATGGTTTCTTCTTTTAATGTTTCCTGTTGTCTGCTTACTTCTTCCTGTGATGTGCTTACAGTAGATTTATAATATTCCATTACACCACTTACCTGACTAGGTGTAAGGTTAAGTTTATGGGCTATGTCTTTGAAATTATTAGCAACTTCTTCTGTTACTACATTACCATCAACGGCAACTTCATACTTATCGGATGTTTCTGGTACACCTAGATACTGATGTATTTTGCCAAGCTGTTCTTCAGATGGGTTTTTAGGGGCAGCTAGTTTATCTGCGCCTATAAGTTGTTGTGCATTTACATAGGATTTAGCCAGATTACCTACATCTTTTATGGGGGATAGACTTGGATGTGAGCGTAATTCTTCTGGCAACTGGTTTAAGAAATCGTTACCAGAACCGCCCTGTGCTACTTCTGCTGGTGTTTCTAACACCGTTGTAGTTGGCTGGTCTACCTGTTCGACTATCTGTTCTTCCATTTTTACTCCTTATTAATCATATTGTTGATGTGTAAGAAAACAGCACGTTTTCCTTCTTCAAAGGCAGATGCATTAGCATCTCCTGATACGTAACTGGTTGTCATCCAGTGACATCTGTTTGCTAAGTCTGTAAATACCTTCTTGCCATTTTCAGATGTAAATGTCTGAGTGTACATATCTCTTAGCTGTTCTATTTCTTTTTGCCTTGCTTCTTGTGTATAGGCTTCATTTTCTATTGATTCTGCCATTATTTACTTACCATCCTAACTGCTTGCGCTGCTTGCGCGGTATCGGCTACATCCTGTGATAATGCTTCACGTTCTTGCATAGCCTGTTGCATTTCTTGACGTTGTTGTCTCATAGCATCTACTTCACGTTGAGATTTCAATGTCATCTTAGGTACACCCAGACTATCTGTAATGTGCCGCACCAAACCATCTGGGTCTATGTGGTCACCTACAGGCAATGCCTGTGCTAATGGCATAAGTATTTCTAGTGCCTTCATAGTATTATTGAGACTGCTAGATTTCTGTGCCATAGCAAGTGGTGATACATATTCTATATCAATGTCCCTTCCTTGTATTAATGCTGGTGGTTGTTGTAGCATATCTTCTCTTAACATTAATGCAAACACACGGTCTATTAATGGACGTAGCATTTCATTCATTAATCTTCCAAGAACAGGGCCAATAACTCTCATGCGCTCTTCTTGTCTTTGTATAACTTCTGTTGCTGTCATATTAGGAGAGCCACCAACAAGTATTTGGTCTACATAAAAGGCAGAGCGAATAGCCTGTCTTCTTTGCTCTTCCATATTCAATCCAACATTTGTATTACTGCCTGTATTCAATGGTGTAATCGTATCTCTCGTACCAGAGCGATAGAAGTTTAAACCACCAGGCTGTGTTCTTACAGGCAACATAAAGCCATCATCAGGAACAAGTAACGGTGGGTCGATTTGTTTTTGCGCTGCCTGTATGATTGTTTTGCTCATTAGGTTTAACATTTTAACATCTGGCAATGCCGTCATCGCAGGAGAACGCCCCATTATCTCACCTGTACTTTTTAAGAAACGAGGTACGATGAACGGCATTTCTTCAAAGCCACCTTCTGATAATATCATGTGTGTTTTACTGCACACATATATCGAAGCAAATGGCATATTTATATTATCACGTTTGGTAATATCTCGTGTCATACGAGGTGTTATAATATGTAATATTTCAACTGGTTCTTCTGGATTCTTTTTAAATACTTTGGCTATATGGTCACTTATATTCTCTTCACCAAATCTTTGTACCGCTGCTTTTGCAGAAGACTCATACTTTCGATACACCGTATCTACCATGCCATGTAGGTCTTCTTGAACATAAAACTCTGATATATGGCGTGTAGAACATCGAAGCTGTTTGTCTTCCCCCATTTCAACAAACATACAGCCTGTACCAAACACAACTAAATCTACATATAACTCATGCACTTCAGTCTCAAAGTTAGATTGATTAAATAATCTCATCATACGTTTTGAGGTATCTTGCAACCATTCACGTACATCATCATCTCTGTTTATATCTGTATCTTTGACATCCAGATGAAACCAAGGTGATGCACCGCTAGTCAGCATACCATGCAATGAAGAAGCCAATAAATCTACAGCTTGCAAAGCTGTGCCATCATATATTTGTTCCATGCGCTTTTCGCCTTTGGAACGCTTCTTTACTATCTCTGCTTTTCTAGGAAGCATATAATCTGCCAGTTCCTGATAATGGGTATTCCATGTATCTCTCTGGTCTTCAACATACTCGAAGCGTTTGAGTAATGCTTTTAATTCTTCATCTATCATTTAATTATCGTGTTACTTGTGCCAGTATCCTGACCAAGTAATCCTGCAACAATGGTAGAGCCTCTACCTTTTCTGCCTACTCTTTGCCTTCTTACACCTTCTTCAGCAAGAGCTGCGCCTAATTCCATATCTGGTTCTGGTGGTGGTGGGGGCGGTGG
>TARA_R100001463_G_scaffold37021_3_pt1 | contig 19185 bp, 8 predicted proteins | sample TARA_R100001463 | Tara Oceans TARA_R100001463 (sample SAMEA2622242) | marine metagenome | biome: marine biome (ENVO:00000447); feature: deep chlorophyll maximum layer (ENVO:xxxxxxxx); material: "saline water (ENVO:00002010), including plankton (ENVO:xxxxxxxx)" | depth 40 m
GATAGTGCAGAACTTATTAAATTAAATAGTCGAAGTGATTCAAATGACAGAGGTAAAAAACTATTAGGCTACAAACTTTCGGTGGAGATGAAACGGTTCGGCAGGAATACATGAGGGAATAAAAAATGGTAAGTAATGAAGTGTTTGTAGGTGCAGGACAATCGGTTACCTTTGTACCGGAAACTAATATATATCTAGCAGACTGTTCTAATACTACAGGTACAACTCATACTGTAATAGATTCTTGGAATGGAGATATATCTTTAGTTCCTAAATTATATGTAGGTTGTATGGCTAAAGTAGAATTAAGTAACGGAACATTAGTTGGTCATTTTATGATAGTAGATAATACTTCTACTTCTTTAACATTTAATGAATCAATACATGGTTCAGATTTAACCAATTTAGATGTTACAATTTTATCATACGGTTCTCCCGTTCCATCTGTAGTAACTTTAGATACTCTTGGTGCTACAAATACAGGTTCTAGTACCACAGGAGCAGATGCTTCTGCTATTGCTACTGTTACCATTACATATGCAGGTGGTAGTGGTACTGAGGCTAGTTATAGTAATATTGCTTTAGAAGGTTCACTAACAGGTAGTGGGGCTTTTGCAACTATAGTAGTAAATAATTCTAACGTTATAAGTTCGGTAACAATTACAAAAGGTGGAGATGGATATGTGGTGGGAGAAACTCTTTCACTAGTTACGTCTAGTGGCTTCGGTGGAGGAAGTGACCCAACTGGAATTCCTACTTTAGATGCAAGTGCATCAAGTGGTAACAATGCTAGATTAACAGTAGCCTCTATTGCTACACACGGACATACTGTATTAAGCGATTCTTGGTTAGGATTAGTAAATAGTTTTACCCCACCTACAGTTGAAGTTACACTTAATCAAATGAATTTGGCATTAGGTGGAACAAGAAACTTTACACATCAATATAAAGGTGCTGAAACAGTTAGTGGTGCTTCTTTTGATGTAAACATGAATAATGGCTCATGGCTATATTATACACTAGGAAGTATGAGTGTTTCAGAAGGTGGTAATGCAGGTTCAGCATTATCAAGTGCTTCAACTGCTAAAACTTTTATTAATAGAACTACAGGTCAAATTGTTAGAACAGTTTTAGGGTCTGTTACTAGTACTACCGGAGGGGCTATGATGGTATGTCCACCAATAAAAAGTGTTTCTAATTTTACAGAAAGAACTACTAATGATTTAGTATATACATTTACAGAATTAAATGGTGATTCTCTCCCATCATTTGCTATAGATATGACACATACAAAGGCTAGTAATTCTGATAAGTTAGATGCATTAAGTGGAACACCCGATTCTGCTCACGACAATATGTGGGCAAAACTAGCAACAGGTTGTCAAGTAAACAGTCTTACTATGAATTTTGCAGAAGGAGAAGAACTTAAAGCAAGTGTTGATTTAGTTACTAAAACACTTTTTGATTGTCCTGAATTATATTATCCACAAAGAAATGTTAGTACTGTTTCTGATTTACATAACTTCGGAACAACTGTAGAGAATTATCCGTTTATGTTTTCTGATGGTGGAATTAAAATATTTGGTCAAACTTTTTCTAGAATAAAATCCGGTTCTCTTGCTATTTCTAATAATCTAACTGCTCATAGATTTATTGGTAACTATGACCGTAGAAGTGTTAGCCATCATACCCCTGCTCAAAGAACATATGATTTAAATTTCACAATGTTAATTACTGATACAAGAGTTTGGGAAGAACTTAGAAGAAGTGATGAATTTAATGCTAGTGGTGCAGGAGTACCTAGTAGTGGGGTAGTTCAAATTAAATTTACTAAACCTACTTCTACTGCTCATAGTAATAGTGTTACAGAAGAAATTATTGATTTACAATTTTCAGATTATATTGTAGATTCGGTTACATTCCCGTTTCCCGATGATAAGTCTGCTCTAGAAGTAGAAGTAACTATGAAAGCAAGAACATTAACTCATGCTTCATATACAGGTAGTTGGGAAATTATTAATACAGATTAGGAGGATATTCAGTAAGTAGGATATTCTAAAAAATTAATTTCCATCAACATTGTTTGTTTGTTGATTTTAAAAGTAGGTGGAAAAGAAAATGAGTAATGTAATAAATGATAAGAGTAGGTTGTTTGCAACCATAGAAGAAACGATGCATGAGATAAAGGTCGCAGAAGATAGCGATGATATCATAAAAGTGTGGGTTAAAGAACCTACATGGCTACAAGTAGAAGCGGCACTTTCATCCGTAATGGACGTAGATGCTAGTACACAGGCTATGACTTTAAATCTAAACAAAATGTATAAATTCATGGTATCTGAATTTATTTCACGAACAGAACCTTCTTTAACACATATTGAGATATTAAGATTAAATCCTTATATTGGTTCACAACTAAAAGATATTATGCCCAATCCTTTTTTTGATGTAGCGGGGGCTGATACGGGAAAAGACAACAAATAAGAAATGCATTCTCCGGTAGACCCGTAGACTCTAAATTAGCGTTTAGTATTATGCTATATTCTTATTGTAAAATATTTAACATAAGTCCTCATGAAGCAAGACATACTAAAATGTCTTTAATGCTACAAATGATTACAATACACTCCGAAGCAGAAGCGATAAAGGCAGAAAAATTAGAAAAAGAGTTAGGAAAGGTGAAGACAAATGGCAGATGAAGAGTTTCAAGCCATAACTGCATATGGTAAAGCAGTACAAGAATTAGCAAATAGTACAGATAGTGCGGCTTCTGCTTTTGCTAGTGCGGCTAAAGGTAGTGAAGCATGGACTATGGCTAGTCGTATTTTATCCGGTTCGGGTTTATGGAAATTACAGAATTATGTTAGGTCTGTTGGTAATGCAATTAACATATTTAATAATAATTCAAAGGAAGCAGAATTGAAAATGATTCAACAAATGGAATCAACAATGAAGTTAAGTGAAACATATGCTAGTTTATCAAGAGATATTAAATTAGCATCAAAAGAAACAGGTAGGTTTTTTGAAACGGTTAGCATGATGCAACCAAAATTATCTTCCGCAGAAGCAAGTGCGTTGGCAGTAGCAAAATTAACTGACGTACAGGATAGAATAGGTGATAGAATATTACAAATTGGAGAGAGAGCAGGTATGAATCCTAGTAGACTGAGTAAATATATGAAACCATTTAGAGAATTACAAAAGGGCGAAGAACCACGTTCAAGATTTGGTTATGCCGGAGAAGTAATTAGTGGTTATGGTAAAGGAATAGCAAACTTTTTTGGAAAAAAAGATGGTGACGAAAGAAGTAATTTTCAAAGAGTATGGGAGCGAGGTCAAAAAATTATTACTAGTATTTTAGAAGTAGCAGGAAAGGGTATTAAATTTTTCTTTAAAACTATTCCAGTTTTATTATATGGTGCATTATCTATACTAGTAGGAGTAATGCTACAAGTTATGCTATATGGTTCACTTATTGCAATAGGTATAATGGCGGCAGTTAACATTTTTAAGAAAATGGAATTAGGTTCGGTTTTAAAAATGGTTATGGGTAAACTAGAGGTTGGAAATATATTCTTAGAAGGATTAAGGGAGATTTTAGAAGGCGTATGGAAAATGTTAACTGCTATTTTTCAAGGAGATTTTTCACGGTTTTTTACAGGTATGGGGCAAGTTCTTTTAGGAATTGGAAAAGTATTAGTTAGTGCAATATTATTACAACTTGGTGTAGTAAGTTCTTTGATTATAGGAGTAGTAAATATGTTACCTAGTAAAATAGGAGATGCGATAAAAAAGGCAATAGGAAACATACTTGGATTTGCTAATGGTGGTATTACTAGGGGAGGACTTTCTGTAGTAGGAGAAAGAGGGCCGGAATTGGTATCATTACCTAGAGGGTCTAGAGTTTATAGTAACGCTCAAAGTCAAAGAATGGGTGGTGGAGGTAATAATATTCACGTTCACATTAGTGGTAGAGTTGGTGCTAGTGACGCAGAAATTAGAGATATAGCAAATAAAGTAGCAAGAGAAGTTAACCTAAGAATGAATAGAACAGGTAGTGCAGTAGGTAGATTCTAATGAGTGGTGAAGATTTTAATAATTTTTCAGTCTTTTTACAATTACAAAGAAGGTCAGAAACAGGAGTTGGACATGAAAATAGAATACCATTATTTGTAAATGATATTCAAATTTCTACGAATAAACAAGCACTATCTTTTGGAGTACCCTTTTCAGGATTAACTACAGGAGAATCTAAAACTTTGACATTTGATACAGGTAAAGCAGAAAAAACTGTAAGTTTAACAGGTTTGTTATTAGGACAAACTATACACAAGAAAAAAAGTACAGAAGCCGAAACTAAAAGTGTTAAGTTAACTTCTTATGAAATGGCACAACTAATACATTCTTATGTAGATTCTAGTGCGTTACAAGATGACCAATCTCTAAATACTTTAGTTATTTTAATTCCTAGTAGAGTAGATGAAAACTTTGTTTACCATTCTCAAAGTTGGGATGGAATTGGACCATCTGATGATGTTTCAGATTTAGATATTAGTAAATTACCTCAAATACCTTTTTCTTTTAAGAATAGAGAATATGATAATGATTTTACTGCCTTTACTAAAAATCCTGCTCCTTATTTTACTCCATATACTGACATGACTACTGATAACACTACAGTAGGTATGCGTGGGATAATTCGTTCATTTTCAACATCTATTACAGGTGCAGATTTTCCGGCGGTACAATTTACATTGGAATTCTTAGTGTCTACTGTAATATCGGATAATCCACTAAGTTGAGGTATATGGTATGGTTAATTCTTATGTCGGAGAAACATATAAATTAGTTTTTCCACTATTAAGTAAAGGTTATTTAAACTTAAATTTTTCTAATAACAATATTGATACAACTTCAGACCCCAATGTAACCACATTGTCTACAATATGGAAGCATACTGATTCTTTTACATTAGAAGCAGTTATAACTCCTTATGATGTAAATGGAGATGCTAATAGAACAACAGGTAATGGTGTCTTAACTTCTACTAAAACTCCCCCATATCCTAATGATAGTTTATCTAGTAGGGCTAGTACATATCAAAGCACTGCATTACTAGGTAGAGAAGAACAAACATCATATACTGTTGCTCCGCATAAATTAATGATTTTTTACAATACTAATTTAAAACTATATTTAGAAAATACAACGTTGGGTAGTTATAATCAACCTGCTGAATATAAAGTTGTAGCACAACTTACTAAAGGTGGAATAACAAAAACAATTGAATCAGAAACAGCAATTAAATCAAATGAAATATTATTTAATAAATATGACCCTGATGGATATTACGTTGATAATTCAACTAGATATACAAAACTAACATCTAGTGCATCTAACGTTTCTCCGAGTGCAGTTGTTACGATTAGTGGTAGTGGATTACCCGTTAATACGAGTTCTAGTAGTTCAGCCGCAACTGCAACTCTTACTTGTTCAGACCATAATAGTTCTACACCTGCAAGTAGTCCAGTAGGAGCAACTGCTACAATTGATATTGGTGGTAGTGGTACTGACTTTACTGTTCCTGCTGACTCAGGAGTGACATTTGCTACAGGACAGATAGTAATAAAATCTATACTAGGAAATACAACTAGTGCAAGTGAAAATAAAGAATTAATAATATATAATGATGGAACTGGTTCTTCTGATACATTTAAGTTCTATCCTAGAACTAGTGGTAATAATGGAGATGCATTAAGTGCTATTAATTTTGGTACTAGGGCTTTTGGTTATCGTTCAGAAGGTACTCTACAAACTACCACTAATAATTTAGTGGCGGCAATTAATGCAGTAAGTGGTCTTGATATAACTGCAAATTCCCCAAACCCTAATAGTGGAGTAATAAGTTTAATATCTGATACTCCACATTCTAATTTTAATAATACTATTACTATAGGCTCTGCATTAAGTGCTACTGCTACTACGACTTTAGCAAGCAATTATACTAATGGTTCTACTTCATTAGTTTTAACAGATGCTTCTTCTTTTTCTTCAACAGGAACAGGTACTATCAGTGGAATATCTTTTTCTTGGTCTGCTAAAAGTAGCAATACATTAACTGTTACAAGTTTAGGAGCAAATTATTCTGCGGGAGTTAACATAGTCCAAATTGGTACTGATTTTGGTGTTCTAAGTGGTATGTCTAATGGTTCTGAAGGAACAGAAGTAAATAGTTATCTTACAATTACAGACCATACAAATACTACTAAAAATTACAAAGCATCAGACTCAACTGCACAAGGAACAGGAACTACAGGAACAAGTAGTGGTACGACAGTAGTGTATTATAGAAATGGAAATAGTCTAAACGCTACTGCTAATAATTTAAGGTCTGCAATTTTAAGTGCTAATGGACATGGTAGTAGTAAGTTTAGTATTAGTACTGGTAACCCCCTGACTGTAACTTCAAAAGCGAGCGGAATTGCGGGTAATAGTGGTGGTGCTAGTACTGCTATTTCTGATACAGGATTAGTAGATGCAGATTTAACTTATACGCAGTTTACAGGTGGGGTTAATGAAGTTACAACTAACAGTTTTTACTCAATAGCAGACAATACAGTTACAGGTAACATAACTAAAAGATATCAACTATCTGCTGAAAATGATACAGGTAAGGCTACCGGAACTACAGGGCTTACTACAAATGGTTTATCAGTAGTCTTCTTCAATAAGGCTAGTTCAAATAACATTACTATGCAAAATTTAGAAACTGCTATTGAGAGTAGTAACGGACATAATGGTAGTATTACAGTTTCTAGGAGTTCGGCAGTTTTAACCTTAACACAAGCAACAACAGGTAGTAGTGGGAATTTGGGTAATAATGATATTTTAACAAATTCTTTTTCAGGATTTAGTGATACAGGATTTTCGGGGGGTAGTTTTACTGCCGGACAAACACCCGATAAATACTTACAAGTTACAGATGCGGCAGGAACAGTAAGAAGATATCATGCGGCTACAAGCGAATCACAAAACTCTACTGCTACAATAGGTGGAGTAATTTATGTTTATTTCACTAATAGTTCTACTCCTTCAACTGTTGCTACTAATCTTAAAAGTGCCATTGAAAGTAGTAATGGACATAATGGTAGTATTAGCGTTTCTAGAAGTGGAGCAGTTCTAACATTAACTATTACTACTAGTAATAACCAAGCAATAAGTAAAACTCTTGGTAATAATTTAGTAATAAGTAATGCAGGAAGTGTAAGTAATGGTGTTCATTCTTGGAATACTTCTAATAATTTAACTATTAATGTTGCTTCTAATGAGGCAATTAAGATTGGAAGAGGGGCTAAGATTTATGATTCCAGTATAAACTTAATTGGAACAGTGGCATCAGTTAGTGGAAATGCCATAACATTAACATCTGCTCCTGCAATTGTGGTTACTAGTACTTTATATGTAAATCAACCAAAAGAAGCATTATACTTAGAAGAGATATTTAAAATTTCTATGAGTTATAATAGAGGAACAGTGACTTTATTTATAAATGGATTTGAGGTCGCAAAGGAGAAAACACATATAATAAATTTTCAATTAGATAGTTCTGATTGTAAAATTGGTAGAGGAACTAACAATCAAGAACAATTTTATGGTGAGTTATATGAAATAGCATATCATAAAGGAAGAGAACCATGTGCTAGTAATCGGACTCTAACTCCTAGTTACAACGATATTTTATTTTATTATCGGTTTGGTGGTTAAAGATGACAGGCAGAATAATATATCCAGTAAATGCAGGTGTTAACCCCGACACAGTTGTAAGTGATTATCTGAACAAAAGTGACGAGTTTGATAATACAAGAGCCTTTACTTCTGTTTCAGTTAATCCGATTTTAAAGGCTATAGATTTAGAAGAAGAAAACTCTACTAGTACGAGTGATTTTGTTGCTTCTGCTATTTTTACAGAAATAAGAAATACTTCTCATAATTTAGGAATATCTAATGATAGTACAGATAGAGTTGGAAATAGATTATTACCTACTAGTGCCAATCTGTCTGATTATTCTTCTACACATGTCAATAGTCCTTCCTTTAAAATAAAAATATATAATGCCGATGTTAGTAATACTGCTATCAATCGAAAGGTAACATATGCTGTAAATAATAACTATCCTGCTTCTGCTACAGTAGGGATAGATATTGATAACTATGATTATTTTATATTATTAAATCCTGAAATTGTTAGTGTAGGAACAGATACAGTTAGACCACATTTTGCTAAAATTACTAATATAATAGCCTTTGATGAATTTGGGGATGGTATAGAATTTGAACCTAAATATCATTCACCTATACCTAAGAATACAAAATTTGAAATTTATAAAGGCCCACCTAAAACAGATACTAGTATATTAGCAGTAAGTTACGGATTAAGAGGGGATGCTTCTGCGTCAACTCCAAAATATGATACTATAAGCACTGTTAGTTTACCTACATTTTATTTTTATAATGATAGATTAGATGTTAAAAATCAATTAGACTATGGAGAAAAATACACATTAACATCTACGAGATGGTGGGGATATTCTACTTCTATAACAATAAATACACTTACTAGTGCGTCAACTCCTGCTTTAGCCCAATATGAAGCAGGTAGTGCTAGTAAATACTTTACAATGAGTCAAGCAGATTATAATAAATTAATAGTAGGTCAATCTCTTTTTAACACAGGAGGCGGATTTATTGGTAATGTTGAAAATAAATCAGTTGTTAGTAGTGAGTATAGAGTATACATAGATTATGCTAGAATAGCACTTGGGGCAATTAGTAGTAATGTTACATATAAAATTGGTAAGACTCACCAAAATATTGTATTTAAGACAGAAAATAAATTTGGAGATGCTATTCCTAACTTAGGTAAATTTAGTTTAGATGCTGTCTTTGTAGATGAAAATGAAGATACCGACATAACAGATTCAGGAAATGCATTTAATCCGATAAGATGGCATACGGCCTTTCCTAATGCAAAACGACATAGTTCTGATTTAATTGCAGTTACCGCTAATTCTGAAAATGGTTTACTAGTTGGCCCACAAAAATATTTATCTTTTGAAAAATCTAAATATCAAAATGATATCATCCCGAATATTAATTCTTCTTTATTAAATAAACCTATAAGTAAGTTAAGTCAAATGGCTAGAGTTAGTATTCATGATAATACAGGTATATCATATAGAAAATATAAAGAAAATGATATATTTGAAATGAGAAATGCTATATATAACACTAGTTTTAAACCTAAAACAATAGAAAATTATCTTTCCGAAACAATAGAAATTATGGTAAGTAATACTTCTAGTACAGTATTTACAGTTAGTAACTTAACAAATAAAATAGATTTATCTGCTTATTTAGCAACTAATGATATTGTATTGATAGATAACTACTATTATGTTATTGATACTTTAAACACAAAGGCTTCTGACACTACCCAAACTTTTACAATTAAGGCTAAAAGATTGACAACGGCTTCTACATGGACAGTTACAAATACGGTAGAAAATGTAGATAAAAAAACTTTACAAGTTTCTGCTATTAGTAATACATCTTATATTAATTTTGATTTTGAATCAGATACCGAAGTAGAACATTTAAGGTCTAACTTAGTAACTATTAATTCACATTCTATTGATAAAACTGCTACAAGAATGTATAAAACTAGAATAGTAACTAACAATTTTCCTAATCATGTAAATGAAATAGAATTTTCTGATAAGAATAATAGATATGCAAAGATACTAGATGCGTCAAGAAAATTTTATCAAAATACTAATATTAGTAGATTATATTATTATGCAGGGGCATATGCTATAACGGATGATGTCTTTACAGGAAAAATTGAAGATATTAAAGTCAATCAAGAAGACGGACAAACTTTTTATGAAATTGTAGGAAGAGATGATACTTCTAAATTATTAAATAAAACTATTACTACTAATTTAAAGAGTACTAGTGATATGAATTATTCTAGTATTACTCCTATACTAAATGTAACTTCTCATGGGAGTGCGGTTACTGTTGATAATACATCTTTAGTGGTTACTGTTACAGGAGTTGCTAATGGTACATTAGATGGAACACTAACAGATATTACCAAATATGGTATAATTGCAAATCAAGATGGAATTTTGATAGGCGAGGTTTCTTCTGCTAGTATTAGTAATACTACTGTAACTATAACATTGAGTCATCCTACTACTTTAGTTTCATCAGATATTACAAGTATAAAGTATTATGACCCCTTTTCTGATAGTTATCATAATTACATTAGTGGCGTTAAAATGTTAGGTAGTAATATATTAAATACAGATACTACATTAAATGGTGTAGATTTAATTGAGAAAGGATTATCTTTTGATAAAGGTTTAGATATAGATTATAGTAGTGCTTTTAGTACTACACCATTATTTAATTCTTCTAACACAGGGTCTTTTGAAACAGACAATACTTTAGGTTATGATATCAATACTCCAAAATCTATTGCGGCTAATGATAGTGATTTTGGTATTTTAATTGGTAATGAAAACGGTGTAAGTATTGACCAAAATGATATCACAACTATCAATTCAGAAAGTTTTGATATTGTTAATATACAAGAAAAAGATGAAAGTAATAGTATTCTATCAGTTGCTCCTAGATTTCCCATGATTTTAGGAAGAATTGAAGTCAATAGTTCTGACACTAGAGGAAATGCTAGTATCTATACTGTAAATAATAATGTAAATGTTGGTGGTATAATACATACATTAGATGATACACATTCTAATTTGTATACACCAAAGCAAACTATTCGATATTGGGATATGCAGAAATTTCCTGCCGGAACACTAACAAGAACTTCTGATACTATTTATTATTCAGGGAAACGTCCTCAGAAAATTCAAGGTTATGCGGTTGGATATGGTGTTAGAGTAGATGGTACGACTGTTACTCCTACTGAGACACCAACAAATCTGCCTATTAATGGTAGTAATACACTTAACAATTGGACATACCTTCAGAATTTTTATGGGCAACCTCAAAGTAAATTAATACAATCTTATGCTACAGTTGTAACAAGTGGAAATGCTCAATTCTTTGAAGCCAACATACCATATGGGGAATTTGAACAGATAGACCCTAGAACATTACCATTTGAATTAATGGCTACAGGAGATATATATCCTAACTCTAAATTACGTTGGACTCATATGGGAAATACAAATCATAGTAGTTATACTTATGATAATTATGGAATTTTATTAGAAGAACCATCTAGAGATTCAGCAACAACCACTACACATCAAAAATATGATGGTACAAGTAATCAAACTATTTCCGGTGAAAATAATTTTGAAACTAACACTATAACTACGGCAACTCAAAGTCCTTCTAATATGAGAAGATATGGTGTTATTAGATTAGTTGAAGCAACCTTTGATTGGCATTTTAATCCTATAGATTATGAATCATTAAAAAATGTAGAAGAAATCCCAACAGTTAATTATTTTGATTATGTAATGATGGCGAAACCTACACTTCTAGCAGATTCCGATTCAATTACAATAGGTAATGCTAATGATGTTCATGTCAATGCACATAGCGGAGTTAGTGATGTTATCTCCAATGTATATTTTTCTACAGACTACATTGGTTCTAATGATGCTGATGGCACAGATACTAATTTACCAAATGGTTTTATTGCGGGAAGACATGGTACTGATTGGGATGATGTTAATGATTTTTCAGGAAACTATAGTAATCGTGGACAAAGTAATCCACTTACTGCTAACAGTTTATTAGAATTTGCAGGATATGCTTCGGGTAGCGATATTAAGTATATAGGAACAAATGCTTTTCAGATACATAGAACTACTGACCACATCATAGATAATTTAACTACTTCAGGAAATTCTAGAGCCGGTGTTATTGAGGCTAGACAACGAAGAACTAAAGATATTCGATTTACTAATGTATTTATTAGTGGGTATGAAACTAAATTGGCTAATTTTAAACTAGGACATTTGAAAGATGGTTCTTCTGAATTTTTACCGCAAAATATTATTTTACCCATTATTACACAAGATGAAAGTGGTGAAAGTAATAATAAAGATAAAGACTTTAGTCCTTTTATTCATGCTGATGATTGGTTTAATCAAGATACAACTTGGTTACATATATCTAGAGTAATGAACGCTTTGTCTCAAAGAAAAAATAATAATCAATCTAGAACACGTATTAAAGATAAATATGGATTAGGAATTACTTCTGATAATGCGGACACTGCAACGGCTCATCCGTATAATAATTGTATTGGAGTGTTTAAAGATTTAGTAGATGCTACAACTGCTAATAAGATTTCATTTCCTAATAATACAGTAGTTTCAGGTCCACTTTCTTTAGACACTACTGCAAGATATGATGCATATCTAACAGCGTTAGGAGTAGATAATGACCAAGACCAATTAACTCTTAATTCTATGATACAAGAATATCCTAGTACTAATTTATCTATGGGGGGTACTAGAGTTTCGGCTGATTTCTTAATTAACAAGCGAGGACTACTTAATAGTACTAGCACAACTCATACAGAAAATACACACGAAGCAGGAACAGTAGCATCTGCACAAATGGTAGTTAAACCAATATTTGATTTAACTGCGGTATCAAATACACTGGTGTTTAGTAATAGTAATAAAACTGTAACATTTACACATAATGCGGAAAGTCTTCATACATGGTTAAGTTTTGTACCTAATCTAACAGGACACTATATTGTATCTGAAAAGTTAACTAGTGGTAACACAATTAGACAACAAAAAGACTTTGGGCATCCTAACTTTATTAGTAAAATTACTTCTCATACTGTTTCTACTGCTCCTACTGATAGTGCAATTGAAACACATACAATTATCTTTGATACTGCTATTGATGTATCTAATAATGGTACAGTGTATAGATTAATGAAAATAAATGAAACTACTTTCGATAATACTACAGGACAAGTTGCCTTTAATGTTATGCAACATGACGAAACTGCGGTTAATTTTAAATCACTAGGTAAAGACGATGAAGACTTTGAGTTTCAAGAATCTGTTTATGAAATGTTTTTATTATTAAATATAGATACGGCTAATACATTTATAGAAAGTAGAACAAACTCTACCGTTAATACTGGCTTTACCGATGGAGAAATAATTAATGCATATGTAACCGATGGAGAAAATTCTTCTAAAGTGAACATTACAGTATCTACTACGAGAAAAAAACTGTTAAATGTAACAGAATCGGCTTTAGTTTGGGATATTGGAGGTACTGTAAATGGTAATGGGGTAGTTTCTGTATCAGAAATATTCGATATCACTTTAGGTACTAAAACTAAACTTAAGGATGCAAAGGTATGTCATATAGGAACTACTTTTGATGTAGGTTCTAATATAGATACAGAGATACAAAATATAGTAGAAGAGGCAGGTTTAGAATTTGACCATACTAATACTTACATAGAAGAGACAAATAATATTGTAGAATCTCAAGGGTCTAATGGTAATTTAGGAATACACATAAATAAAATAAATTGTTATTCTGTTATAGAAAATGTTTCTGTTGGTGATATTTTATATACAGAACAAGGTAAGTTAGTGGGTGTAGTTGAAAGTATTGGTCAAGGATTTGGAAGTAGTGTTAATAATATGATAGTATTTACTGCGTTATATTATACACCACAACAAGGAGATGAACTAGTAAAAATTAATAAAACTACATTTACAACAAATATTAATTTACAGAACGTTGATTTACTAACAACCTTAAATGCACTAGCATCTAAAAGAGGAATAGAATATAATTTGAAAAATGGACAAATAAATACTAGAGAGTTTGGAGATACTAAAAAATTAAGAAAATATGAAATTAGTTATGAAAAAAGTGATACATTGTTATCTGTTGAAAATAGTGTTAGTATGTTTGATAAAGCAAATAAGGTAACTGTAATTGGGGATAATGTATCTTTTACTCTGGAACAAATCGCAAAAGATGAAGAAAAAGAATTAACAGTTATTGACCCTAATATTAAGACACAGTCAGATGCAGAAGTTAAAGCAACTAGAATTTTAGAAACTCATAATACTGAATCATATAAAATTAAACTTAGGTTACAAAAGAAAGGATTAGAACTGCTAGAAGCAGGAGATATTATGCATCTTAAATTGGAAAATCATAATATTCCTATGGGGGATTATATGGTTTTTGAAATAGAAAATATATTATCGGGGGTATTAGTAGTAACAGTAGGTACTTTTGATAAAAATATTGCAGAAAGATTATCTGAAATACGTGTAGAAAAGGGTATATCAGATGCAACAACTTTTAGTAAAAATCAAAAAACAACAATAAGTGGTAAAAGTATTTTCGATGATATAAATATAAGTGAGGTTAGTTTCGCATATACCATATCAAGTACCGAAGGAAATTCTAATTTAGGATTTGACGACACACTTGGATTTACAGAAACAGTAGGAATAGAAACTAGTACACAGGTAAGAGATAATTATGATAGTGCAGAATTTCAGACTTGGAAAGGAGGAACACGGTGAGTAATATGACAATAGTAAATGATGGAAAAAGGGATATTGCTACGAATTATATCAAAACCAATTACACCACAATTAAAGTTGGTAACGGTGGAGATGATACTGCCTCATCACAAACAGATTTAGATTCTGTTGTATTTACTAAAACTGGGCAAACTCCAAATGTAATTGGTAATTCATTAAATTGGTCTATAGATATAACAGGGGCAAATTTAGGCACACAGGGTATATCAGAATTAGGTATATTCCATAAAGATAACGATACATTACTAAGCCGAACCTCTTTTTCAAATACAGGAGTAGTACCATCGGGAGACACTATAACTTTTAAAATTAAATTGGAGGTGAATTAATGGCAGACAATTCCGGCTTTATTAGTACGCTAGGTACTAACCCTTCTACGACTAGACTAGTAGATGGTACAGATAATATTCACTCCGGTATTATTAATGCATTAAATATTGCAACTGGAGGAAATAGAGTAATTAGCGGATTTAATATAACACAATCCGATGGTGGAAGTCATACTACATATACAATGACGGCAGGAACATATCTTAGAAATGATAGATTGTTTTCATTATCTCAAGGAGCAGTTACACCAAGCACAGGAGTTAGTTCAAATTGTGACCATTATAGTGTGATTGTAATTGATTCTAGTGAAGCATTTGCTGTTAGAGATGGAGCAAAGGGTGTAGCAGATAGCACATCTTTAATTTCTGTATCTTCATTGGCGGCAGGAGATATACCAATTGCAGTTGTTAAAATTACTACAGGTTCTGCTACTGATGCAACAAATAGACCTATACAGTTCTTAGGATATGCACAAGAGGAAAAAGAAATAAGTGTATTTGATAGCAATTCTGAAACACTACGAATAAATAAAGATGGAACATTAACTAAAGGTGGTTCAGGAACAATTACTTTACCTGCAAGTGGAACTTTAGCAACGGCTGATGGAACAAACTTAGCAACTGATGCTATAGATACTAACAATATTCAAAATAATGCAATCACTTCTGTTAAAATTTCTGCGGGAGCAGTTACTACTACTACGTTAGCAGATAACGCAGTTACTACTGACAAAATTACTAATGCAAGTGTTACTTTTGAAAAATTAGCAGATGATGCGGTTACTGCTGATAAACTTGCAAGTAATGCGGTAGTTACTGCAAGTGTTGTAGATGATGCAATTACTTATGATAAAATACAAAACATTGGAACTGCTAATAGAGTTTTAGGTAAAACTTCTACAGGAACAGTAGAAGAAGTTCAAATTGTCAACAATATGATAGCAGATAATACTATTGCCGTTGGTAAAATTAACGGATTAACTGATTTAGGTAGTGGAGTTGTTATAAGTTCTGCTGAAAGAACAAAGTTATCGGGTATAGAAGCATCAGCAGATGTTACAGATACTACTAATGTTGTATCTGCTTTATCAGGAAATTTAGGCAGTATTACTTTAGGTCATTCAAATAATACAATTACGATTGCAGGGAACTTAACTGTAGCAGGGACAACTACTACAATTAATACAGGAACAATTAATCTTGCTGATAATATATTAACACTAAATAGTGATGCTACTGGTTCTGCTTCTGCTGATGCAGGATTAGAAGTAGAAAGAGGAGATGATACTAATGTATTACTTAAGTGGAATGAAACAACAGACCGTTGGACTTTTACAAATGATGGTTCTACTTATTATAATCTACCAATTACTAGTGAAATAACACCATACTCTCATCCAACAAGTGTAGTTTCTAATTTAGATACAAGTGGTGCGGAAGTACTTAATACATTGGAAACTAATTCTACAGGACATATAACTGCTATGACTAAAAGAACATTAACTAAGGGAAATTTAGGACTAGGGAATGTCGAGAATACTGCCATATCTAGTTTTACAGGTACGACTAATATAGCAACTGTTGGAACTATAGGAACAGGAACATGGCAAGGTACTGCAATTGCTACGGCTTATATTGCTAATAGTGCTATAACTACTGCAAAGATAAATGATGATGCAATTACTGCCGATAAGATTGCTAATGGGGTTATTACTGATGCGGCTATAGCATCTGATGCGGCTATTTCACAATCTAAGATTTCCCATTTAATTACTACATTGAATTCAAAACAAGATACCATCACTGTACTTGATGGATTGAATAAAACTGGAAGTATATTAAAAGTAGATATTGATTCTCTAGATGAAGAAAATGGTATAGACAGAGATAATGATTACTTTATGTTTGATGATGCAAGCGAAAGTTCAAATGAATTACACAAAATTAATTTAACTAATATTTTTGATAAATTAGTTGCAAATGATATACCTGCTCTTGCTTATTTTCCAACTAACACAACTTCTATTGCTAATGCAAACATTGCTTCTAATGCCGCTATTAGTTCTGATAAATTAGCAAATGGAACAAATAATAAATTATTTACTGCCACTTTAAAATCTAAGTTAGATGGTATTGCAGATGGTGCAGAAGTTAACGTAAAATCAAATTGGAATGAAACATCTTCTTCCGCAGATTCTTTCATAGAAAATAAACCAACAATTCCTTCAGGAAATCAAATTATAGATTGGACAGCAGACCAAGGTTCAACAAACATACATGCAGGTAATTACATTAATACAGAATATTCTGTTGGTGATGGAGGATTAACTCAAGTTAATTTCACAACTGCTAGAAGTAATAAGTTAGATGGTATTGCTGATAATGCTAATAATTTTTCACTTACCACAGGAGCAGTAACTAACGACCATTTAGCAGGTTCTATTGCTCAAAGTAAAATTACAGGATTAACTACTGCTTTAGGAAATACAATTACAGAACTAGGTGATTTAGGAATAACTGCAAATGCAACTGAAATAAATAAACTAGATGGTATCTTAGTAGATGCTACAAAAATAAATCATCTTGCTGATGTAACTAGTAGTATACAAAGTCAATTAGATTCTAAATTAGATGGTAGTAATATTCTTGGTTATACATTAATTGCGGAAAACACTCTTGACGGTAATGATGTTGTTCTAAAACTAAGAGGTGCAAACGGTGGCGGTACTAGTTCCGTAGTAGTAGAAGGTGGAGCGTCTATAAATACTAGTGTAGGCAATAACGGACAATTAGTTTTAGATGCTTTATCTGCGGTTGCAAGTATAGCATTTACAGAAGGATTGTTAACGTTAACATATACAGATGGAAACACTCTTACTACAACTTTACCGGATGCTACAACTTCTGCTCACGGTTTAATGACTGATACACAGTTTGACCAATTAGCGGCTAACGTATCTAAGTTAGCAAATATAGAAGCAAGTGCTGATGTAACTGATACTGCAAATGTAACTGCGGCAGGAGCATTAATGGATTCAGAACTTACTGACCTTGCAGGAGTTAAAGGAGTAACAATATCTACATTACAAGTAAAACCATCAGAAGGTGCTTTTGCAGATGGAGATAAAACTAAGTTAGATAGTATTGAAACTGCCGCTACTGCTGACCAAACTGCGGCAGAAATTAGAACTTTAGTTGAGTCTGCTTCTAATTCAAATGTATTTACTGATGCTGACCATTCTAAACTCAATGCAATAGAAGCAAGTGCTACTGCTGACCAAACTGCGGCAGAAATTAGAACTTTAGTTGAGTCTGCTTCTAATTCAAATGTATTTACTGATGCTGACCATTCTAAACTCAATGCAATAGAAGCAAGTGCTACTGCTGACCAAACTGCTAGTGAAATCACTGCCTTACTTAATGATGTAGCATCATACAGTTTAGGAACTGCTGATTCAGGAATTATTACAGTTAATCACGATTTAACTGTTGCAGGAGATTTAATTATAAGTGGTGATACAACTACTGTAAACTCAAACAATGTAAACATAGGAGATAGTATAATTACTCTTAATTCAGATGAAACAGGAACACCATCACAAGATGCAGGAATAGAAATAGAAAGAGGAAGTTCTACTAATAAAACATTATTTTGGGATGAGAGTGAAGATGAATGGACTATTGGTGCTGAAAGATTTAGAGCGGGTTCTTTTGAGGGAGATGGTTCATTACTAACTGCACTTAATGGTAGTCAAATAACAAGTGGAACTATAGCGGCAGGTAGAGTTGCTACACTAAATCAAGATACAACAGGTAATGCCGCTACTGCTACTAAAATTGCTTCTATAACAAATAGTAATATTGTCCAATTAACAGAAACTCAAACGCTAACAAATAAAACAATTAACGCAAGTAATAATACTCTAAGTAATATTGGTAACAGTTCTTTAACTAATAGTTCTATTACTATTGATGGAACTTCTGTTTCTTTGGGAGGTAGTATATCTACTACTAATACACAATTAACAACAGAACAAGTTCAAGATATTGTAGGTGGCATGTTTGCTTCTAATACTGAAACTAGAATTAGTGCAACCTATGTAGATGGTGGGGATGGAGTAGGTAAAATTAATCTTGTCGTAGATGACATGACCGCTAATGATAATACATTTAGAACTGTAACGGCAGGTGGAAATACA
>TARA_R100001463_G_scaffold1643_1_pt1 | contig 19158 bp, 11 predicted proteins | sample TARA_R100001463 | Tara Oceans TARA_R100001463 (sample SAMEA2622242) | marine metagenome | biome: marine biome (ENVO:00000447); feature: deep chlorophyll maximum layer (ENVO:xxxxxxxx); material: "saline water (ENVO:00002010), including plankton (ENVO:xxxxxxxx)" | depth 40 m
TTTTGTGTGAGAGCAAGGCAGACCTTCACTCTTCACTCTTTATTATTTTTTTGTGTTTTGTATTTCGGTTCTTTTTTTGGGTTTTTGTTATGTTGATAGGTTTACTCCTCCTCATAGGCGAGTTCCATAGCGGTCTGGTCTTTGTAGTAAGGGAGCGACTTGATGCCCTTGACCTTATCCGCCTGTTTCTTGTTGATAACAAGAACGAGGTTGCCGAAGGTAGGACTAGTGCCGAACTGGTCGCAGGTGAAGACCGCCATATTCTGGGAGCAGGTCATAGACCCTTCGTCATTGCCGTAGCATTTGACCTTCATCTTCTTATCGGCGACCTTCTTGTAGATTTCGGCAACGACATTCCACTCGGCGTGTTCCTGCCAGAACATTGGGTGGACGACCTTACCACGACCCATCATATCGCAGATAGTTCCGCCTACCAGTGAGCGGAGTGTGTTTGTGTTGCTAGTCCTGTAAGGTTTCCCTTCAACAGGAACGACAATCGTGATAGTGTTAGCAGACATTGTGTGTGAGAGTTTGTTTCGGTTTCTGTGTTCTTTCTTATTCGCTGGTATACCCAACATTTTAATTGATTTTTGCGTATTTGATTTTGGTGGTCAGGGGTAGGCATAACGAGGCAGAAGTTTCTTATAACTAGAAATAAAAAACTATCTAATAGTTTTACAATTATACTACTTAAAGAGTGTTTTTTGTTTTTTGTTAGTTTTATCTTTTTTGTTTGTTTAGTATTTCTTACGGCAAGTAGGGCATTTCTTTCCCTGTGCTGGTGTGTCGGCGTGTTCCGCCCATTGCTGGATACAATCCTTATGATAATTGTGTCCACACTTTCCTGTGAATAGCGTGTCCTTATCATCAATCGTTTCCAAACAAATAGGACATTCAACCTTAATCTTCGCCTTCTCATATAAGTCCTTGATGAGGTTAGCGAGGTGAGGGTCAAGTCCTGAGGTATCGCTAGTAGCGGACTGACGGAGTTGGGTGTATTGGGCGTGTTCGGTCGCCCACCTATCTTCCTGCTCCTGATAGTATTTAGACCAAGCAAAGGCAGTCTTCTTCTTTTCCCATTCCAAGTTCTTTTGAAGTTGCTGGACGGTAGGCATATCTGTTTGTGTGTGTAGGTTTCTGTTTGTTCTCTTATTCGCTCGTATGCCCAATATTTAAATGGATTTTTGGGTATTTGATTTTGGTGGTCAGCGATAGTCATAACGAGGCAGAAGTCTGGACAGGAAACTTCTGCCCCACTACGGAACTGAAAAACCACCAAAATTAATATCCCAGAATGTTGTTAAATGCTGGGTAGACAAGCAAACAAAATGCCGACACAAAACATTATCTTCAACTTTCGTCCTGATGTCGCTAACTACATCTGGCGGTCATTCACACCAGCGTTCAAGAAGTTCCTAGATGGATGGGAGATTACTTCCGCTGGTGCTAACATCAATCCCGACAATAGCGATAAGTTCAAACACGACTTACTCAAACTGATGAATGAACACAAGCGAGTTCCTGATGAGGTGCTTGATAGTGCTAACAGCGATAAGTGGGGTGAGGTTATCTCTATTCGCTACTACTTCTACAATGTGCCTAACGCTCGTGTTCCTCGGTTTATCACTCAGTTCAAGAAACAGTTTGATATCTATTACCGACAGGACTTGCTCCTAGACCATTCTGCTATTGAGAATGAGTGGGAGTGTGAGTGGGTAGTTGGACAGCGAACTCAGTATGATTTCCCTAGCGACCAGCATCCTGATAAGTTCGGTTGCCGACCTGATGAGGTTTGTCGTATCAACACTACTGACCGTTCTGTCTTCCCACCAAGCATTACGATAAGCAGAGCACCATCTCTTGGTTATGATGCCTATCCACTAGTTAAGAATGATTACGATGAGATTGAGGACGATAGGGACGGAACTCCCATCGTGCTTACAGGTGCGACTAACCACCCTATAACTCACGAGCATCTACGACCACCCACTGAGAAGGAGTATCAAACTATGGCGGTTAGAGGTTTAAAGGAGGATTTTATTCCTAAGGGACTTAGACCCTTTGAGTATACTTACGAGGACTTTCGTCTAGCACAGAAAGCAGAGTTGAAAGTCCTAGCATTCTATGATAGTTGTATGACTGATGGACTGAACCCTCAGTATTGGGACGAGGACACTTTGGAGTATCTCTATCCGGACTGTGCTGAATACTCTATCAATAAGTATATGAGCGATAGGGATATTAAGAATTATGCCGAGTTTAAAGCAGTTATGATTAAGGAGCGGTTAGGCGAGAATTAATCAAAATGTATAACATAACTCTTATTATGAACATCTAAACTATGGTCTAACTTCTCACACGCCTCTAATTCTGCTGTTAACTTCCCTTTATATTTCTGCCTAATATCAATAGCATAAACTTTCCTTATCAATGTAGATGTTAGATTTAGTTTTTTATGTTCCCAACACTTCTTTAACAATGTCCCATAATTACTACTAGTCATTTCACCTTCCCCTTTTTGTTTTTTTATAAACTTGTCCCCATTAACCATAGTATTACCAGAGTTTTCTAGCACCTTCAAATACTTATTAACTATCCTATTTATCTCACCTCGTAAGATTATCTGTTTGGGTTTATCTCCCTTACTACAATCTCTTACCTTGTTATCTCTTATCTCTATTATCTTACAGTTCCTACCCTTATTCCATATAAAATTGGTTTTGTTATATAATTCATTCATTGGTAAATATTCCTCTACATAATCCATACTCGCTAGTTCATTCCTAAATACACACTCCAAATGTAAATTACCTATACACCAATACAAAGCACTAACCCAATCAGTAGCGTCCTTAGGTCTAATCTTATTAAAATGATATAACAAATATCGCTTCAACTCCTTCATAGTTAAATCCTTTAATCCTATCTCTTTCTCCTTAGGTGCTTGAAGAGTTTCTAATGCGTTTAACGATTTCTTTAATTCATCAAACTTCTCTGTATATATACGATGTGCCTCCTTGTATACATCTGTTGTTATCCCCTCATCTATTGTCTTACCTCTTAGTAGAGTTAGCATCACAGCATAATAGTTCTTAATAGTTCTATCACTCAATGGTGTTTCACTCCATTTATTCTCCTCTATAAACCTAATACAACTAGCAGGTTTAAGCATAAAGAATGGGATACTGTTATCGCTATTGTCGTATCCCCCGTCCATCTCAATCCAAGTTTCACCTCGCTCTTTCATATATTCGCTTACCAGTTTACGCAGTTGAGCGGAATATGTCTTAATAGTCCCATCTTTCAATTGTGGGTTGCTCTTCTTAATCTCCCCTATCATATTCTTAACACAAGCATCAGGGAATAGTTTCAAGATTTGGTATTCGTCGGTCATTGTATTATATATATATTTAAAAGTCTAATCTTTAAACCAGTTTTAAAAATTAGAATTAAATTATAGTCTAGGACTATGAAAAGTGAAAGGTGAAGGCAAATCTCCCTATCCCAAGAAAAAAAAAAAAAAGTTGATTACTACCCTTCACCCTTCACTTTTTTACACAATAGACCTATTTCTTCTTCTTCTTCCTACATAATAGAACTACTGAGGTGCTGGTTGAGCAGTAGCACTACCTCCACTTCCAGTGGTAGGACTATACTTACTAAGAAGTGCTGGGTCTTGTGTTGTAATTAATCTTGATTTATCTAACTTATGTGCTGGTGCTGTTAGTCGTGGGTGATGGTGTGCCTGTCTATCGCTAGTCCAATTAGGGTGAGGTAAGAACTGATGACTATGATATCCCTTTTTGAGTTGTCCTTTCTCTCCCTCCTTATTACCATAAGCAACTGCTGGGACTACCCCTCTACCCTTACGCTGTTTACCTGTTTCATCATACCTACGCCTCATAAGTTCATTATATATCTGTTTCATACCCTTAGCACTAACTCTGTTTCTTGGGTCTTTAAAGTCAGCACCCTTCTTTAAATGGAAAGATGGATTTCCATAGAACGATTGTAATTTACCTATTTGCCAAGTTCTTAAATCAAACGGATTTTCATCTCCACCCTTACGATTTGATACTGCTTTCTGTTGTAATTTACCACTACCCTTAGGCATACCTCTAATCTCTTCGTTATACCAATTACCTATTTGATTTCTCTCAGGATTATAATCGCCTGTTTGATAAGTGGTCTGTTTAACAGCGTCATATAGTGATAACGACCCGGGATTTTGATATCCCTTACCCTCCGCCTTACCATCGTATTCAAATGCTGGGATTGCCCTAGGAGGATTAGCAAGTCCAATAACCCTACCCTTTCCTCCTTCTTGTCTTTCTAACAAGGTAGATGTAATTCGTGCTACTGTTTCTGGTTCTACATCTTTATTTGCTTCTAATTCAGGTAATACACTATTCTTTAATTTCCTTAACAGCATAGTTGGATAAGTTTGAATATCCTCAGGATTAAATCCACTATCCTTTAACTCTCTTAACTTGTCCTCACTACTATCACTTACCGATTGAAAGTAGTCATCAAATACTTCCGCTAATCCCTTAGGTTTACCTCCACTTGCTTCTGCTGGTTGAGGTGTTCCTTCTCTTTCACTCATACGCCTTAGATGTGCTTCAAATGATGCTTGTTCTCTTGGTGTGGTAGGTGTTTTAGGTATTGGGTCAGCATATTCCTCTAACGCTTCTAATAACTTATCCGCACCCTCAGGGTTATATAATGGGTCTTCTGGTCTAAGACTATAAGGTGGAGGTGCTCCCTCAGGTTCACCCTCAGGTATTCCCCCATAGTCATCACCCATTCTGCCTTTCTTTAACAGTGTTTCATTTACATCCGCTATCATTGTAGGGTCATCCACCAGTATCTCCAAGTCAGTGGCAGGGTCGTCCAGTGGTGGCACAGTATTAACAGCAGGTTGTCCTGCCAATACATCTACTGGATTTTGTATAACTGGTGGAACTAGTGATGGGTCTATGGCGAAACCTTGTTGGAGCATCCTACTTCTGCCTCCTGCTCCCATACGAGCGATAGCACTACTAATTCCCGATTGTATGGTAGATAGTGCTGTTGCTTGTGTAGGACTGGGAGTTAGTGCTGCTTGGACTAAGGCAGAACGCATATAGTTAATATTACCACCTCCCGTTCCACTAGCGTTAGCGATATTCTCACCCCCTGCTTGATATCCCCCAAATCCACCTGTTTGAGTTGCTAACATAGCATCTTGCTGTTCCATCTCGGCATAGTCTTGTAATTGTTGAAGTAAAACTGGTGGGACTTCCGGTTCAGGAACATTATTAGGTCTAACAATGGTATAGATGATAGATGAAGCGAAATCTAAACCTATGGGTTGGGTCATCGTTGGTGTAAGAACTCTCGTATTAATTGATGTAATCGTCTTATCCTTCTTGATGTAGAACTCAACTGGCGATTGGAAACTGAAAAAGAAATCCTCACTCGCATAGTTCTTTGATAATATACCTATACAATTAATTGGTGAACCAAAGTTAGCAGAAGCATAAAACTCGTGCTTATCTATAATATCACTCATAATAAAGAAATAACCCACATCAGTCTTCTTAGGTAAAATAGGTGCTCTCAAAGCACTAGACCCTACCTGATACGAATAATATGGTAATTTGATATCATCTAGATTTAATGCTGTAAAGGTATTAATACCAGTTCCAGTAGTAGCGTTATTCTTACCAAAATCATTAGGTGTTCCCCTAGTAGAACCCCAACCATATCCATTCATTGAACCAAAATCAATAACAGAACCAATAGAAGGCATATTCTTACCAGTTAACGCTGGGGAAGCAAGTTTACCATACCAATTAAAACCATCGTTAGCAGTATCACTACCACCAGTTGCTCTTGCTCCATTAAAGGTAGAACCCTCACTACCAGACTTATCACTACCTGTTCCATAATTAGTAATACCCCAATCAGCATCAGCACCACCTTCATAAACCTTTTGTCTGCCTACCTCCTGATTAGCAGTATATATGGTATCAATACCATATTGAGTTGCTTGTGATATATTATAATCACTGCGAGTAGTTCCCTTAGGATTGTATCCCTTTATTGTAAATGGGTCGTTAGGGTCATCATCTGCCCAAGTAGTATGACCACTATTAGTTGCTCTCCACTCATCTGTAAACCCTAACTTCTTCATAAATGCTTTGCCTATCGTATCAAACTCAGTCAATACATTACCCTCAGTCATTGCTCTACGAGTAGAATACTGACCAAAATCTACAACAGGAGAACACCAGTTAACCATATTCACACCACCAAACCTATCCCAATTCTGTAATCCTTCAAATGACGATGTCCATAAGAAAGCAGAGATAATACCTCCATTAGGGAAGTTAACGCTATCATACTGATTATATAACGGTTGATGTAAGTTATTCCATTCAAATCTACTAAATGTAGCGTTATAACTAAGAGTAGGGTTCTGTGTTCCTGCCCATTGCGACATCACACAAGACTTAGTCGTATAATTACCTCCTTGCTGGTTAGGAGCAGCACCGTTATATATAATCTTAGGTGAAATCCTTACAGCGTCTAAATCTTGTCTATATGTCCATTTATCTAAATTAAAAGCATTCGTTGATGGTGCTATATTAATCATAGTATTTTCATTCCTAGGGAATACTTGATATAACCCAGACCCGGGCGATACGCCGTGAGGAGCATAGAAGTTGTTATTTATATCTTGTAGTGAAGTAGCATTACAGTTATAATACTTCTTAAAGAAGGCATCATTAGTTTGAGCAAACCAACAGAAATCACCTTGGTGATATGTCCCTGATAATGCCCCAGTAGCAACATCTTCACCACTATCTAGTGGTCCGTGTATCGGTCTAAAAAATGCGTTAGCAGGATATCTTCCTTTACTATATTCTATTATACCATTACTATTAGGATTACGACCCCCAGATGTATCACTACGATATAAATCCTCTGGTTCTTGTAATTGTTTAGTTATTTCGTTAGATACATCATCTACTGAGAAATAGGTAGTGTTAGGGTCTAAGGTTATGTCTTTATAGTCATAATGAATATCCCACGATAATCCACCTGTATGTGATTTAGCATCAGCATCAACATCAGGGTCGCCAGACCTAATAAGACTACCAATTAGATTGATAGTAGAGGAAGTGGTATGTGTAATGTTAGTTATACTAGTATTGTAAGGCATATTAGGCACTGCTGTTAACACGAAATCACCACCAGCAGGTAAAACACTATCCGCACCCGTGGTAAAATCGTTTTTGGTATATTGATATTCTTGTCCTCTTATCAATTGAGATGTAGATATTAGTTCTCTTAATCCACTATCAAACTTAAACCTATATTCAATATCTTCTAACGCATTGAATATCTCAAAGTAAGCACAGGTATGGTCAGGCACTTGCTGAACACCTGTAATCAAATCAGCATTCTTTACATTGTAAGCACCATTAAATGCTACCTTCCCTGTTCCCATTATATCACGCTTAATAATGAAAAATCGTGTGTTAGTCCTATTAACAGTTTCAGTATTAATACCTGTTCCATCTATATCAGGTTGTCCGCCAGTAGTCGTATTATAGTTAATATTATCATAAGCAGTGCTACCAGTAAAGGCAGTCTTCCAACTGGTAATCATAGCAGGTATTATTTGAACATACATAACTTCACTATTACCTGATACAGGGTCAACCATTCTAACATAGCATAATTTGTCTATTGGTTGTAAAGGAGCACGGACATCCCAAGTATCCGCAACATAGGTATAACTAGCATTAGGTATATTTTGAGGATATGTTCCTGTAAATGGGGTAGCGGTATTACCAGTAATAGGATAACCATAGAACGCTACCCTATCACCAGTATTATCTGCTTCTTCAAAATCACCAATAGCAGTAATAAAGTTATCTATACCACTTGCTAATTCAGCATTACCTGATGTTTGATTGTTAGTCCCACTAGCAATTGGAGCAATAGCAGTATTAGTTAATCCATCGCTAGTGTTATCAATCTTATTACCTATGAAACATCGCATTGTTTGCCCTTTACTGTTTTTCATATATAAACCAGCATTTGGTTTGGTAGCACTATTATTTACTGGTAATTGATTACTTTCACCTTGTAAGAATGTGGTTGTTGCCTGTGTGCCTTGCTGATTATCAAATGCTTGGTAAGAGTATGTAGTGCCTGATGTGAATGTCTGTTCCAAGGTAGCGGTAATATATTTATTATCTATATAACTAGATTGTTGATTAGGTGTTTCATAAGCAAGTGGTAATCTACCTCCTCCATATCCACCAAAATTACCTTGATAGTCATTACCATATTTCAAATCCTCACTCATAGTTAAATCTTGATTTAAAGTCAATAAGTTATAGTTAGTAGGCATAACCTTCTGTCTAGTTATGGTAGAGGTATAGAAGTCTTCACTAGTAGTTAAAGCACCTAGGGATTGGTCAACACAAGCACTATTTAATCCAGTATTATCTAAATCCGCCATATTTACATATCTTGGTTGAAATCCTAGATAATACTTACTCTCAGGTATATGGTCTTTACAGTAAGCACCTGACCCTACCGCATTTTCAGTAGCACTAGCAAAACTTTGAGTTGTCGTTGCTAGATTATTTTCGGCATTACCGTATACTCTTAACTGAATAGAGTTTAAATCGGTCATAGCACCAGTAGCAGGACAGCAAGTAGTATTGTTAGCATTACCGATAAGAAAGGGTTGATTACAATAAGGCACTTCCCCATAACTTCCACCTCCATCTTGACCTTCCCAATAATTAGGATTACCAAAAGCAAAACTCATAGCACCATCACATTGGACTTCAATCCAAGGAGCAAGGTCTAATGCGGACATACCAACATCTATAACAGTGTTATTACCATTAGGTCTAGTAGGACTAACACCACAATATGTTCTAACTACTTTCATCATCATACCCATAGGATTATTCTTCCATTTACCATCAGTATTATTACCAACTTGAAGAAATCTATCTATCATATTACCGCCATTATTGATAACACCATATTCACTAGCATAATAACAATTAGACCCCTTAGTATTTACAGCAGGATTAGAACCATCAAAAACACCATTAGGTGCTTCTGTTCCAAATAACCTGTTAGGATTAACAAACTTAAAGTATTGCCCTGGTCTTAACGCTTTTACTACATTAAGACTATCTTCACATATCTTAGCACTAGTAATAGTGCCCCAACTATCAGTCAAGTTTCTACCCACGAAATGTATTCTCATACTCGCATCGTTATTACAAGGTGATAGGAAGGAGTTTTGAGTGCTAACATACCATATCGCCGCCGATTGAAAGTCCTTATACTCATAATAGTTAGACTTAGTAGCAGTGGCGTCAATACGACTATCTATACATAAATCTCTAACATTACAAATAGGATTACGGAATAGTCCCGGAACATAGTCATCTTCTACCTCTTCAACTATTTCTGCTGGTGATATCTCCCACCCCCAGTTTGGTTCTGCTACCGCTGTTTTAGGATATGGTAGAGCAGTAGACGAATTGGTGAAAGCAGGAACATTCTGTCCATTGGTAGGAGTAGAAGCAATATACTCAAATGTTTTCATAAGTCTATACATTCGCATAGGTCTATAATCAACTGGAAAGCAATTCATAGAACAAGGTTTAACCCCACCATAGGCATCAAACCCATTCCATTTAGGTTCACCAGCACCATCGGCAGGAGGCATAGGTGTATATCCTTTAATATTGTATTGTATCCGTTTACCGTTAGTATTATCATTAGTTTGATAATATTCAAATATCAATCTAGTCTTATTGTTAGTTTCGTCAAATTGAAGTAAATCACCACCTCCTCTTGTAGATAAGAAAGCGGAATTAACACTAACTATATCACCCTTTTTAAGTTTGATAGGTGGAAAATGATTAGTCCAACTGCTAGGGTTTTCGGCATTACCATCTGCTTGTGCTAAGGTTTTATTACATTCAATTACGAAGGTTCTAGGTGGTTCAGGTTGTTCAACTGGTATCCCTGTATAACTTTCAATCGCTTGTTCTAACGGCGTTAACTGCTGTTGTTGCTGTTCGTTAGCACTATCAGGCGGAGGAGGTTGAGGTTGCGACATTGTTATACAAATAACACAGATTTTAATTATATATCTAATACATAATTTTTGTTTAATTTGTGTTAGACATATGTAGGAAGAAGAGCAAGAAAAAGGTGAAGGGTGAAGGGTCTAATCTCTCTTAAAATAATTATTCTTAATATATCAACTTTTGCCTTCACCTTTCACTAATATCTTTAATTACGAATATGTATAATATGTGTTAAAAAAACTATTTAAATAATAGTTGTATTATAAATACATCAAACAAATGACTTTTTACTTAGGACGAGAATTAAAAGAAGAATGTGCCGAGGCATACTTAAATATGATTAATAACGATATCTACGAGGAAAGTGATAAACCTATAAACTATAAAATGATGAGTTATTGGAAATACGATATTGCTATCCGTATGAGTAAAGATAGCAGTATGGCGAAATATGATTGGAGAGATGAAAACCTATGTAGGTCTATCTTTGATATATGTTTCAAAGATTGGAATTGCTTTAAGAAGTTTAAAGATGAAAATGCTAAGAGTTTTATGTATTATCCTAACTTTACCGAAATCGCAAATACCTTAGAGGTCAACGACTGAAACTTCACCATTCTTTAAGTTCATCATTTTAAGATATTCAACAAAGAAATAGGCAGTTCCACTCTTAGCAGTGGTATTAGTATCTACACTAGCAGTCTTACTAGCGTTATAATTCAACTGGAATATGATAGGAGTAGAACCAACACGGATAGCGTTAAGTGGACTTTCAGCACCGTTCATATACTTAGCAAGATTGACTGCTAGGTAGTTCTGTCTACCCATACGCTGTTCAGCGACATTAGATACATCAATATTAGCACCAGCGTTAGCAACATTAAGGTCATTACCTTCACCGAGAGGATAATAGGTGGAACTGACTACTGGACAGGCAACAACATTACCTGTTCCTTGAAGGTTAGCAGGAGTAGTATTAGTATTAATCATTGCCTGTGTAGCAACCCACTGGTTATCGTCAGTAGTATAACCAGCATTGATAGTGCTATCACGCTTCTCAAATGAAGCAGGTGGGCAAGTGAACTGTGCTTCACCAGTCTGCTGGACATAGTTAAACTCTTCTGCTCTATTGTTAACATTTCTATCAAAAATCATTAGGTCATTAACTCTAATGTTCCATTCCTGTCCTTGAAGTAAATCACTTCTACATTCACCCATCAAGTTATTAACATCATTACCCTCTACATTCATAACCTTAGCAACAAATATCTTCTGGACTGCTCTACCAGTCATACCAATAGCGAAATCCTGAGATTGTGCTGTATTTTGGGCGGTAGGGTTAATGTTCTTTCTTACTAGTGCTACCTCTCTATAAGGCATATTGATACCCGGACCATCTCCAAAGATAGTGTTTTTAATCTGTGCTAAGACTTCATCGTTATAAGTTAAGAAGTCAAGGATAAGTCTAGGTTGTGTGATAGTTAGTTTCTTATCTGCTTCGGCGACACCACTACCGACCCAAGTGGCGTTATTACTAACACCTGAAACATTCCAGTCAATTTCAATCATAATCTTTCCGTTAATACTATTAGTATCTAACTGAGCGTCCTTTAAAACACTAAATAATTGGTGTAGTTTTAAGGATGCTTCTACTCTATAATTATTGTTAGCATTTTGATATAATCCTAACTCTTTATCTCCGGGTGTTCTCTGTATCTTTTGAACCTTTCCTGATACTTGTCCAGATGGATTTGCTAATTCGTTATCGGCATAAGAGAATAAATCACTTACTTCTGTTTTTACTTCGTGTGGTTGGAAATTAGACTTTAAGGTTAAATATTTTCCAACTTCATTTAATTCACTAATAATCTTACCATTAACATAAAGTCTTGCTCTCTTAATGGTATCGTATAATCCAGCGACTGCTAGTGGTAAACCAACCATAGACCCATCTGTTCTGTGGTCAGCAGTTCCGCCGTTCTGTAATTCCCAGTTGATATTCCAAATAAGGACACTATCACTATCCATAATATTCTTATGGGGGATTTCCCATCTAGCAAGTGTTTGGGAGTGGGCAAGTGGTTCTAAAATCTCACTATGGATTTCTAATGTTTGGTCTTCGTTAGAACTAGCATTAAGTAAAGTGCTTGGTAAAAGGGACATAGTTTATTACTATATCCTTAGAAAAAAAATATAAACAATATCCTTAAAATAAATTATGATTTCATAGCGTAATTAATAACTAGTGTTTCTGCTCCGCCAGATTGGTTATCTTTAAATACTCTGTAATATGGGAAGTCTGCCTTAATCTGGATACCACCGACAAAAGCACTATTATCCCAATTAGGGGATATATCTATTGTTCCACCGTTTGTGTATGACCCTAGAAAAAACCAAGTAGCATTATCTCTACTTGCTTGGGTATAAGCATATAAATCAGTTGAATTATTTGTTTCTAATGATATACTTAATTCTCTATATCCAGTTGTGGTAATCGTATTACTTGTTCCTTGGGTAGCATCTGCTATCGCTAAACTCTGCCCTCCATCTGTTTCACTTACACTACTACCACCTCCACCACTAACTATATCACATTGAAGATGACCGTTAGTATCACATTGGAGGAAGGTTTCGGTAGCGGCATCGTTAATACTAGTTCTTGCTCTTAACCCTACTGCTACTGAATTAGCAGGGTCGTTAGTTATACCTGAGTTAGTATTATTTGCTGGTGCTACATTAATAGTATTGACGACATTTGCTTGGACATTACCACTACCATCTAAGTGTAATTGGTGTTGGTTAGCGGCGGGGTCAGCGGGGTCTTCACTTCCCATCACCTTAACAACAGCAGTTCCATCAGTTAAAGTGCTATCAATCGCTCCTAAATTGGTAGCGTTTTCAGTTCTAAAACTATCTAGCGTTGCTTCGGTTGCTAGTCCGTGTCCGCTACCACCAGTTAGATTTACATCTAATACATCTTGGGTGCTTTGGTTATTATATACTCTTAGGCGTTGGTTATGAACTTCTAATAATTGTGGTTTGTTTACAGCAGTATCCTTAACAATAGTGTTTGACGACATTTATTATTAAGGAAGAAATTAAAAATAGATAAAGAACAAAATTATTCAATCGCTTGTATGCGTTGATTTGGTTGAATGACCAATGTTTCCCTGTTAAGGAAGAAAGAGAAAACACCATAAGGAACAACAGCGTTATCTGCTGGGTTCTGTAAGACACTATCTAACTCAGTAGATACAGTGCCTCCACTTAAATCTACACCTTGACCTGATACTTGGTCAAATGATACACCTAAGTAATAGAAATTATCCTTCTGGTTAGCAAGATTTTGGTTAGTGATAGTTGAATGCTTAACATCCTTATAGTTCTCAAAAGCAGTAAGTGAGTTTAGTAATACCTGAGCATTCTGCTCGTTTCTCACTTCGGCATCTGGATTACCACTACCTCTATCTGTTATAACAGTATATTCTAAGGGGAAACGCTGACCATTACGGTGGAAGGTCAATCGCTGAACCCCGGGGTTATAACTAGCAAAGGCATTAGCGTTTTGAGCAGCGTTATTTATATATCCCACAGGCACGAACTTCTGTATCATAGACAGACAACCTCTTAGTCCTACCTTATTTGTAATAGTGGTATTAGTGGACTGGGCAACATTGTAGAGTGAAGTGAATGATAAGAATGAGAATGATGAAGGTGATAGTCCACTCGCCATCTGTGAAGCACTCTTATATAAAATAGGAGCGTTAAGGATACAGTTCTCAATTGTATAGATAGTGTTATTATCGGCATTCTCAAAAAGGTTAGCATCAGGAGCGAGAGTGATTTCAATCTCTAAACCTCCTAATAATCTTAAATCAAGGTTATCACTCATAAACATACCACAATAGAGGGGTAATGAGCAGTCAGTTCCTTGGTCTTGGGAGTAAGTTCCACCACAAGATAAGTATTTTCTCTGTAATGTCTTAACACTAGTTCTATTTGTAAGCATCTCACTATTTGATTGGTTTAATTCATCTCTATTTAAAATACCTTCACCAATAGACATAGTTTCGTGGGAGCGTTGTGTAGCAAAATCTCTTTTAGAACTAAGAACTGGATGAGCAACTGATACTAACTGGTTATAGTTAAGGATTTGTTCACAGATAGATGTAGCATATCTACGAGATGATATGGTTAAGTTCTGTATAACTGAGGATGCCATAACTTTACAATCCATATTAGCAGTTCCATCGTGTCTAATAGGAGTTCCACTAGTTCCAACTACACCAGTTGAATATGCTTTAAGGTTAAACTGAAATCTAGTTTCAGGAGCAAGTAAAAATGCGTCTGCTTCTGCTATGGTAAATCTAATGATAGGATTACCTCCTGAAAAAGAGAAAATACCATTACCAGTAGCATTGGAGGGTGTTATCTTAGTATAACGCTTGATTTGAGTTGCGATGCGGTCATTAACGGACATAGTTTATTATATTTATAACAGAAAATAATATTACAAATATAACATTAAAAATAAATGAGATTGCCTTAAAGAAAATAAATTAATACATAACATTAACTCCCTGAGGTGTAATTTGAAGTCTTCTAATATGATAGCAGTAGTTAAACCAATTCTTGTTAGATTGAGTAGTATTATCACCCTTTCTTAAATCAGTCTGTAAATACTGTAAGTATAATCTAGCACCTTTCATTGCTAAACTTATAGTTCCACCATAAAGTGATAACGCTCTGCCTATAACAAAATTATCAGCGTGTCTAATAAGACTACGGACTTCTCCGCCACTTGCCTTTAATGATTTCTCTAATTCTGTTAACTGTTCCTGTGCTACATTTCGCTGATAGGTTGAAATATTAGCACAATTGACTGGTCTTACTGGTTCTCTGCGTTCACCTATCTGGAATTGGTAGGTATCTAAATCATTATAATCACCTCTCATTTGGTAAGGAGCAGTTAGTAAGTTCTGTCCTCCTAAGTTCTGTTCTGGAACTCCTACACATAGGAAACCTTTCGCTCTACTAGCATAACAAGGAATATCAATAGTAGCACTACGAATACCACTAAATGTGTTCGCCTTATAACAAGTATATGTTGGAACATCTATCATTAATCCTTCTGTCGCTACTTTCTGTGCCTGTTGCTCTACATATGGTGGAGGTGGTGCTACAACCTGTAAGCAGAGTGTTGGAACTGAAATCTCATAAGTTAAGGCGTTATTGTTATCCCAAGATACTGCTCCGGCAGCGTCAACAGTATTAGCAAGTGATACTGCTACATTGGTAAGGTTTTGACCGGGGTCAGCACCTACATTCACTGTAAGTTTAACCACCCCAGTATCAATAGCAATAGCGGTAATTTCACCAGTAGAGTTTTCGTCATATAAAGAGTTATCTGCCTTAGAAGCACGAACCTTAACTCTTTGACCTATATTGAATGGAACATCTTTAACATTATCAAATGAACCTTCGTTAGGGAAAAAGGTATTTAAAACCCCGGGTTGTGCTTTCAATTTAAGTTCAGTGATAGCAGCACCACTTGCTATATCATCACAAGCGAAACCTCTATTAAAGTTTCCGTGGGCATCAACAGACCTAGCAGGAACAATACCTGCTTTCGCTACCTGTAAACATCTTCTAGGTTCTTCCCATACTATCTCTATCTCAACATCTCCTGATAGTCCTACTGGGAAAGTTTGAGTAGAACCAAATACACCTGAGAATGCTAAGTCTAATACACACTTAACCTTTTCACAAGGTGAAGTAGTTGATACATCTAATGTGTTATCATCATTATTAAATCCTTGATATTCTCTGCTATCGCCCTGTTTGTTAAATACTTGATTTAACTCTTCCATACCTAAATCCATACCATAATCATATTTGAGCGTTTTGAGTAAGACATTAGGATGGTCAATTTCTTCTATGATATGACCACCGATTAGAACTCTCCAAGTCCTAAGAAGGATATCAGCACCCATATTGTTAGTAAACTCCATCTTCCCCTTAGCGTTTTTAACTTCAAAGTTAAACTGTAAGTAGGAGGTATGAAAATCAACATAACCTAAATGTGCTGGTATTCTAAAACGGCATTTAGTTAAAGGACTAAATTGAGTTCCGTTTTCACTTTGTTGAACCACTGAGTAATTCTCAACAGGCATCGCATTACTAGTTTTAAGGGACATTGTTTATTATATTTATAACAGAAAATTATTTTAAATATAATCCATAAATATAATATGGATACTCTAATTCAATCTGTTAGAAATATAAAGTTAAAATTAAAAAGTTCCTGTTGTTGTGCTAGTGAATGCTCTACCACACTCGGCGAGAACGACCCTGACGACTACCCTGATAAGTTGAAAGATGATGAGGGGCAATAGACTTATGCTTTAATACATTGGTAGCACCAGCAAGATTTTTCTTTCTTGCTTCTTCCTTTTCATATTGTTCTAATTCGCTTAACATTTTGTTTCTTTCATCTTCTCTTATCTGTGCCTCATAAGCAGATAAGTCTGTTGCTACTTTATGCTCTCTTTCCTGTCTTGCCTTAGACCTATTCTCCATCTGTTCAACTACACCGTTAACTAATTTATCGTAATCAATAGAGAAATTAGGTTGGTTATACATCTGTGGAGGCATACTAGGTGTAGGCACGAAATCAGCACTACTCTTAACTTCTTCTTGTGGAGGTGGTGGAACAAACTCCTTAACCTTTTGGGATGCTTTCCTAGTTTCTTCCTTATGTGCCTTCCATTCTGCTTCTTCTTTTAATTTCTGTTCTTTCTTTAATCTACGAGTTTCTATACTCTTTTGTCTACCTCTATTTAATGCTTCTAATTGTTTCTCTGTTAATTGTTTCTTCTTCTTAGGTTTATCTGTATCTGTAATAGTTAGTTCTACATTAGGTTTATCAGTAGATGCTTCTACACCCTTAAACATTTCGTCCTGTGGGATTTTCCTAGACCTTTCAGCAAGTTCTTCTTTGGTCTGTATAGATAGTTCAACATTAGGCATTCCTCGTGCTTCCTTTCCATTCATAACAGTTTGTATAATTATTTACACAGATAATTAATTTGTGTAAATAACGCTAAATATAAAAAAGTGAAGGGTGAAGGGTAGTTGAAGACAAAAAAAAATAAATGGGAGGATAGAAGATTTTGCCTTCACCTTTCACCTTCCTCTTCTACCTACATATATTAGATAGGTTTAATCCACGATTGTTCGGTGCGATTACCGACATTTGGGACTGTTGTTCGCCCTTTCCTAGTAGAGAAATAAGTCTTACCTCGTGTGATTTCCTTAGTGATACCACCACAATTGATAAGTCTAATACATTCCGCTTTCGCTTCTTCCAGAGTGTTAAATCTATTAGCACTTGTAGGTTTTACGACATATCCCTTCAAGTATCCTGATTGTTCTATCCAATCCTGAACAGAATAGGTTTCTTGTCCAACGCCGATAGGGTCAGGAGGTGGAGGGTGGGCATCGGTTATATCGTTAATAGTAGTTGTAATCTCTGGGTCTACATCCAACTGGGGAGGAGCAGGGTCAGGAGGGAGGAAACCCCCAGTTGGTGCTATATCTATCGTTTCCTGTAATCTATCAACATAATTAGTTCCGCCTATATCCGCAAGAAAAGACATAGCGTCTTCCTGTGCTTGTTGGGCGGCAGACCTAAAAGGGTCTATGACCACATCTCGCTGTAAGTTCGCCATTTCTTCTGGTGCTACCGTATATGCTTCTTGATGTTCTGCTATCTCTTCACCTGTTCTGCTATAATTAGAATATCTTAACTGACCTCTTGGTTCTGTAAACTTCCAACCTGCTTCTCCTGCTTCCTGCTGAACTCCTGCTACTCCCTCTTCCGCTTCATCGCTAGTAGTTTCGCTTAACGATGCTTCATCGTCCTCAGGCACAGGGGTAGGTGGTTTCTTTCTAGTCTTAGGTGCTCTCTTTCTAACTTTACCTGATTTAGTTAAGAAATCCTTAGACTTATCAATAGTTTCCTGAACTTCCTTCCTAACCTTAACTCCGTGAACATACCTGAAAGAACCAACAGTTTCACCACGAGTTTCTAGATATTCTCTGCGTTGGTCAGCAGTCATAACTACTCCTGCTTCTAGTTCGCTACTATATTGTATACCTAACTCTATTTGTTCTAGTTCTATTGCTTCTTCTTCCGCATCCTCTAACTCATCGTGAGTTCCTCTTATAACTATTGGAGCGACTTCAAATCTATATCTAGGGTCAAGTAATTTATATCTTGCTAATGCTGTAAGCATAATATCTCGTGATTGTTCGTCCCAAGATTTATCTCCACCATCTGCGTCCGCCATTGTTCCTAATAGTCTTATCCTTTCACCCTCAGGTGGAACAAAACTTCCTAATGCCATAGACCCATCAGTATCTTCTAATTCTAATCCAAATGCTTCTACAAAGTCATCTCTAACCATTCTATTAAGGTAAGTCCTACCTTCACCTTTTCTTAATTCTCCCCAACGAGTAGCAGTTCTAGGTGCTGGAAACTGACTAGCATCAACTTGTTGCCTTAATATATATTGATTATCCCAATCCTTTTGCTCTTTCTCTGCTTTTGATAATGCTTTCTCGTAATCTCTATTACGCTTAGCATCAGTCCATCCACCAGTTAACACTTCCGCACCTTCCTCTCCTACCCATTCAGTTTTATAACCATAATCTTCCGCCTGAGGCAAGATAGGTCTATCTGGTGCGATATCGGATATCTTTTCCTTTTGACCTCTTTCCCATATTGGGTTCTTTAAGTTTCCACTCTTATCCTTATTACCTCCTGAATTATAGTCATATGTTCTATCAAACCAATCCTTTATATCTTTCTTATGTTGTTTCCAGTAATCACTAGCATCTCCACCACCTAATGGACTATCGTGATAGAACCATTCTTGTTTACCTGCTGTCTTCGCACTAACCACAGGAGCATCTCCTTGGAATACATAAGACCTTTTAACTTCTTCTCCTTTCCCTTTAACTACTCTTGGTA
>TARA_R100001463_G_scaffold21943_2_pt1 | contig 19070 bp, 20 predicted proteins | sample TARA_R100001463 | Tara Oceans TARA_R100001463 (sample SAMEA2622242) | marine metagenome | biome: marine biome (ENVO:00000447); feature: deep chlorophyll maximum layer (ENVO:xxxxxxxx); material: "saline water (ENVO:00002010), including plankton (ENVO:xxxxxxxx)" | depth 40 m
TATACCTTGTGTACCCGTAATACCTTGTGTACCATCTGTACCTTGAGTACCTGTAGTACCTTGAACACCTTGAGAACCTGTAGTTCCTTGAGTACCTTGTGTTCCATTTGTACCTTGTGTTCCTGTATTACCTTGAGAACCTGTAACACCTTGTGAACCTGTAGTTCCCTGAGTACCTTGTGTACCATTTGTACCTTGTGTTCCTGTAAGACCTTGAGAACCTGTTGTACCTTGAATACCTTGTGTACCATCTGTACCTTGCGTACCATCTGTACCTTGTGTTCCTGTAAGACCTTGAGATCCTGTTATACCTTGTGCACCAGTTATACCTTGTATACCTTGTGCTCCTGTATCTCCTTTATCACCAGTTGTTTGAAAACAAATTAATACATCTTCTGAATTTGTAAAAGGGGCTGCAGCTGAAAATGCAGTATTAGTTAAATTAATAGTCCAAAAACCAGTACCTCCACCAGATTGTGATAGATTTGAAATTGAAAATAATAAAAATTGAGTTGCGTCTGTTCTATTAGTAATTTTAACATGACCTTTAATTGTTGAAGTAACAGCTAGTATTGAATTCATAAAGGAATTAATACTGTTTCCATCATCATCTTCAACATCAATATACATTTCATTTGATGCATTTTGGGTAGCATTATTTAATCTTACACCCCCAGAACCAGGATCTCCTGATGTTGTAGTTGAATCAAATGTATAATCAAAACAAGCACCACCAAAATTACCATCTACACCTTGTGTACCTTGTATACCTTGTATACCCTGAGTACCATCTGTACCTTGTGTACCATCTGCACCTTGTATACCTTGTATGCCTTGTATACCTTGTATACCTTGAACACCTTGACCTGCAAAAGCACCATCTAAACCTTGTACACCTTGTATGCCTTGTATGCCTTGTGGTCCAGTAATACCTTGTATACCTTGGGTACCAACTACACCCTGTGCACCAGTTGTACCTTGAGTACCTTGGGCACCTGTGATACCCTGAATACCTTGACTTCCTGTAGTACCTTGAACACCCTGTGTACCTGTAGTACCTTGAGTACCTTGAGCTCCTGTAATACCTTGTGTTCCAGTACTACCTTGTGTTCCTGTAGTACCTTGAACACCTTGAGAACCTTGAGCTCCAGTAGTACCTTGAGCACCTGTAATACCCTGAATACCTTGAGTTCCAGCACCTGTAATACCTTGAATACCTTGTGCACCTGTGCTACCTTGAATACCTTGGGTTCCAGCACCTGTAATACCTTGAATACCTTGTTGACCCCTAAGACCAGGAGTAGCAACTTTAACTATTTTTGTTGTTGGAGCAGTTACATCGACCTTGGTACATTTATTGTCATCTTTAACAATAATTTTAGAGTTTACGTCATTTAAGTTAACTTTATTAGTATCACTTTTTATAACTAAACCCTTGCATTTATTACACCCACAATTTGATCCGCACTTGCTCATATAATTATTTATGAATTTGTTACTTCATTTGATAATCTTACTTGACCCATAAGTAATCTTGTTACTGTAGCACAATCTCCACTTCCAGATATTAGTTCTAAATCATAATGTCCTTCATGGAAAGTTAATTGTGATGAAGATGCTGCTGAAATATAAATTCCTATAGACCCTGATGTTAAGGGTTTTGGATAACCTGCACTCGATACTGAACCACTTAAATTTAATCCTGTTCCACAGGGGCCTAAACTACTACTTAAAGTAATATATAATTCACTATTTCTATTTTGAGATTGTCTAATAGACATTCTTGCAGTATATCCCTCTAAATCTATAGGATTACAATCATTATCATTGTAAACTACCTCAAAATCAGTTGTTGCACCTTGTTCTATAACAAAAGAATATCGACCTGCTGCCATAATTTTTGTTATAAATATTATAGAAAAAAATTAAATCAATGGTATCCGTTCAATAATTCTAATAAATCATCAATTGCATCATGTCTGTGGTTATCTTGTAAAACACATTTATGAACATATTTAGAATTTATTAATTTAGCCATATCATGATATGCAGAATAATTTTTATCTTTTAAATCCATTTGATATGAATCCCCACAAAACAGCATTTTAGAATCTTTACCTAATCTACCAATAGCCATTGCTAATTGAGAACGAGTTAAATTTTGAAATTCATCTACAATAACAATAGCATTATCAAATGTTCTACCTCTAAAATGTGCTAATGAAACTAATTCAATTTGTTCTTCTCTCTCCATTTTTTCTAATATTACAGGCTTATTATAAACTTTTCTCATATTAGAACGAATTGGTACTAACCATGGCTCCATTTTTTCTCTTTCAGATCCTGGGAGGAAACCATTATCTTCTGTAGATATTGTAGGTCTTGTAATAATAATTTTATTACATTGTCTTTTAAAAAATTGATCTAAAGCAACTTGTACTGCTAATAAGGTTTTACCTGATCCTGCTTTGCCAACTATAAAATTAAAAGGATGTTTTAATATTTGGGCTTTTGCTTTTTTTTGTTCTTCAGATAGACTTAAAGAAAATCTTACTGCTCCTTTAGGGGGTGTTTTTGAAATATTAGGTTTTGGCATAATTTATTTTAATTAATTTATCTAATCCCGCATTTACATGCATTGTTTCTTTTAATAATAACTCAAATGAAAATCTTTTATCAATAGGTAAAACTAAATCTACTTGTGATCCCCATCTTATTAAACTAAATCTTTCATTTTGAGTACATAAATCACCTTGCTGTTTAAAGGGTGCTATAACATTTACATCTTCATCTGCAATTTGTACTATATGGTATGTATAATCTAATGTTGAATTATAAACTGTATTAAGTACTCTTTCATTATATTTTAAGTAATCCATATTATTAGGATTAATTACTTTATTTAAAATATCCTTTTCAACAGCTAACATAGGTTTATTTGTTGATTCTATAGGTTCTAAACGATTATATTTTAATATTCCACTATAAGGAATTCTATTTATATGAACATCATAAAATGACATAAATATTCCTATAACTAAAGAGGGTTTATTATAATCTTTATCACCCATTACATCCTGTAGTGTATAGTTTTTACCTTTTATTTCCACAATATTTTCACAACAAGGTGCTCCAGGTAAAACTACTTTTTGATATAAAATAGTCCCATCAGCAGGACTATAAAAATGTTCATTATCTATATAAGTTGGTCTTAATGGATCTCTAAAGAAAAATGTATTACTTAATTCACCAATAGGGAGTTTAGATAATTCTGCAACTTCACTATTTAACCAATCTTCTAATTTTTGAGCCATTAAATGAGTGTTTTAAAATGATCTACTCTATTTAAATGCATTACCATACAAGATAACATAGCTCCTGATTTCATATATTCTGATAAATTAAATATTACAGGTTCCATTCCTTCATCTGAACATATTTTTTCTAATGAAGTAATTTTATGTTTTTCACCTTCGTAAAATTCATCTGTTCTTTTTAGTTCTGAAATATTAGAGGCACATAAAATCATATTTCCTAATCTAACTGAATTTGCCATTCCATAAGTTGAATCATTAACATTTATATCTACTATATCAGTATAGCGTGATATATTGGCTAACTCTTCTTTATCATATAATTCAGTACAAACCATAGATTTATTATTATTTAACGGGAAAATACTGCAGTCTAGGTGGTACATATATTCATCTGTCATTTTAACTTTAATAATTTTCATATCAAAATTTTCTTCCATCCATTCATAAGTTTTAATATCAGATCTAATACCATATCCACCAATATAAACATTATCTTTTAAATATTTTATATCAGCTTCACCTTCCCATTTATAAGGAGATATATTAGTTTTATAACCCATTTGATTAAAGAATTTTTCACCAACATACTCTTCACCCTGTCTTGGAGGTGATGTGTAATTAGATAATAATATATGATTTTCTTTACAAATATGGGGTAAATGTAATCCTAAATTTGCAACATAAACTAAATCTTGAAAATTACCTTCTGATGGTAATAGGTGTACTAATGATTGACCTGCCATAAAATTATAAAGATCCATAAATTGTTTATAGGCTTTAGGACGATTTATAGATAATTCTTCTTTAGACATTTCTTTCATCCAAACATTGTTAGGATCGTTTGTAGAAAAAGTAAATGGAAAATTCATTAAGTAACTTTGAATCGGTAACTGTGATGGTGTTTCTTTCATATTAAAACTTATTATTTTTGTTTTATTATAAATATACAATTTATCTATTAGGTAAACAAATAATCATAAAAAAAGCCCCGCTAATGCGGGGCTTCTTTAAAAATATGTTAAACTACTATTAAATAGTGTTTAATCCTGAACATTTAATTAAACCATAATATTCTGGTCTTAACATTTTCTTAGCGTAACGAGTCAATAGACCTTTACGTGGAGTGAAAGTGTTAGGATCATATACCATTGGAGTCATAATTAATGGAATGTATGGAGCAAATACTGCACCAGCTTCCAAGAATTGTGAACCTCTGTATCCTAGTAAGATTTGGTTTTCAGTCATATAAGGATTCTTATACACTTGATATCTACCATTTAACTGACCAACTTTCTGTACACCAAATGCGTAAGAAGCTTTAGCAGCATCACCATCAGAAGCAGCAGCGAATCCTGGGATACTTTCTAATATTGTTCCTATAGTTGGAGAACAAACTAAGAAACTTGCTCCACCTCTAAGAGTTTTCTGGTGAATAATGTTAGATAATTTTTGGATTTTAGTTCCTAAAGTTTGGAACCATTGTCCTTGTGAATTATAGAAACCTAAATTAGTTTCAGTTCCATTAGCATCTTGAGCAATTGATTGGTTGTTAATTGCTGACCATACTTCAGTTCCTGCGTTAGCAGATTCAATTAACATATCCATGATCTCTAGATCAATTTCTAATGAAATGTACTCACTCATAATTGAAGTCAATTCAGCTTCAGCATCTAAAGAATGGTAAGCATTTAAATCTTGAGCAAACTCAGGAGTCCAAACAGCTTTCAATTTTTTAGTTTTAGCTACAATAGCTTCACTTGACATCTGAACATTAACTTGAGGAATAGTAATAGGATTAGCATTATTACCGTTTAAGTTAGTGTTTCCATCTTCAAAGTCACCTCTGTCAGCATCAGTTGGTTGTAAAGAGTAAGAAATACCACCATCAAAGAATCCATTTACTGTTACATCATCAGCATTAATAAGGAATTGAACACAAGTATCACCTGAACCTGACTGTGTAGTAAGTTTTGTGAATTGTGGATAAGCTGTTACATTTACTGATTCAGAGAAAATTTGAAATGATCTGATTGCCTCTGTATCAAAATTAGCATCTATAGATGAAGTAGGTACAAATAATAATGTATAAGCAGGAGTAGCACCAAAGAAAGTACCTGATGATGAAAGTCCTCCATCATAATTAGCATCATCCCAAGATGCAGATTGTTGTGTAACAGGAGATATTGCCGACTCAGTTGTTTGAGTAGAGTATGAATATCTACCAGCACCATAAAGACCACCTGCGTTTGTATTACCAAACGTACCAGCTGGGTCAGTAGTACCATACATAGAATTACCAGCAGTAAATGGTGACTTAGTAGTACCATACTGGAAATCTAAATAAAATACTAGACCTGAAGGAAGGTTCATTGGTTGAACCGAAACAAATTCTTTTGCTGCGATTTGACCAAATACCTTTCTTACTAATGGAAGAGCAACGCCCGCCCACTGTGCTCCTGTACCAGGAGTAAATGTACCAGCACCTGCACCTCCACCTGTAGTAGAAGTTTCAGTTACTAGTTGTTTAGCTTGATTTTCAAGTAACAATGACATATTGTTGCTATCAACCTCACTTAAACCTTCAAGTAAACCTGTTTTGGCCCACTTGGAAGCTAATCTTGCTGCATCACTTTGTAATGACTTGTAAGGATTAGCGCTTTCTAATAAAGTGTTTAATTGTGACATTTTTTAAATTTTTTAAATATCGTTAATAATTAATTTCGTTTCTAAATTATACCTGCAAGTTTCTTAAATCTATCTACCATCTGACTAGATTCAACAATTGGTTTAGCATCAACTTTCTTTGGACCAATACCAACTGATTTAGAAGCCATACTTATACTTTCATTAACAGTTTTCTTAACTTTTTTCTCAGTTAGTCCATCTTTTAATGTTTCGTATATTAATTTTGCTTCTTTAACAGTTTCAGCTTTGTCAAAAGAAGTTAAAACTTTAACTTTGTTGTGCTCAGTTAAATTTTTAGATTTGAAAATCTTGTTAGTATATAATAGTTTTGCATTAAGTAAATTAATTTCATTTAACTCATTTCTTAGAGTTTCAACAGTAGCATAAGCTTCTTTTAGTTCATCCTCTTTTTCTTCAAGTTTAATTGCGTCAATTTCCTTTTTAGCGTCTGCTTTAGCGTCTTTGATACCATCTTTGTATCCTTCTTCTTCAGCGTCAGTTCTTGCGTCTTCATCGATTGTTATATCTTCATCTACTTTTTCTTCTTCAGAAATTTCAACATCAACATCATCCTCAACTTCAACTTCATCTTCAACTTCAAAATCTTCGCCTGCTTCTAATTCACCAGCAGCGACCATATCTGAAATTACGTCTTCGATAAACTTTTTAAGATCATCATCTGTCATGTCTTCAAGATCAATTTCTTCATCATCCATATCAGCTTTCTCGTCCTCCATACCGTCAAGATATCCTTCTTCTTCAGCATCAGTACGTTCGTCTTCTTCTAATTCGATTTTTTTAATCTTTTTTTCCATGTCATCCTTAGCGTCTTCGATACCATCTTTGTATCCTTCTTCTTCGGCGTCAGTTCTCTTATTTTCATCTAATTCGTCTTTTAATTCTGCTAAAACTTCATCTAAGTTAGAATCATCTTCCTCTTTAATCTTACGCATTTTTTCAGTTTCAGTCTCAGCCTTATTATCAGACTTACGATCGTCACCTTCGCGTTTTTCTTTTTTGGTCATGTATTCTTTCTTTTCTTCCATTTTGTCAGAATCTTTTGCTTCATCTACTTTTTCTTCTTCTCTCATAGTATCATCCTCTTCTCTCATAGTATCATCTTCTTCTTTCATGGCATCTTTTTCCATTTCTTCAAGTTTAGCTGATAGCATAGTTTTAAGGTGAGGTGTGAAAGATTCTTCTAAAGCAGCTTTAGCATTTGCAATAGCAGTTTCTTTAACAGCTTTTGCATCGGCGATAGCCTCTTTTAAAAATTCTCTGTTCATTTTTCCTAAAATTTGTTTGGGAAGTACGTTTATTTAGAAACGTAATAGTAATTAATACGAGTTTTAATGCTATATAGGTTGTTGCGATAGCATATTTACGATTATACGTATATTAGGATTCTTAAAAATTACCAGATTGGACAATTTCCTTTAGAGCAAAGTATTTCTGTAATAATAGAATTTACTTTTTTATATGTGTTTGTTGTATCTACATTAAGTCCTTCTTTAACTAAATGCATAAATGATCCTGGGTTAGATGGTGTTGAAACAAAATCCCAACATAATAGTTGAAAATCATCTTGTACTTCTTGTACTTCACCCATAGGTTTAAGTGAACCCATTCCACGAGAAGAAACACCTACTGTGATGCCACTTTCAATAAGTGCTTTTAGAATATTTCCTGATGGTGTAGGTAAAACTTCTATTTTACCCATTATATTATCTCCATCCCACCAATAATCAGTAATATTGTGAGATACATTTTTTAAATTAACTACTGAGTCTTCAGGATGATCTAATTCTCCAACTGCTCTATTTTCATCAATTAAATCCTTATATTTTTCCATTTCTCTTTCCCATAACTCTCTAGAATAATAACGTCCGTTACCATTTTTAACTTCACAAGTTGCTAGTATACCTTCAACTATAGGAAATCCTCTTTTGGATTTTAAACCTTCAGTGAATGAAAGTTGTTGGGGTTTAAATAAGGCAGTTTCAATTAGTACCTGTTTCATAACTTAATCGTTTAGTAAATCATTAAATGAAATCTTAGATTCTTTAACTTCTATAAACTCATCGTTTGCTTCTTTTTTAGTAGCATCACCATATCCACTTTCAGCATATTTGCCTTTTATTTCTGTGGGTTTAAGACCTGGTATATCTTCTGTATAACCAATTCCTTCTTGACCAAATGCAGCATTTTCAACATAATATAAAGGATTAGCAGCTAAGTTTTTAGCAACAGTTTTTCTAGCTTTATCTAAATACTCACCCATATTTTCACTAGTAAGTAATTCAGCTACTTTAGACATTTCAAAATTAATACCTAATTTAAATTCCTCACCATTCATGTTGTCTATATTTTTTTTATCTTCATAATTATAGCTATTTTTATTTAAATCTTCTTCAACTATAATATTCATATTTTCATCAAAAATAGAAAACCAATCTGGTTTTTTGCCTACATTTTTAGCTACACCACCCAACATATGTTCTTGAATGATTGAACGTTGTTTTAATATAGTAGTAGCTTGATCATAGGTTAGAACATTGCTAATCAAATTAGGATAACGTGATTTAGCTTCTTTTAGAAATACATCTTTATGTCCTTTACCTTCTGTAATTAGGTTATATTGTTCTTGTAATGTTTTCATTATTCTTTTTTTAATAATTTTTCTATATCTGTTAAATAATCCATAATTAAATCTGTAGGTTTAACTACTTTAAATGAATCAGGATTATCTTTATAATATTTTACTGTTTCGTTTTTAGCATTAGATATCATGGTATAAATATTATTTAATTTTTCTTCAACACCATCAAATGCTTCTATTCTTTTTAATTGGAAGTTTTTTTTTGAATCATCTTCAAATAATTGCTTCACTATTGTACCTGCTCCTTTAATTTTTTTGGGAACTAATTTATATTTAAATGCTTTAACATAATAATTGTCTTTAACCCCATCAGGACCTGCTTTAGGACCAGGTCCTAAGTTAGCACCTACTCCTTCTTGTAATTGAGCTATTTTAGACTTTATAATATTTTTAAATTCATCTGCAGCTTCTTTACCAAAGTTATGATCAACAATTCTAAATGCTTTACGGTACTGATACATAAAATCATCTGCCGCAATTTTAGCTTTTAAAGATGGTGATTCATTTTCATTAACTTCTTTATATCCTAATTCTTTATAAGCTTTATCATCTGCTTTTTGTCCTTTTTTTCTAAAAGCAAATGGTGTAGCATATTGACCTCCAGTTCCTGGTGTGAATGAAGCAGCACCTGCTCCTCCTCCTGTTGTAGATATTTCACTAGTCATTTCAGCACCATCTAAATAATTAAAAGCACTTTGTAAATAATCATGAGCTTTAGTTATTTTTGCTTGCCACCAACCAGGAAAATCTACCTCACGACCCGTATCATATTTATCTACTTTTTTATAAAGCATAACAGCCATTTTAGCTGCTCTAGCTAAATCACTTTTAGTCATTTTAGGTTCATTATCTTGATGTCCTACATCAAAATCTTCATCTAATCTTCCTGAAATTCTTTGGAAATCAGCTGGATATTCTTTTCTAATATGTGTGCGAATTTTATTTCTTAATTTTCTGGCATCATCATAAATTTCTCTAAATTTAGGATCATCTTTAGCTTTTACAGCTACTGATTTAGTTACATCAAATAAATCATTTATAGCATCAAATAACTGAGTTAAATTAGGTAAATAATCTATATCCCAAGCAACTCTCCCTGTTTCTTTATCTATACCAGTAACTGTATATTTAACACCCTTAGAGATTTTAGTATCTCCTATATTAAATTTTTCTCCAGGTTCAACTGTTGGAACTTCATTAAGTTTATATTTGTACTGGCTCATGTGTTGATTTTATTTCTTCTAAAAGACTACAATATTGTAATAAATCAACTAAATTTTCGTTGTTGATTTTTTTATTTTTACCTATTTCAACAATAAACTTATTTACCTCTACTAATTTAATTTTAGTAGCTTTATCTTTTATAGATTTAATTTCTTCAGATAAATTGCTTTTTATTTCTTGAATTTTAGAATTATAAAATTCTTTTAATTTGCTAGTACTATCAATATGTTCAATAAACTCTCTTAATATTATTTTTTGAGCGTCTGATAAGTGGGAATACTTATCATTAAATTTTTCTAGTATTACTCTATATGTAAGAAGTCTTACATCCTTATCTTCAGATTTAAATTCTTTTAATAAAGTATTTTCAACATCATTTTTATTAATTTCTTTTGATGTTAAATGTTCTAATAATACTAATTTATTATCAACAATTTGATTAGGATTAGTAATTTCTTGTGTATTGTATACTTCAAATAATGTATATAAAGCAGCTAAAGATTTATAATTAGAAATATTTGTCTTAAATAAATCTTCTACATTGTAGTGTTCTCTTAATTCTTTTACAAGATTATATTTTTCACGTTTAAGAGATTTTCTATTAAGTTTTTTAGATGATTCTAAAATAGTAGTTAATATAGTATTAGCTTTTCCTTCTGTTAGATTTTTAGATTTAAATAAAGTCTCATATAATTTATATTCTTTTCCTAATTCTGTATTTACAAAATATTTTTTTAGAATATTTACAGATGGAGACTCAGTTCCTGCTAATGTGTCTGCTGTTATTTTTCTTACTAGCAATTCAAATAGGATACCAGTATTTTTAAATTTTGAATGTTTTATATACATCAATACTTATTTTATTATAAATACGTTAAGATTTCTTATTATTACCGTTGATTACGTTTCCTTTGTATTTTTTATCAACTTTTTCTTCAGAAAGCAATATATTTTTGTTAACTGGGATATCTTTTAACATATCCTCATATTTAGATAATATTTTATTTGATTCTAATTCGGATAAAGGTGATGAAGTATCATTATAATCTTTTTTCATGCCCTTTCTTCCTAATCTATCTTTACCAAAATTACCTTCTTGTTTATCTCTATTTGTAGGATTTTCAACGGGTCTTCCTAATGGTTCTTTATCAGTTGTTCCTTCATCATATCCTTTAGGTAAATTAGAAGGATCAGAATACATTCTACCTTTACCATATAAAGCAGCTAAATCATGGGGTGTGCCATATGATTTACCTGATGATAAAGGATCGTTTCCTTCTGCCTCAATTTGTGATAATCTAAACCCACGTTTAGTATCTTGGTTAACTAAATCTCTATATTCTTCATATTGATCTTGACTAAAGTGGAATATATTTTCATAGATCCAATCTGATGGAATTAATTTACTATCCATCATAGCCTGAGCTAGTGTCATTTTTTCAGTCATTAAAGCTACTTTTTCTTGATCATATATAATAGAAGGAGTAGTTAATGAAATTTCAAAATTAGTTAAATCACCATCTCTATAACCTTGAGTGTATAAATGAATTAATGCTATTTTATATAATTCTGATGTAAATATTCTTTGTATACGTTCTACTGTTCTAGCAAATCTAATATCTTGAGCTGCTAATGTAGCTTTACCATCTGTATTTTCATCATAACCCATAAATGCCTTAGGAACTTTAAGGGCTGCAAATAATTTATCTCTTAAATATTCAACATCAGCTATCCCATCCCACTGTAAACCTGCTAGATTATCTATTTTTGTTGTTGAATCATTCCCTCTGATTGGTATATAAAAATCTTCAAGCATATTCTGCATGTTATATTTTAAATTATACTCACCAGTTTTTTCATCCATATATGGAGTACGTTTAAGTTTAGAAATTGTTTTTTCCATAAACGCATCTACTTCATTTGGAGGAATAGCTCCAACATTCATATAGTAAATTCTTTTTTCAGGAGCACGAACAATTCTATGAATTAACATAGCATCTTCCATTAAAACATATTGTTTAAATAGCTTACGAGCTGGTTCAATGTAACTTCTACCATAAGGTAAAAAATTCATATCCGTTAATAAACGAAAATGTGCCATTTCATAATTATCGAATATAATGGAATTTGCTTGATTCCCTGAGTTAGGGACTGAAAAATAACCTGAATCGGCTCCTGATATACCATCGGGGTCAAACCTATATTTTACTTCTGTAGGATTAATTGGGTTTCCATCTTGATCTATTCCCATTCCCCCTTCAATTCTTTCAATATGATATGCGGTATAAGGTATAACATTATATACACCAAATTTTTCTGCAATTTCTAATTTTAAAAAGAAATCACCATATTTACACATATTACGAATCCAAGGCCATAAATTAAATTCTATATTTAAAACATCATAAAATAAATTATATAGTATTTGTTGTATATTTTCATCAGTAGATCTAATTTGTAAAACTTCTCCCATATCATTTTTAAGGGTAGATTCATCTGCTACAATATCTAATGCTGATGCGACAATAGCATCTGTGTCCATTGCATCATACTCTGAATATAAGTAAGGTCTTAATGTTTGGTAATTAAAATTTTGTTGTTGACCATATAAGGAGTTAGGGGAATTTGTATAAATTCTATTAAACCTATCTACTAAGGAGTTTGTTTCTAATTCACCAGTCATTTGGATTTGATTAACATCCATGACTTTAAGTTGATTACCACCCACATTACGTATTAATACGTCTGTAGAAAATAATCGTTGTAATCGTGAAAATAAGCCTTTATCTGCCATTTTGTTTTTATTTATAAATATGTTATAATAGCCATTTAATGTCCTCATCTTTTCCCCCTATTTTCATTGAATAAGGATTTTGAACATTATTAGCACTATATCCTCCACTATGTGAGGTTTTTGATTTTTGTATATTACCCAATGCTGCACGAGCTCCATCTAAACTTTGTTGTTGGAACTTTAATGAAGTATCACGTAGGAACATACCAATCCCAAATGACATAACCAAGTCATCGTTGTAACCGCTTTGGGCTTCTGGTCTTCCATTACGCCAAATAAATACTTTCATTTCTTCTAATAAACGTTTTGATTGAATAGTTACTGATCTGTCACCAACAAATTCTCTAAATTTGTTAATGCAAAGAGGTCTTGTTCTCATTGACATTGTAAAACCAGGAACCATCTCAGAATTGCCTTCATATACTCTTAAATAAGATTCTGCTGTTAATTGATCTGATTTAGGGGATTGATATAAATTTCTATATCCTCTTTCTCTAATTGCATCTAAAGCAGCCCATCCTATATTAGCATTTTCTACTACTAACATAGCATTATTAAACTCTGTAGCTAAACCAGTTAAAAAATAACCAAATTCTTTAGGTGGTAATTGTCCTTTATATTCTGCTACTTGGGTATTTGTTTCAATATCCATTACATGACATGCAGAAAAATCTTTACCATCACCTCTAGCAACATCAGCTACAACCATATATTCTCTAGAATAATCTGCATTTTCCCAAATCCATAAATTTTGATCTACACCTCTTCTTTCTATTGGATCTTTAATAGTAGTTTGTTGGATAAATTCAATCCACTCAGAATAAAATACTATATCACCAGAAGTACTAAAATCACAATCACACTCTTGAGCTGCTATTCTAGGATCACCTAATAATTCATCTTGTCTATCTCTCCATTCTTGATTTCGTTCTGGATGTACATACCAAGGTAATTTAATAGGTAAAAATTCATTTTCTTGTGATTCTGCTCTTGTCCATGTTTGATGAAACCAATTACCAGTACCATAAGGTGTACTTAAAGCAATACACCCACCACCAGTAGCTAATGTTTGTTGAGCTGAAGCCCAAATCTCTCCAATATTATCAATAAAAGCTGCCTCATCAATTAATAGAAGAGATACTGCTTCTGATCTACCAGCATCACTACTTGCAGATGTTGCCTTAATTTGAGATCCATTATTAAGCCGTAATGTTAATTTATTATTCTCCATTGCATCAACTTTTAACCATGAAGGTAAATTTTCATACATGAATTTTACCTTTGTAACCATGTTTTTAGCTGTGTCTTGTTTAGTTGCAATACAAAGTATATTTCTATCTTTATGAAATGTCATCATCCATAAAGAATAACCTGCAGTTAAAGTTGAAATACCTAATTGTCTAGACTTAAGGATTATTGAGTAAGGATTATCTTTAAATAAACCTAATACTTTTTCTTGAAATGGATATAAACTAAATGATATTCTACCTCGTTGTGGATGTTGGATGTAGCAGTATTTTTTCATAAAATGAACAGGATCTTTTGCACATTTTATATATTCTTGTCTTATTATTTTCTTTAAATCTGCCATTATTTAGGTAAAGAATAATCTATTACATGAATCATTAATATTGTAGTTGCTGCTCCTCCTACAAATCCAATCCAAGGTTTATGATACCACCTATCCACTGTTTTTAATCTATCTAGATGTAAATCTATTTGTTGTTTTTGTAGAATAAATTGTTGTTTTTGAAACTCAATTAATAAACTATCTTGGTTAGATAATAATTTATAATTTAATATTTGTGCTTCTAAATCTTTAATTAAAATATCCTTAATAGAATCTTGATATTCTAATGTATCAAGAGCTAAAAAAAATCCTTCTAATTCTACTTCTGGTATTTCTACTATCTTATCTTGTGCAAATAAATTAGAAACAAATAACCAAAAAATAATAACAAATATATAAGCTATTTTTTGTTTCATTATTTATTTTTTCTGTATTTTTTCTTAAAATCAGATGTTGTTTTTTTAGCTGACTTAGTAGACTTAGCTTTAGATTTAGTTGTAGCTATTTTTTTAGAAGTTTTTTTAATATTAGCTTTAGTTTTAGCTTTTTCTTTTTTTACTTTGTCTGCTTTTTTTGTAATAAAGTCTATTTTTTCTTTATTAGCATCAACTCTTTTTTTATAATTTGATTTTTTCTTACTAGACACTAGTAACATACCCCCAATGATTCCACCAATTGCGAGTAACAATTTCCATAATTTATTCATAACAATAGTTTTATAACATTGATTCTAACTCTTTTTTAATATTAGTTAGTTTCAATAATTTATCTCTTAATTTTTGTTTTTCTTCTCCTTCTGATGTTTTCCACTTATTAACTGTAGATTTCATCTCTTTAGTTGTTTGTTGTAATTTATTAGCTATGGTAGCTATTGAATCTTTAGAAGCTCCTTTTAATTGAGATTTAGTAGGTTCTTCATCTTCAGCCATTATATCATCTTGAAGTTCCTTAGTTTTCTCTAATTCATCATTTAACTCTTTTTGTGCTGCTATATCTTCAGGAGTTGCCTCAGATAACATTTCAATTATTTCTTCTTTAATAGATAATTTTAAGTCTGATTTTTTCATTACAAAGTATTTTATTATAAATATTACGAAAAAATTGCTTGTTTAACTTGTTTTATACGTTCCTTAGTTGTACCACTAATAGTAATAGTATTACCTCTAAACATTTGTGTAATTGATTTTATTTTATTATCAATAGCTATTCTATATTCAGAATTAGTTTCTCTAACACCATTATCTTCAATTTCAATACCTTCAGGAGATATATAAAATAAATAATCATATTCTTTTATTAAATAATATAAAGTAGCATTTAAATAATGTTTATGAGATGAATCCATTGAAGTAGATAAATCAGCAAATGCCATAACATCAACTACTGTTCTATCAGTAATAATTTTTTCTTGCATTAATTCACTTGCTCGTTCAGCTGCAAAAACTAATTGACCTTTTAATGTTGAATCTGTATTTAATGGTATACCCATCTCCATAAGATATTTTGAACGTTCTGTTCTAAAAGTATAATCTTTAAATTCAGGTAATTCCTTTAATGCTTTTACTAATGTAGTTTTTCCTACACTCATTGTTCCACAAAATCCTATTTTCATAACTAATTTTTTATTATAATATACAAACTAATTTCTATGAGTCATACCTTTAGGAGCAGGTTTTTTATACCAAGGTAAACCTTCTCTTCCTTTTCTAATTTCATTCCATGTCTCATAATCATATTTAATACCATTTAAATAGTATTCTTTTTTTCTTTGTTGTTCATTAATTAAAGCTGGTTCTTCTATGCTATGTAATTTATTCATTCCATTACATTCTAAACATAACATAACAGTAATAGATCCATCTTCTTCTTTTTTACGATATTTTTTGTTTTTGATGTTTTCGTTTAAATTAACTTTTTTCATTATTTAATTTTTTTAGTTCTTTTTTCATTCCTTCTTTAACATAACCATCATTTCTTTCATTATATATTTCTCCTTCTAAATATGATTTTCTTTCTTTTTTATCCATTTTATCCTGGAATTTCATAAATGATTTATCTTTATCATTAGTTAAACCACCTACAGTATGTATTTTATCATCTTCTTCAGACCAAGGTCCTGGTTTATCTACATGTTCTAAAAAATCTTGGATTTCTGGATCATCTTCCCATGATAATTCATCTTCCATACATTGTAATATCCATTCTGCAACATAGTTACCTTGTGCTCCCGAAACTGTGATACCACGAGCTGATAGAGCATCTCCTACAAAATGCACATTGTTATAATCGATTAGTGCTAGTGTGTCATAATCCACAAGTGGTTCAGGAGATAAATATTTTACTTCTGGTATGTAAATGCCCCAATCATCTTCAAGAGTTGGAAATACTTTTTTCATATCATTAATAAAATCTTCAATGTATTTATAATAACCTTGAAATGCTTCTTTAACGATTTCTAAATCATCAATTTTAATAGCTGATACATTGTCTCCTTCTGATGTTGTAGATGGTTTTCTTGTAGGGCTATAAAATAAACCAGTACTATCTTTTTGTACTTTAGATACTAATTCACGAGACCAAGTAAATGGATTATCAATGCCTCTTACTTCCATTAATATACCAAAATTAGTCATATCATTTCTATATGACATATCTTTTTTAGCATGACCATTGTAACTATGATCACCATATGTTTCTTCTACAGCTACATAAGCAGCATTATTATTAGTACAAAATGATCTTAATGATACACCTTCATCTTCAAATTTACGATATAATTTAAAGTCATAAGAAACATCAATTAATTTTTGAAAATGTTTTTGTGGAGCTTCAAAACGTACTCCAATTTGTACTGGTTTGGATTCAGTTGGTAATTTATATCTCTCTGCTAATTGCTTACCAAAATCAATACCTGATTTACCAACACCAAAAATAAGCGTATCATATTCTAAAGTTTCATGGTGCATCCATTTTAAATCCCCAGGTAATTCAGCACTATCCATTTCTGCTATTTGTGGGTAATGTACTGTTTGATTTTCAAAGTCAATATCTTCTACTTTAGTCTCCCAAATAAATTTAACACCTTTAGATACTAAATAATCATACCAATTTTTACCAATTTCATGTAAATAATCTGTACCAACATGCCATACAGGAAATAATCTTAAACCAAAATAGGGTTTAATAAATTCTGGTTCTGCAACTGGGTTAGAACATTGTACTTCGTCTGGTTTAGGGTGGAATCGTTTAAAATTTTCAATTACTTGATCCATTAATTCCATTGCTTTTTCATCACCTGTATACTTAGTTAAGTGACCTCCAATCGCAGTATGATATGTTAATTTACCATCAGACCAACCACCTGCTCCTAAAAAACCTGTCATTACTTCTTCAGGTAATCTATCATATGGATTTTTACCCATATCAATGATAATGATTTCACCATTAAAATTATTGTCTACTAATTTAGTTGCTGCATTTACACCTGCAACTCCTGCTCCTACAATTACTACTTTTTTACTCATTTTTTACTTAAGTTTATATGTTATAATATACGAAAAAAAAACTGTGGCTCCAAATATTGGGCCACAGCTCCTTAAAAAATTTTAATTAATCGTCTGGCTATGAATCAGACTATACTTTTATTTATTAACAGTTGCAACAAGTGCATCCGCAACTTGTTCCACATTTACATTCTTGACAATTACACATAATTTTTAGTTTTAATTAGTTTAACTTACATCCATAGCAGCATCGTGGTCTGCATCAATTCCTTTTTCTTTTAACTCATCTACAATTTTATCTAATACAGCAGTATCATATCCTCTTGGTACTTCCATATCAATACCTAAATTTTTGAGAACTTTTGTTGCTCTATCATCAAAACTAATTTTAGCAAATCTTTTACCATCTTTAAAAAGATACATCCCATAAAAACGAAATCCTGGATCTGTATATGATATTTGGATTTTATCTGGTGTTGGGAGATTTTGATAAGATTCCTCCAAATATTGTTTTTTAAAATAAGAATGTAAATTAAAATTATCCATTTATTTTTATTTTTAAATCAGTTGTACCTTTTATAATACGATGTATCTCTCCTTCGGGTATAAATATACGATCTCCTATTTTCATATCCACAGGTACATTATTATCTCTTTGGAATTTCCATCCTTCTCCTTCTAATACCTCAACTAATCTATCTTCTTTATCTTGATGCCATACTAAATCAAGTTCATCAACATTAGATGAAAATTCCCTTATATTATCTTTATCTGTATATGGATCCATTACCAAAATGTATTCATATTAGCTCCTAAACCTAGCTGCTTAGCATATCTAGGCAAATTACAAGACCAGTATCCTGCTTTTGTTCTATCTTTTTTCTTATCGCAATTATGTCTTTTTGCAAAAGCATTTCTAGCATCTTTATTTTTAATTTTAGCTCTTAATCCACCTGAACCAAATGATACTTTTTTAATTTTTTTAGTTTTAGGATCTCTAACATAAACATAGTATGCTTTAGAACCACCTCTTTTAGGTTTATTTAAAGATACTTCTTTACCTCTAAATTCTGCTTCAAATAATACTTCCCCAGTTTTTGATTCAATACTAATTTTTGCATTTGGATATTTCTTTTGAAGAATATTAAACACCGCTGGAACTGCTTGTGGGGTTTTTACCAACTCTTGATAAATCACTTTATTTTTTTCAATAACCACTATAGTTGCTGGATAGTTTCCTTTTTTAGCTGCTTTATGAATAGTAGATAACTTAGCTTCTTTTACAGAAACAAATTGCTTACCCTTTTTACTACCCCTT
>TARA_R100001463_G_scaffold13034_8_pt1 | contig 18994 bp, 16 predicted proteins | sample TARA_R100001463 | Tara Oceans TARA_R100001463 (sample SAMEA2622242) | marine metagenome | biome: marine biome (ENVO:00000447); feature: deep chlorophyll maximum layer (ENVO:xxxxxxxx); material: "saline water (ENVO:00002010), including plankton (ENVO:xxxxxxxx)" | depth 40 m
CAAGACATTAGGGAGAGATCAACGAAAACCATCCCGAGCATCAGCTGGTAAATCTCCTGTGAATATCAAGAGAGTGAGTGGCGCACACGCATCCTCATCGACCCGAGGAAACTCCACAGATCATGTGAAAACACAAGCCGAAGAAGGTGTTGATGCCAAGCTTAGGAACGCCGGAGCAAAAGGGCAACGATAGGATAACAGTCATTAACAATGGAAAAAATAGGGAGGAACGAGCGACATGAGCGAAGGCGATTTATTTGGACTTCAGAAGATGGATCCTATGGCCCGAAGGGCGTTGGCATCAATGGAAGCCATGATTAAGGCAATAGATTTCAATAACAGGGATGACATAGAGAAGCATCTGAATGATGCGAAGAATGCATTGAGCAGTTTAGGGGATGACCTCGCTCTGCATGACAGTCTAACAAAGGCAATGTCAAAGAAGACCAATGATGCACTTCAACTCGGAGCAATCAGGAAATTCGACAACACCGATGGCGACCTTAGCGTCAATGACGGTGCAATAGCCCTCGGTGTAGTTCGTGCGGGCAGAACCGATAGAGTGTTCCGCCCCCATGAGGTGTATTGAGATGTCAAGTGCCTTCGCTAAAGCTTGGAATATAGCGAAGGAAGAGATACCATTTGGCCCTGTCCATAGGGATAAATTAAGTTCGGGCTACTCTGATTGCCCTAAGTGCAGAGGAACAATGGACATAATGGAATGCGAGATCTGTGCAAATAGGGCGGATGAAGTTATGGAGGAAAGGGAACGCAGAGAAGAAGAAGAGTTCATGACTGACTTCCTTGAAGATGAAATGAGAGATCGAATGGACATGGATGAGGCATTTGGTGTCGATAGAGATGCTCCCAACCTTCCTCCGCCAAAAAGTGAGGGCGGTGGCGACATGAGGCCGACTGAGAATAGGCCGATTGGCAGAGAAGATCGCGAAGATGAAAGGAAGGAAGATTAAGATGACATGGGAGGCAAGTGGTTCGATTGGTGATCGCCTACGAGCCTTGCGTGTCCGTGACGATATTATCCGTAAGCAAGAGGGCGCAATGGGTGCTTTGGGTGATGCAGGGCTTTCAGGAGAGGTTCAGGGAGTCCCTGGGCCGCTTGGTGAAGAAGGTGCATTACCTGCTCACATGATGGGAAGCGGCAATCATGCTGCAGCCAAGAATATGTGGTTGGAAATGTCAAATTGGTGTGATGCTGGCGATGACATCCTCAATGCCGGTCAGAAAGTCGGCACGGAATACGGAAGTGCCAATATAGACAAGGACATGGTTTTAGAGCGCAACAAGAGAATCATGAAGGTAAGGCAGATGATAGATGCCTTCAGAGGTGTCATTCTCAATATGCAAAATGAGCCGGAGGAGAGGGCATTGGGGGAGCACGACCCTACGAATATGGCTAACGATCAGACAAATGGGAACCTTAATGCATTAGTTCAAGGCATGGGTGGAACAGGAGGTGCAATGTAATGTCAGATACGGAAGATGCGATGGACATAGCCAAAGCCGCAATTGAGGAGGCTAAGGTTCTCAAAGAGGAAAATGAAATACTCAAGATGGAGAATCGAGAGCTGAGAGATGCTGTCAATGACCCAACTAAGACCATGAAGGCACAGGGGTGGCAACAATTCATCACACCTCATGCAGAGGAAACATTCGACCCATTGAACCGTGAAACGGGTCAGGAGTCATTTAGCGGCCCCTTCGCAGGTAGCGGCGATTTGATTGCAAAGAGCGTTTCACGACATGACGAGATCAGAGAGTGGGAAGATGCAGAAAGGGAGATGAATCGAAGATGAAGTTTGTAAATCCTATGACCGACACCGCAGAAGGCAAGCTATTGGCTATTGTAAAGGATATTGAGAAATCACTCGGCATAGCGAAGAACTCGACTTACAATACAGAGTGCAACATGGGTTGCGAAGAGGGTTCGGCTTGCGAGCAATGCTATCCAAAACCAAAAGGCACGAAAGGTGTGAAGAAAGAAGATCATACTCATCAATTTATCAGGAAGTATGTCCAAGAGAGTTCAGGGGATAACGTAAGACCCATGTTCATGGAGATTTCAGGCAAGACGGAGATACCTGCTGCCGGATACCAGGGCAACCAAGTATTACCCTTCACAGAAGATGCTTCGGCATCCAATGCAATCAATGAGGTCTTCAAGATGCCATCAGTAGCACAGACTGGATATGACAAGGATTCATCATCCATGCATATGCATTACAACGATGGTGGAACAGGAGGCTCGATGTATCGTGATAAGATCGAAGAGTCGCTAGCCGAGATAAAGAAACAGGCTACTGTCGGCCAGCAAGGAGTAGTCGAAGAGATTGCGGGGTTAATCGAAAGCATCTATGCCCGCCTATGAAGGTGGGAATATGACTGATCACATTAAACTCAGAACAGATGTGGTTCTCTCCACCATCATGGGGCTTGACCCTCCTGTCGCAGAATATCTAAAATCATTGGAAGGCAAAGAGCTAGTCAAAGAGGACATGGCCGCTATGGCGATGGCAGAAGAACCGCCTGTCTATTCCATGCGTGATCTAGGTTCTCCACTCCCTCCTTCTCAGATGGTTATCCCTAGTGATTACCAATCATACCTGGCAGGGCATTCTAAGATTGGAACATCACCTATGAAAGATTGGCCTATGGCCGATGAGGACAATCACTATGGAGAACATCACCCATTTGGGATGAACTCGAACTGTTGCCCATTGTTGCATAATGCGGCTCATGGCGAACCACAGTATGTCGATGACATCTTTGATTTCATCAATCTAATGGGTGAGGCACATAAGCAAGGAGAGAGGAGCATGAAACTCTCACCAGAGGATGCTAAGATATTTGGGGATCCGAAGATGTCGATGCTTGACCTATACGAGAGAGATAGGAATCGTGGCTATGGTGCAGATGAGAATTGGGAGTCGGACAAGAGGCAACAACTCGCCAATGAGTTTGGTTTGCTACCTTTCTTATTCGGCCTGGAGTGGCATCAACCGGAAGAAGGCGAGAGGTTTTACGGATTGCTTAAGGATTTGAGTCAGACCGAAAGTCCCGAAAGTCCCGAAGCACGAACGATACTCAACAAGTTCCAGGAGAAGACAGGCACTCATTGGAACCGCTATCTGAGAAATTGGAGGGATAGGTTCACGCCCATGTCTGCATGGTGGCAGAGGCCAAGCGACAGAAGTGGCCCGACTTCCTCTGCACCGGAAGAAGTTCCGAATGCTTCACTCACAGCCCCCTACATAGGAGATGAGCCTGGGCATAACTTCCATTGGTGGGAACCGTATCAGTATCATGGAGGAGTAGGACGCGATGTATCTTCATTGAAAGGCATATTCAACCAGACATACCCCGAGGTGTTTGGTGAGAATTGGCTTGCCGATTTGCTTTTCGATGGCGTTCCTATTGATGGCCCTCATATGTTAGCCGGATCTCATTTCCCTGCATCTGCCAATGCCACGCCAGAGTATGCATCCGCATTGAGCTCAATATCATCTGGTGACGTGGACTTCGAGCGAGGCAGATCATCCTGGACATCTGCGGCTATGCGTCACAACAACCACCCTTCTGAGGTCGGTGGCACAGGAGGGAGGATGATAATCCCAACAGAAGCAATGCTACTGAGTAATTTTGGCGACAAACTCATGGATGTCGCAGAACTAGGTAGTGCGAGATTGGGAGTCCTCCGAAGGCCACATCCTAACTCGAATCAGACATACCATGATTTTCATAACCAACATGGGGTGAATAGCGATTCGGCACTTGCTAGTGTCGTTGCCCAATTATCCGGTCAAGTCAAACAACAGTTTGGTGCGGATGTCATTGCACCCATTGCGGGCGATCCCATGATGAATACAATAGCGAGAGGCAACATAGGTCAGATTGTCGCAGCAGCTAACCTTCTTCTTATGAGGGGCGAAGGAGTTCACGGTTCTGAATACCAGATGCCTGATACTTCATCCGGCCAGCTTGCAGAAGGTCTTGGTTCGTTTGGGCCTGTATCTCCTTCTTCTCAAAGCGTCATCGCCCCTATGTTCAACAATGGCGCAACTGATTCATGGGGTCATGAGATGCCCGCTACTCTCACCTACAAGTGGGATCGCAACACAAACGGCCTAGTTTGGGATATGAAGGAAACTCCCTTCAATATCCTCCAAAGGACACCACATGAGTTGTTGATGAGTGCGGCTGACATAAACCACAATGAACGGCAAATCAATCCAAAGACAAAGGAGATCAATGCACTAAGTCCGAAGATTACGGGTGAAGCGGCACTCAATACTGACATCAACAAGTCTGACGATTACGAACCATCGGGAGTATTCGAGACTAAGATTGAACCTGCTCATATTGTCAAAGACTTGGATGACATTGATGATCTCAAGGGATTTAGTGGCGATTGGGTTGTTCAAAAGAAACCAAAGGGAGAAAGAGTATTTGTGAAGAAGTCAGGAAAAAGCATAGATCCGATGAGCCTCCCTAGCAAAGTCAAGAAATCCCTCAAGGACTCTATCCAGGGTGATGCTATGTTCGATGGATATGTGGATGGGGATGTCCTGACTGTTGTCGATTTACTAATCCACAAGGACACGGATATGAGTCAAGAGCCATTATCTGATCGTGTCGATGCTTTACGAACCCTATACTCCTCAACGGATAACCTCCATTTCCCTTCACCTAATTCATGTGTCAATACCGATGAAGGCGGCTTAATCAAAACAATAGCCAACTTTGACCGGACTGATTTACTGATCCGTGATTCCAAATCAACATTCATGAAAGGCAAGGATGTCCATCCAAAGTGGGTATTGTATGCCCAGGATGACATAACCAAGAGTGCAATACTCCCTCCTCTGCCTGAGATGAGCATAAGAGATTCAAACATTATCTTGGAGTATCCATCTATCTACACACCTGTGATTGTGAAGATTGACTCTGATGAGAATGGAGTTTATGTCGATGATTACGAAGGCCCGAACTATCTAATCAAGCAAGCCAAATCCCAATTCCCATTGTGGAGTCCGGTAGCTGCGCTCTATGTTGGGATGCCAAACCAAGCAATACCATCATACAGAAAGCGACCCATGTTCAGGAAATCATTAGACAAAGCACCTTCCGTGATCACAGAGGAAGAGTTTGATGACGATGATAACATATCGAACATCATGCGTCATGCTCGCAAGACCATAACATCAGAAGAGGTTGCATTGACAAGTAAGCATTTGATTGCCCATGTGGATGGTCTGACTCAAAGTCTGCTTGACAAGTATGCCGGAGAGTATGGCTTAGAGCAGACAGAAGACAAGAAATGGACGGTCAATGAGGCAATTGACGATGACATAGCCGAGAAATTCGCATTCCCTCGCATGAATCAAGCATCCTCGGATGGTGGCGCGTGGTCTGGTATGCAAGCAGACATCACAGCTCCAACAGGGCCAACTGAAATCACAGAGGAGGAGAATACGACATTCGGGAATCCAAAGAAGGATGGTGTTGAGATTGATCCAACCTCTTCTTTCAGACCAATGAACATGGTAGTAAGCACAGAAGATGGAGATGCTACATTAACCATCAACGAAGGAAAGGCAGTTATCCGTTTCCCAGGCAAAGATAAAGATCATGATGAGGAAGAAAACGAGGTATTGCCCGCCCTTCGACATGATGATGCCCTGTGAATGCTGACAACCCTGTCATGTTGTTATTCATATACCATTGAGAAAAGTGCGATAGACTAATGACAACCGCAGAGATGCTCTCACCTTCATTGGGATGGTCGGCTTTTGGCTCAGATTTCCTAATCAAAGAAGACATGGGGAGCGAGCTGTTCGTTGCCGGATATGCAAGTGTGGACATGGTGGACAAGCAGGGAGATAGAATCCCAACTGCGGCCCTAAAGAAAGCATTCGGCAAATTCATGGAGAACAAGGCATACAGAAATGTGCAGTTAGCCCACAGCGGCATCCAAGTCGGAGAAGTCGTTGATTCCTTTTCAGATTCACAGGGGCGCGTGTGGAAGTCCGAGGTGGACGATCACGGCCTCTTTGTCGTATGCAAGATACGCAGCGACATTCAGAAGGCACGAGAAGTGCAAAAGCAGGTGCGAGATGGAGATCTTCGCGCCTTTTCAATAGGAGGCCAGGCTTTGTTCCGTGTGAACAAGCATACACCAGAGCATGGCAACCACAGAGAGATTACCGACCTTGAGTTGCATGAAATAACCCTTTGCAAAAAGGGCATCAACCCCGAGGCCGGTTATACAATCCTCAAAATGGATGACACGGAAGTGGAAAAAATGACGGACAATGAAGCATTGACAGAAATAAGGGATAGCTTGACAGGAATACTGAAGGCTATCGACAAGAATGAAGAGAAGACAGAGGAGAAGTCGGAAGAAAAAGAAGAGGTAGTGGAGAAATCCACTCAAGATGCCCTTCACTACATCGACACTCTTGAGAAGTTCGCACACGAGCAGGGTGTCGATCTCAACGGACTGAGGACTCACTTCGGTCTTGAGAAGGCATACATGGTCGGAGTGGACGGCTCTGGTGGATACTCTCACCGAGGAATGGGTGACGAGATCGGCGCAGGAGAGGACGCGACAGAAGTGTCCTACCCCTCCCTATCGGCTCCTGGTGGCAACAAGTATGTCATCAAGCAGCCAGGTGTTGCCAACATGGCATACAACGCACCATCAGGCGGCAAGAACGTCATCAAGTCTCCTCCAGGAGAAGTGACCCCTGCCGGACTTGAGAGAGGATACGCGGCATACGCTTCCCTTCGTGACGAAGAGGGGCTAAAGGCCATCGTCAAGCAGGATTGGGAGTCTCGCTACGCAGCAGAGACCGCCCGTGCGCTTGAGGTTCAGAAGGCAAACGACTTCGGCGGGCAGATTTCTGCTCTCAAGGCCGAGATAGCCAGCCTCAACACTCAGAACACCGAGATCCAGAAGTCAGCAACGGCTTCACCGCACACCGACATTCGAGTTCCCTCGAACGAGGAATTTGCCGCAATGGGCAATGACCTTGAGTCCTGGAGAGCCACCGAGCAGCTAGCAAGGAGGGCACTAACAGGCGAGTAATCGTCTTGGGTGACTAGGAGATAATAGGAAGTGAATGATATGAGTGGATCAAAAGGATACATACGAACGATTGAAGACATGGAGAGGCTATACTACGGTGCGGGTGCAGGAGCAAACGCATGGGCCTACTCTGGAACCGACTTGCTAAAGGCAGACTCGCCCCTAGTTAGCAGCACAACTGGAACCTACCAGGCCATCTTTGGCCGAAAGGTCTGGTCGCAGCTCAACCAGGAGTTCAACGCCTTCAGCATACTACCGAAGAAGCCCTGGGAAAAGTCAGGATGGAGGGTCGTCACGGCCAAGCCCGATGCAACAAAGGGCGGCGGACTACCTGAGAACGGGACTCTACCAGAAACCACCAAGCCGACCTTCGCAGAGGTCAGCACCAAGCCCAAGACTGTGGCTCACACCTTCGACCTAAGCGAGACAGCAATGTTCCTCGCTGACAAGGATGACGGATTGGGAGACGCAAGGGCAGTAATGAAGATGGAGATGGCAAAGCACCACGCAGAGCAGATCAACGTCATGCTACTAGAGGATGTGGACACACCAGCCGCAAACGACTTCGAGTCACTTGACAGGTGCTTGTCCTCTTCCTTCGTGGAGACGGCAACCGACTTCGTGACCGCAGCAGCAGATCACAACCAATACAACATCACGAGGAGCGCAGGTTCCTCACAGTCATGGTATGATGCAAACGTGGACGCAGGAGCAGCAGGTGCTGCCCGCGCCCTCAGTCTGAACGTGATTGACGGGATGTTCAGAAGCGTATGGGAGAAGGGTGGACAGCCAAAGGTTATCCTAACCGGCTACGATACTCTTGAGAAGGTTCAGCAGCTACTACAACCTCAGCAGAGATTCACCGAGATGAAGAGAGTAGTCCCAGGAGTGAACGGAGTAAAGGGTGTTCCAGGCATGGAGGCGGGCTTCGTGGTCGCTACCTACAACGGCGTTCCACTAATTCCATCTAAGGATGTTCACGCAGACACAGGCGAACTGTCGAGAATGTATTTCATCGACTCTGACTATATGTATTTCTGCACGGCCAAGCCAACCCTATACCACGAGTCCGGTATTGAGACAGGCGACCCATTCGGGATCAACAGGCTAGGACAGATGGGTATGTTCCACACAATGGGAGACCTATGGCAGCTATTCTACCGAGCACACGGAAAGGTGAGGGACATCGCCGCATAGGTGTTCGGAGATTGATGGAGAAAAAAGGAAGTGAAAAAATATGGCAACAGCAAATATCACACAAGGAAGCAGCAGCGTAGTATTGGATGCCCGTCTATGGATGGGAGCAATGGATAACACAGATTGGCTACAAAGCCCAATGGGAAGCAACAGCGTTCAGGGAGCAGTTCATCTCCTGGTCGTTGATCTAGTATGTGCATCGGCATCAACCCTAACCAAGTTGAATTTCAGCGACACCACGATCACCGGAGTCGATGGAGCATCTGCAATCTCAATTCTTGGAATACAGAATCTGACGAGTGCATTTGAGGAACCAACCATCCCGACCATCGTGTCTGGTGAGGTTCAGTTCACAACGGCAAGCGGCACGGCTGGCGACACCCACAGACTGACCATCCTATACAGGTGAAGGTGAGCCAACATGGCTCTTAGCCTTCAATACGTTGGGATGAGACCCTACTGCGAGATTAAGATCAGCAGAAGTCACGTCCTCGGGTTCTCCCGAGGGATGACCAGGGACGATGTTCCACAGGATCTAATCCGCGACAAGATCATGCCCATGATAGAGAACGGAGCGACTTCTTGGAAGGTCATCGGAAGTGATGATGTCCAGGCAAAGAAAATGGCCTCCACCATTGAAAAGCCAAAGAAGGGCAAAATCGAGAAAGTCGTTGAGATGCCGCAGAAAGTAGTCGAGAAAGTCAAGGAGACAGTCCTCCCAGCTAAGGAAGAGATTGTTGAGGACGTGGCTCCATTGCCTCCTATCTCAGACAAAGAGGTCGATGTGGACATCCTCCTAGCAGCATCTGGTTTTGACTCCAAGATGACAAGGGCGCAGATGATGTCTTGGTGTTCCGATAAAGGCATAGCGGTCAATAACAGATCGACCAAAGCCTCTATGACGGTTCAAGCCCGTGAACATATCACGGGGGCATCTGAGTGACTGATGAGATTGATGATGGCGTAGGCCGATATGCAAGTCGCTCTCGAATCAACCGCCGAGTCCTAGACATAGAATCGGATGGCTCAGGTTCCATAAGTGGGACTATCGACATAAATGGCAAAATCTCTCGCATCATATTAGACATGGCAGCTATGGATTGCACGGCTACTACTAACTCTCAGGGTTCTATGGCAATCTCGATGGATGGTGCAACTGAGTATCCCTACTGTGATACGGTTTCCAGCCTCGATTTCAGGAATGCTACTAACCTAGTCGGAAACTTCCAGATAGCAGAGGGAGCCAACACGGATACTGCAGGAGTTCACTTGACTGTGACAAGCCCTGGTTCAGTAGCCGGATCGTGGAATGGTGCGGTTTGTGGCAGGGTCAAATTCACTCTATCATTAGGGGGAAGCAAGGTTTTCACGGCATCTGCGGGAAGCAAAGCCCGAATCGTCATCCTTCATGAGTAAAGTATCAGTTAAATAGGATTGAAAATAACGTAGGTATCAGTATGGCACTCACAGTAGAGCAACTTGGACGAACGAATGTGACGGGCAATAGGCTTACTGTTGCTCTGAAAATAACCCCTGATTCATCATGGCCCGCCGCAGGTGAGGCTTTGGATCTTACCGCATATGTGTCAAATATCGAAACAGTCCTTGTTGAGTCAGACATCGGAGGATATGTGTATGCATACGACAGGTCTGCAAAGAAACTCCTTGCATATTCGGCAGGTGCAGATGCTGATGACGGACTCGATGCGGTCACAAATGCAGATCTTTCTGGTCAGACCGTGTATCTGACAGTCACAGGTGGGCGAGCCTAAGCGGGGGCTTGCCGGTGGCAGTTGAGTTAGACGAACTTTGCTTTGAAGAAGCACACGCAATAGAACGCCGCCGCAAGGTTCGGATGGCAGAGATCTCAACAGACGAAGGTTCCATAGCGACAGACGACTCTCCTTTCAGTAAGGAGAACCTGGACAGAGCCGAAACCGTTCGCGTCAAGATAAGAGGAAGGGAGAGATATGACATTCAAAACATCGGTTCAGGGACTCGATGCTTATCCTGTGGCCTACTCCATTTCTGTTGGACTCCAAGTTGCGCGGGATGCGGAGGAGACATGGACTACAATTTGGGGAGTTAAGGAGGATGAACAGTAATGCCACGCACATTCACTCCAGGGCATAGGCCCGACCAACCCCTCTATCCTGATGACTTGGTATATACCACAGTCGCTAAGGTCGAATCATACCTCCAATTGCCCGATGCCAAGCCAACAGCTCTGATCGGAGACACATCTACTGCTTCAGAGGGGGGTGGAACGGTAATCAAGATGCCAATTGCAGGTGCGGATTACAGAAGATGGGGTTTTGCATCAGGCGATTCAATCACTATTTACGATAACGTGGATGCATTAGGAAGCATAGTGACTATCTCTGGAATCGAATCAACGGGTTCGAGTGGAGGCATCACGCTCAAAGCAACAGACCCTGGAACGGCTTACACCAAAGCAAATGATGCGTATGTGCAACCTGCTTCCATCTTATCTAACTCATCTCAGAGGGGAATCAGTAAAGCCCAAGTCGAGCATCTAATCAGAAGGAGGCAAGACTACATCGACAGGATATGCAGAATAGCATGGAGACCCAGGCTTGTTGTCGATGAGTATCAGAACTTCACTACCTTCAAGCCATACAGGCGCAGATACTACACGGACTATGTTGGTGCGGTCTATCTGAGAAACAGGCCCATTCAAAGAGTCCTAAGAATGGGAGTATGGCAAGGAGATCACTACAGAGAGTTAGCATCATCCAGAGTGCAACTCACTCTCAAAGACTCTCACCTCCTAAGTGCTTCGGACAAGATATACCTATGCCCAAACATAGCTCATGTTGCAACTCTTTCGACAGGAACATCAGCCACTACTTGGAGCAAAGACTTCGGAGTGAAGACAATTGCCGGTGAGATTGGCAATCTAATCAATCAAGATGACTCGACAGGGAAGACCGCTATCCAGATAGGGACAATGACCGAGAATGGTAAAGCACTCAATGTCGCGCATGAGTTCATCGCTACTGCAAACAGCGATGACGGAGATGGAGTAGTCCTCATCAGTAGCATGAGATCGACAGATGAGGGAGAAGGCACTACCATTGCGGTCACAAACCTGAGCTGCTTCGATCTTGGCCTCTGCAACACCATCAATTCAACTGCCACATCGACAGGTAGCACTTTCAATCTCACAGATGGTTCTGCCTTTACAGAAGGAAACGGCCTCTATTACTATGGGACAGGAGCCGCAATCAAAGTTGCACGATGCACCAGGAATGGCAATGCCCTAACCATTGTTGATGATTTGACCTCAAATTTCCAATCCGGCCTATCTGCCAATGTGACTGAGATTTACCAGACAAGATTCGATAGCGATTCAACTGATGAGCAGAGGCAGAAGGATTGGTGGTCTATGGAGGACAACGGGGCGATCATGTTCAACAACCAATATCCGTTCTTTGAGAATCACAGTCTTAAGATTTCATACGTCTATGGAGAGAGGTATCTCGACAAGGCAATAGAGGATGCTTGCACGAAGATGGTAGCATTAGACATCATGATGACAGATGACTATACTGCCATGTTCCCCGAAGGAACACAAAATGTGGATCTCCCCTCCAAGATACAGAAGTTAGAGGAAGAGGTGAAGAAGATACTGATTCCATACCAAGAAGGAATCATAGTTGCGGGCATGGGTGGTTGATCTGTGCATCCTGGATTCCTGAAGCAATTGAAAGAAATGCGAGAAGCATCAAAGCAACTCACAAATGCTGGTGAAACTATCGCCAAAATAGAGCCTGGCATGAAGGCAAAACTGTTGGCAGAGGAGAAGAATATGTCTGAGATGGATGGAAACATATACTCAGAGGAAGAGATTGAAGCCAATGTTGCAAAGCAAATGGAGAATAACCCTCATCGTGTCGCATGGAAGAAGGCGAAGGAGCAGCTAGAGGGGGCATCGAAGAGTGGCTAAGGATGCAATAGGGGCTTTACGAGATATTCTCGTGACGAATTGGTCTAAGCCTCCCGAACCATCCATAGAGGATATTGCCGATTTGGACAAGGGTGATGCGAAGCGAGTGAGGATGCTCGATAACGATGTCATCCGTATCTTCGAGACGGCTCACAATGAGGCTCAACCAGAACTCATCTATGATTATGTGAATGAACACGTCAATATCACCATTGATTGTAGGACAGTAGATAGTCGTGAAAGGCTATCTGAGATGCGTGATGAAGTCAGACGAATCATTCATGCTTTCAGAAAGGGAGACAACAATAACTTTGACCGACTCATCTACAAGACCAGGACTGACCTCTCTGATCGTTCAAAGAAGCTATTCAGATACACCTTGCAATGCGAGATAATCACGTTCAGCTTGCTTGCAACCGCAGTTGATCCTGTAGTCAATCCAGCCGATGGCTCAGTAAGCGGTGCGAACACATTCCAATCATATGATGGAGATTTGACGACTTTGGCCGCTATGACCCCCTCTGATAGCGTATTCATAGTAGGAAATGGCGTTAATTGGGTGGCAGAAAGCGGTGCAACGGCTCGAACATCCCTGGGGTTAGGGACAATAGCCACTCAGGATTCGGATGATGTATCCATCACAGGGGGTTCTATCAACGGTGTTGCCATTGGGACAAGCACCACAGGCGTAGTGTATAGCATAACTGCGAATACGGGGATTACTGCAAATCAAGCCGCAGGTGCGGTCACTCTCAATGTAGGTGGACTAACCGTATCCGAATTAGCCGCCAATAGCCTTCAAGTGAGTTCTGAGTCCTTTGCAGACAATGACACATCGCTCATGACCTCTGCGGCTATCCAGGACAAGATACTGTCCTATGGCTATGCGGTCTTGGCCGACATCACATCTGGTGTTGATCTGACCGCAGGAACGGGGATGCTCATCCAAAGCGAAACCAACACGGCAAGCGGAGATTACTCGGCCACCATCACAATAGACCTCAAAGACGAAGACAACATGGCATCCAACTCAGCCACTCATGCCGCATCACAACAATCAATCAAGGCTTATGTCGATAACGAAGTCACTTCTTTGATTGATTCAGCTCCTGGTGCATTAGATACTCTGAATGAATTAGCCGCCGCAATCAATGATGATGCTTCATATTTCTCTACCATCAACACGGCTCTTGGCAACAGGATCAGAGCAGATGCATCTCAATCTTTCACAACCACTCAGAAGGCACAGGCACGAACCAACATAGGTCTGAATGCTGGTTCTGTTCCAACAGCAGGGACAGGAATAGACATTAGCGGCTCGGGCGAGTTCAGCGTGGATGTCAGCGACTTCATGTCTAATGGTTCTAATGATCGTATCCTTACTTCAATCAATTCAGACACATTTCAAGGGGAAGAATACCTAACATTCAGTCCTGATGGTAATTCGGGTGGGGCGGTGTTCTCCATAGACAAGGGCGCGGGTGAGAGTTTCATTGTCAAGACGGGTGGGACGAATACCCTTGATGCGGGATATACCACATTGGAGATGGGTGGTGACGTTGGTGCGCGTATAGACCTCAAATCACCTGAGTCAGATGACTTTGACATAAGGATTCATACGACAGGGAATGGAGGGGAAATAGTCACGGCATCGCCTCTTACATTCAAGACATCAAATAACAATGACGACATAACCTTTGACCCGCATGGGACGGGCAAAGTGGCATTCAACTCAGGAGGCAATGCATTCACATTCCCTACGGATCGCGGTTCTTCCGGTCAAGTCCTCAAGACAGGTGCAGGGGGCGTAATAGCATGGGGAACGGATGAAAACGACAACCATACCTATGCAATCAGTTCTGCGACTGTCACAGGAGGGGCAAACCTAGTCCTGACCGCAGGTGGCTCAGGGAGTGGGACTGACACCGTGAAGCTAGCAGGTGGGACGAACACCACCGTCAGTCAAGAGAGCGATGTCATCACCATAGTATCAAGCGATACCACATACTCGACCAATTCCTCCACATCTGGAAGCGATGCTCGAATCAACCTGGTTGCGGGAGGCTCGGGAAGCGGAACGGATTACATCACCATTGCCGGAGGTTCCAACGTCCAGATTGCAGAAACGGGCGATACCATAACCATTTCATCAACAACAGCAACTACCTATGACCTCCTTGTTGCACAGACGCTCGGTGACAACAATGATCCTGTCCTCAGACTTGATCCAAGCACAGGTAGCAATGATGACATCACCATCACAGGTGGTTCCAATGTCACAGTCACTAGGAATAGCGGCACTCAACTAACCATAGCCTCGACTGACACCAACACTCAGAACGTCTTTGCCACATCCTTTGTCGATAGCTCAAACGATGCCCTCTTGCGTTTAACAAAGAGTGGTGCGAGTAGTGGAACCCAGGATGTCAAGTTCGTAGCAGGGGCCAACATAACGCTCACACCCAATACAGGAACCTCTCCCCAACAACTCACAATAGCCGGTGTGCCTTCCGCCAATGATGCTACAATCACCCTTACGGCGGGAACAGGTCTATCCGGCGGTGGCAACTTCACTACCGACCAGGCAGGGAATGAAACGCTGACATTCAATGTCGATACAGGCACGATAGCAACCAAATCATACGTTGATGGACTCAAGCAGGGGCTAGACACGAAAGACTCTGTGAGAGTCGCTACAACGGCCAACATAACTCGTAGTGGAACACAGACCATTGACGGGGTATCCGTGCAAGCAAATGACAGAGTTCTCGTTAAAGATCAAAGTGATGGATCAGAGAATGGCATCTATGTCGCTTCGGCAAGTGGCTGGTCGCGGGCCTCTGATGCGGATGCTGATGTGGAGGTCACGGCGGGACTCTATGTATGGGTTGAAGAAGGGACTGTCAATGGAGATCAAGGTTGGATTCTCACGACCAATGATGACATTACTCTTGACTCAACCTCATTGACATTCACCCAATTCACAGGAACGGGACAAATAACCGCAGGGACAGGGTTGTCTAAGTCGGGCAACACCTTGAATGTCGGCAGTTTAGGAGTAGCCCAATTTGCAGGTGCGGCGGTTCAGACTAGCTCAGAGGTATCCTCATTCGGCAACAACGACACATCATTCCTTACTGCGGCGGGAATCAAGAATTACATCGAAGCAAACTCATTCGGCTTCCTGCAGAGTGTTGCAGTAGCGAACATAGCTGGTTCTGCCATACAGACAGGTTCGGAGTCCTTTGCGGATAACGACACCACCATCATGACTTCAGCCGCCGTCCAGGACAAGATACTGTCATACGGATACACTACCAACACGGGCGACATCACGGGCGTTGATCTCACAGTCACATCCCCTATCACGATAGCGAGCGAAACGAACACAGGCTCAGGTTCCTACTCTGCCACTCTTGGTCTAGCCGACCCTGCAACTCTGACTCAACTGACTGAATCGACTGATGCTACGGATGACAAGATCATACTTTGGGATGAGTCGGCATCCTCCTGGAAATACATGACGATTGATGACTTGCAAGATTCCATAGACACAGGTGGCGCGGGAGGAATCGCTTTCGATGGCTCAACTGCCAATGGTGTCTTGACCTACAAGGATGCAGATGAGGCATCTGTCGAATCGACCTTGACTTATGACCCATCGGGGTTGTTAGCCATATATCCCTCAAGTGGCTATGGTCGCATAGAAATGGGTGGGTCTTCCGGTGCTTACATCGACTTGAAGAATAACTCATCTGATGACTTCGATGTCAGACTCATCACAGATGGAACAGGATTGGATATTGTTGCGAATGGGGCAGGTAATCATATTACTTTGAAAACAAATGGCACACAAAGAGTCAAGGTGGAAGATGCTCAAACATTTTTGAATACTACTAACGCGAAAGTAGGATATACTGGTCAAGCAGGTAAGATGTTCCTAAGCGCAGATGCCACAGGTTCCTACCTATATTGGAATGCTACTGGAACTGATATTACATTAGCGGCTGACGATGATTTAACTCTCCATGCTGATGACGATATGTTTTTCCAAACGGGCGGGGCAACGAAACTGACTCTAAATGACAAGGGAGAGCTATATGGTTCGGATAACAGACAATTTACTCCTAACTCATACACACTAGGAGTCGCTGATGGCAATAACGCAAACAAGTGGATCAAGGTTTGCGAGTGGATCATGGATGGAAGCAACTATGACTCATTCTCATTCCATGCAAAGATAACTCAAAGAGGAAACGCCTCTCATTGGACAGAATTATTGATTCGTGGTGAGTTCGCTACTACCTGGTGGACAAAGGCTTTCACTATTCATGGGCCTTACGCTTCAACTGCTCAAGATACCTTCCTGATGGTATTCGACCATAGTAGCGGGGGTTCAGACCCGAAGGCAACTCTGTATTTCAGAAACGACCAAGCATGGAATAAGAAATACCTACAAGTCATACAGAACGTAAGGCATGGGGATAACATTCCCGCTACTTCTTGGACTTGGTATAACACGACAACGGGTTCCACAACCACACCTGCTACCGATGGAGAAGGCAACTCCAGCACACTTTCTCCTGCTTATTTCAGAACAATGGCAATGGGTCTTGGTGGAGGAAGCGATACTCAGTATAGGATCTATGATGGAATTACTGCAACCCCTATGTATCTTCATACTGCGAATCAACGAGTAGGAATTGGAACTGCAAGTCCTGATGATACCCTGCACCTAAAGGGAACTGATGGTGGAACGTCACTCCTTGTGGAAGACACAGGATCAAGCAGCAACCCTGCGGTTGAGATAAAGACCGATTCCCATCATTGGAAATTACAGGCAAGGGGGGCAGATAGCGACAAACTACGCATCGTTGAGGGCAACAATGTCCATATGGTGGTCAAGACTGATGGCAAGGTCGGAATAGGCAATACAGCCCCAACTACTAAACTTCATATTTCAGATAACGCAGAAGTGTCATTGAGTGTTGATTCATCTCATATCACAGGTTCACAGATTAGCCTTGATGCTACTGCAACAGGAGGGGATGAGTGGAGATTAATTTCTGCGGCTGACAATGCTGGTACTGTGGATGGAACAGGCGCATTTGGTTTATACAATATAGATGCGTCAGCCTATAGATTAGTGGTAGAAGGAACAACGGGCAATGTCGGAATAGGCACTACTACTCCCGCAACCAAACTCCACATCGAGAGAAGCGAGTCTGATGCTGAGAATCTGATGCTAAGGCTAAGGGATTCGACAGTCAATGCACTTGGAGAGAGAATAGGCATCGAGGGCTTTTGGAATACCGTTCCTGCCGGAGACATAGAGTTTGAACTGACGAACGTGTCAAGCGGTGCGGCGGCTATCGTATTCAGCCCCCATAGCGGTAGTAGCACTAAGAACGAAGCCATGAGGATTGCTTCTGATGGTTATGTGGGAATAGGAACAAGTAGCCCTGCAAATTACTCAAATGGTGGAAGAGGACTACACATCAATGATGCTACTCTTCCAGAACTGAGACTAACCAACGATACAACAGGAACGGCTTCCGGTCATGGTTCCTTATTACAAGTCGCAGGTGAGCATTTCTATATTTGGAATGCCGAAGCCGCCGACATAAAGTTCGCCACAAGTGCGGCAGTAAAGATGACACTTAATTCAGCAGGTAAGTTAGGAATAGGCGAAACAGCTCCATTGTTCCCTCTTCATCTGAAATACACAGATAACAGGACTGATCCAGAGGGTAGCGGCTCATCAAGCGGTGCGGGTGCTATCGGGGCTAATGCTCAAGGCGGTGGCCTATACATTGAGAACGAATCGACCACAGATGGGTCATGGGCAGGTGTCACATTCAGAACCGATACTGCTGATGCTAGGATTGCATACAAATCAGTAGGGTCGAGTCTTGTCAATGAAGGGCAGATGTCATTCTACCTTGACACAAATGACTCAAATGATGATGTATTCACTCTTCAAGAAGTATTGAGGCTTAGAGGTGGCAATTCAAATGGCAGCCAATCATACAACAGCGTTGATCTGCCTGTCAATGATGCAAGGCTGAGATTGGGTGCTTCGCAACAATTGGAGTTGAAGTTCGATGGTTCGCATACACGCATAACTCACAATGCGGCAACAGACTCCTGGATGATATTCAAGAATGAGGATGGCGCAGGTATCCAATTCAACATTGGAACTGAAAAGGGCATTGAGATAAACAAGAATGGCAATGTCGAGCTGTATTATGATAACACTAAGTCGTTCGAGACTACTTCTGCCGGTGGAACGCTAACAGGGGCTTTGACTGTCACAGGTGCGGCATCGGCAGTAGGATCCCTTACGATGAACTACGCCGGATCGGACACATATGCCGAAATCATCGGCCCACTTAATAGAGATTTGAGATTCATTCTTCGAGACAACGGTGACGGAGATGGCTTCCTCTTTAGGAATGCCGCCGGAACAAACTTACTTGACATCAATAGAACAGGTAATGTCACCGTTTCAGGAGATTTACAAGTTAGTGGTAATGACATCAAATCATCTGGTGGGACTACTGCCCTAACGCTATCAGGTGCAAATGTGACTGTCGCAGGTGACTTGACTGTATCAGGAACAACGACCACCATCAACACGACCAACCTTGCCGTAGAGGATAACATCGTTGTCCTCAATAGCAACGTCACAGGGACACCTGCCGATGTCGATGCGGGTATCG
>TARA_R100001463_G_scaffold1194_3_pt1 | contig 18711 bp, 38 predicted proteins | sample TARA_R100001463 | Tara Oceans TARA_R100001463 (sample SAMEA2622242) | marine metagenome | biome: marine biome (ENVO:00000447); feature: deep chlorophyll maximum layer (ENVO:xxxxxxxx); material: "saline water (ENVO:00002010), including plankton (ENVO:xxxxxxxx)" | depth 40 m
TCCTTAAAGAAATACCTAAGAGCAGAAGGTAATTGTTCAATTATCTTCGCTCGTATTTCATCGTCCATTCTAGATTGGTATTCTCTAGACATTTTGTTAATTTGATTGTAGGACTGCACACTGTCAATCTTTAAGTTAAGTTTGTTGGTCATGTGCATTAACCTATTATTGATAATTTTTATTTGGTTTTCAATTCCTTCTATTTTAATTTCTATTTCTGTTTTCATTTTTATTCCTCTTTTAATTCCCATAGGGATATTTTGTTCGGTAGATATGAATGTCTACTAAACTCTTTATGTCGCATAATCTGTCCTATTCTATTAGAACAAATTCTACTGTTCTTCAACTTAATATTGTTGAGTAGTCTTTCTTTTAATTGAAAGGTACTAAGAGGTGACTCATCACCAAGCACCCGTACTATTTCTTTTTTGATTCTTTTATAGTTGCCCGATGATTTACTTTTCCCCATTCTCTTCATCTCCTAATTCCCATTCAGCATTTTTACCCGAACCTATTCTAATAAATTTTTTAGATTTTAGAATAGAACCTAATTGGTTAGCGGTAATGCCCCATTTAGTTTTTCTATTGATATACTCAAAGATTTCTTGAGTTGATTTTTTTCCACTACTAATATATTGTTTTATTTTGTCAGCGTGTCTTTCTGTTTTTTTCTTTTTGCTCATAGGAATTCCTCCAATGAAAACTGTTTAGTTTTTTTCTTTCTAATACTGAGTGTTTTCTTCTCGCCTAATCCCATCAATCTACACTCTTCATTGTTGTATTTTGACATGGCGTGTTTTCTAAACTCATCCTCTTTTATCAGTTGCTTAAACAATCTATGTTCATGTGAGGCTAGGCCAACTCTCTTTAGTAGTCTAGGTACTTTTGAGTACTTGCCTCTTGTCGGCATATTGGCCCGTCTAAACACCTTGCCTTCGTGACAATATGCAAGCATTTCGTAGAAGTATCTTTGAGGCCAACGGCGTTTAACTACACCATCAACAAAGAGTAATTTGTTTGGGTGTAGGTTTTCATTCAACCATGAAACAATTTGAGTATCTGCGGGTTTGTTAAACAAAAGTAATTCTCTAATTAAATCTCTGTCACCGCTTTTTAAGTATTCATTTATTAGACTAAATACATCTCTTTCGTAGGAAAAAGGTTCTTCACTTCTAGGTGCTATTTCTTTTAACTGCTCCTGTATGTGTTGTTTAGAACCGACTCTTTTAATTTTGCAAATCTTTTTTATTTCCTTCGGGATGGATTTTTGATTAATAGAAGTTAATACTACTGTACCTCTATACTTAAGAATAATATCTACTATTTCTTTTGTCATTGGTTTATAATGTATGTCTTCTATGATTATACCTAACTCAATAGGTACGGAGAAAATATCCTTTATGTCAATGACATTAGCATACTGATAAACTGCATTGGGTAGCATTTCTTTTACTGTTGTAGTCTTGCCCGTTCCTGCTTTTCCTACGAAAATTTCTGTTCTGTCTTTATTTATATTAGTCAAACCCATTTAGATTCCCCTTTATTATTAGTATTTGTTCTAGACCTTGTAAGGTCAAATGTTTTTTATTTTGGACTATTTCGTGTATTCTTCTAAAGTCTGTTAGTTTCTTTGAAAGCGAGTCCAGTCCTTTAGGTATAATATGCAATATGTGTTCTACATTACTTTTACTTATTACTATTCTGTCGCTTTGTAGACTGTGTGGAAAATTCCTTTGTGTAAAACTTCTAGACAGTGCCGATAATAACTCTTGATTAGAAGACACTACTATTATTTTAAGCGTACAAGAATAGCCAATGTTGGTGCTTTCGCTAATTTCCACCTTAGAATAAAAATTACCTTTTGCTAAAAGAATACCAACTATCATGTCCCTAGATAACATAATCTACAACCCCTAAATAATGATGCTCTATTCCTTCATGTTTCAAGAAAAATTGAATATTGGATACTACAAGGGATTCATCTAAACTAGAAAGATACACTTCTATATCCGCATTAGTATATTTGAAGAATACTCTACTTGTGTCTTTTTTGTGTCTTAACCAATGGGCATTGAACAATTCTAAAACCATTCTTTGATTCACCGAAATATCGTCTTCTAAAGAGAAGACTAGTTTTTTCTTGTTTGGTAGTTTATCAAAGTCCTTCATACAATCCCTCAAAATAAGTTTATTACATCGTCAATAGTATTTATTTGACTTAGAATTTTGTCGTCTCTAATTCTATCCTTTCTAGGAAATCTTAGACCTAGTGTTCCATTAGTATTCCTAGTAACTGCGTCAGCAGTAACAGAGATAATTATTGAAGGAGTTATTGAATGATTCTCAGTAGATGCGTTATAATTAGAAATAAGCCTACGACATTTAGAGGTTAAAGAAATTAAGTCTTCATCACTAAAACCAATACCAACTCTACCAATTGGTTCATATCCGCTATCGGAAGAAGATGATAGTACACTAATTTCAAAACTAGAAAATAGGTTGGTATTAGAATTCTCGCCATACTTAGCACCTGTAATCACTACATCTAAATCAATTTGAGCAGGTTTGTACTTAATCCACTTCCTCTTAGCAGGGTGATATTCGTCGCCCATATCTTTGACCATGATGCCTTCAAAACCTCCTGCAATCGCTTGATTGTAAAAGGCGAAAGGGTCGCCATCAACCACCCGTAGGGCTTGATGAGGCAAAGAAGAGAAGGTTTCAAGCCGTACTCTTAAAGGATAGGCCATGATAGATACTCCATTCATTTTCAAACAATCAAACACTACCCATTCTACAGGACACTTCAAAAGCAAATCGGAATTTATGTTCTTTGAGTGGACTCTTTTATTCATTTGTTGATGAGCAACTGGATAACCGCTACCATCAATCGGATATATTTCTCCATCTAGAATAAAATTGTCTTCTTCATAGGCAAGTATCTTTTCTATTACATCGGGGAATTGGGGATTAACTACCTTTCCTCTTCTGTTAAAGATAATAACAGAATCCTTCTCCTTATGTATTTGATACCTATTACCATCGTACTTAATATCATAAACTGCATCCTCCGGCCATTTCTTGAAAGGTTGGACTTTAGCCAACATCGGTGAAACAAATTTACCATGCACTAGATTTAGTGGCGGGCTTCTATTCATTTCATAGTAAGAGGTAACTGAAACTATACTGTTGAGAGAACAGTCCCGTTGTACTTCTTGTTGAGTTTTATTGTATTTCTTTGCTAGAACCTTTTGTATTGTTTTTTCGCCTATCTTGTTATTGGGGGTTCTAATCCAAAACTTGACAAACCACTTTCTTTCGTAGTCCGACATTGATAAGAAGGCTTCTTGTATTGTGTCAAAGGATAATGACCTAGAAGAACAGTCCAATTCTAGAAGTTGAATAATCCTTTTAAGACTATACTCTTCTTCCGAATCAAAGGTTTCCATTAAAGATACTGCTTCTCCAATGTCGTTAGTTGCATCATACAATGCGTCTAATTCTTCATCAAATATTCCAAAGAAAGAGGATAGCCACTTCTTTGCTTTGGTTAATCCAATATTATTCTTTTCTAAATCTAGGCTTAGAATCTTTACTAGGTCTGTTGGATTAAAATTCTCCATTTCCTTTGTAAGTCGGTTCACTTGTGTTGTCGGCGTTTGGTCGCAAATCGCTTCCATTAGTCGGGCTAGTCTTTTCATTGTCATCTATTATCAACTCGTTATTTTCATTTAGTACTCGGATTATTTCTCTAATGTTATCCTTCATTTTTGGTTTTACTTTGGAAACAGACCAAAGATATTTTGCTAATTCAATCCATTCATTCTTCTTCATCAGTATCACCTTGATGAGAAGAAATCTCAGCATTTATTCTAGAAAAGTTTTGCATCATCTTCTGCAATACTTCGGATAGGTCTAGCCTATTTACTGCCTCTGCGGCTAATTGCATGTAAGTCATTGTCCCTATAACAATAGGGAAGGAAATTGTATTGAAAGTACTACCAACAATTAGCGACCAATGCACTACAAATGCACCTCTTACTTGTTCATTGGTATTTTGCACTTTAGGCCAAACAGAAGAAAAATCTTCTTTAAATTGTTTGGGTATTTTCTTTTCATGTCCAATAGCCCACTTTGAAAATTCTTTGGGTTTTTTGGACAACAGTTTTAATTTACTAATCTTCATTCTTCTTCATCTCCTTCAAACATATTTGTTAGAATTCTGTAGAGTACTTTGGCTTCTATCATATTAAACCGTACTCCCTTTCTTGTTGGTTTTTCATCTTTATACCAACGAATATCTAGAACCTCTATTCCATAATAGCGGCCTTGATGCACCTTTACTTCTTGGGTGCTATTTCTAATAACTCTACCCTTAAATTCCATATCGTCATTCAAGCATCCATCCCTCCTTGAATTTCTTTACTTCCTTTCTAGAAAGGAAATATCTAGGCGTGTCTAATTCATCTAGACGATTAACAACCCAACAGGCTCCGCCTAAACTAGATATTTGTACGATTTCGTATTGGCCTCCGCTAACTTCACAAACTTCTTTTGTATTTATGTCGGGGGTTAGACCATACATTCTAGTAATTTCTGAGGCAACATCGTGTATGTTATCAACTACATACTTGATAATGTGCGCTCTTTGAATAGGGATTTTAGGAGCAACCTTGATTTCTAATTCACCACTTAAGTTACAGACCTTGCATTTATTACCTTCACAAATAGGACAAGTAATCCTAGACTTGTGGGGGGCGGGAAGGGTAACCGTGATTGCTCTTTTCTTCATGACTATTCCTCTTTGAGGACTGCAACTTCTGTAGATAAGAACATTAAAGCAATTGACATGGCGGCTGATAAACTACTCTTAGTTACCTTAACGGGGTCAATAACTCCTTCTTCCCAAAGGTTTTCTACTTCTCCGGTTTTAGCATTGTAGCCTATTAGTTCACTAGGTTTGATTGAATCCCAAATATCTTCTGTTGCATCCCCGTTTTGTAATAAAACACTAATTGGGGTCATAAAAACATCAGCAAGGTACGGTAGATTGGGAACATCAATTTCCTTCTTCATCTCTTGGAAGGCCAATAGTAAACCTAGACCGCCACCCACAATAACTCCTTCTTGTAGTGCGGCCTTCGTAGCGTTTAGTGCGTCATCAAGTCTCTCTTTGGTTTCTCTCAATTCAACACTAGAACCGCCACCTACAGTTATTACTGCAATACCTCCCTTTAATCTAGAAATTCTAGTGGTGAGTCTTTCTCTAATCCAATCATTGTTAGCAATCTTGTATAATTCAGTTAGTGCTTCTACTCTTTCTTGGGGATTTCCAATACCCCCTATAATTGTTGAATCCACTTGGTTCAATATGACCTTATCGCATTCGCCAAAGGAAGACTCATCAACAATTCGCAAATCATCCTTTGCTTCATCGGAGAATAATTTCCCTCCTACAACAGAAATAATATCTTTCAATTCATCTAGTCTAGCATCACCATGATTAGGGGCTTGTGTTACACCAATCTGTATTCTTCCTTGAACAACATTCGCTAATACATTAGATAGAGCAGAACCTCTTAAGTCTCCACAAATCAAATACAATGGGCGACTCTTAGAAGAAGCATACTCTAGCGCAGGAAGAATATCACTAAAGTTGATGATTGTCTTATTAGTACAGAACACTAGGGGCTTCTCTAGAATACATTCGCCACTATCTTGATTAGCAAATAGGTGGCTAGCATAGCCATTATCTAACTCTAGACCTTCTTTTAATTCAAAATCTGTAGTTAATCCATGCCCTTCTTCAACAGAAATAACTCCGTCTTTACCTACATGAGAAAACACTTCCGCAATCAATTCTCCCAAAACAGGGTCATTGTTAGCGGCAATTGTAGCAACATCTAGAATAGAATCATCAGTAACAGGTTCAGCCAAGTTATCTAAGAACAACATCATTTCATCCCTAACATACTCTAAATTATTTCTAATAGAATGTAGGTTGTTTAAGGGCATAGCCATAATAGAATTACAAAGAGACTGTGCTAAAACACACGCCGTTGTTGTTCCATCACCTGCTTTTGATTGTGCCTTAAATGCTAGGTTCTGTACCAATTGGATTCCCATTTGAACATAAGGGTCTTCGTGACTAACATACTTAGCGATTGTTACACCATCGTTGATAACAACGGGTGGAGTACCCTGTAGGATAGCAGTACGGGCTTGTGGGCCTAGTGTTGGCCTAACAGTGTCAGCGACTAAGTTAATGCCTTGTAGGATTTTTTCTTTTACTTCATTACCAAAAAGAATCATTCTTTCACCCCGTAAATGTCACTGTATTGGACAAAGATAAATCCACGATTCTTCTTTGCTTTCTCTATAGAATAGAAGATAGTCTTCCCAATAAGAGAAGAATCACATTGACAATCAATGACTGTACCTTTGTTTTCTTCTAAGGAAATGATTCCGTGTGTACTTTCTTTCTCTTCGTTTTTAACTACGACCCAATCTCCAACCGCTTTCATATTCTAATCATCACATCAAGAGTATATATTGCTTCCCAAATTATCGCTCTCGTTTCTTCCCATCGTGCATAATCAAATGTGATGAAACTTCTAGGTATTGTCTAACCATTGTGGTTTTTTTACCCAACCAAATATGGTAAGTAGCACACTTACAGTCTAGACAATAATATAGGCGGTTCTTTTTCTTAACCTTGATTATCTCAAGGTTTTCTCCTTTGCAATTAAAACACTTCATGCCGTCACCTCTTCATTTTTTTCCCAACAATAATAGCATTCGTATTCACCATCAGCATTAGGGTTCTCAAGAGTTCTACCAAATTGTAAATGCTGTTCGTTTACTGATACGGAATCACATTGATTACACCAACCTGCATTATCCCTATAATGCAGGAATTTATCATATGAGAAATCCTCATCCTCCATATACATTAACACCTCATGCTCCCAATTTTTCTGCCTTTTCAAGTATTCAATTTCCTCTTTCAACTTCTTAACCTGTTCTTCATTCACGCCGTCACCTCCACGCCACAAGCAATACATTTACCATCCACTACTCTATTCTTATAGAGGGCAATATCACAGTTAGGGCAATTCTTCATAATCAAGCCTCCATACCATTAACATTAACCATGTTAGCAAATTCCCATTGATGGAACATTTCATGTCCACCAATAAAACCACCTGCTTCTCTAATAGGCCCAATAAATTGTGCAGAACAAATTTGACAATAAACCATCACTATTCTTTCATCAATATGCGAGCCTACTTTTGTTTCGTAAGAAACTATTTTTCCTATGTCATTTTCTGTATATGTCATTCTTCTTCTCCTCCAATAAAACCTTTATTCATGTGTTGAATTCTTGTTGAGAATTCGTCAATACTTTCGTAGGTAATTATCTTTAGTAGTTCGGGTAGTTTATTACTCCAAACTCCATAATGGTCATACCCACCTAGAACATAAGCGGATTCCATCTTGGCTCCCCAAATTCTAATTGTTCTCCAATCAACCCCACTGAAATAAGCACTACCGAAAGGATGCGTATGTATCCAACACTTAATCGGTAACTTCATCCCTACAGGGTTAATTTGAAAATCAACATAGCCCGACGAACCACTAGAAATGTGTAGATTCCAATTAGCATCAACTACTACCTGTACTTCTAAGTTAGGCAATATCACTGTAGACGCTTCCCAAATTGCTGAATGAAATGTAGGGTGTTTTATTATTTCTTCACCCTCTTGGTTTATTAACATCTCATCAAAGACTCCTTGAATGTAAGGCTCAACTAATCCTCTTAATTCCTGTAGATGTTTCGCTTTTAGTAATTCAACTGAATTCATGGTTGTTCTACTTTTCATTTAAATCCCTCCACTTAAAAAATAACCAAAATACAGAAGTGAGATTACTCCTACCGAGAACAAAAAGCAAGTATAGCAAGTGTAAATTAATAGTATCCCACTAGTAAATTCTTCTACGGTTAGTTTCTTATTATCTTCTGTGTCTATATCATATACTCCCATATTACCACCTCAAACATTAATCACGGCAAAGCCGTTCACTTCTTCATCATTAAACCAACGCTGAATCCATTCAGCACCCATTCCTGCAATAGCAACTTGTAAGAAATGTACTCCTTCTGTAGAGCCATCCCATGAATCACCTTGACAAGAAAAACTACCATCCGGCCCTGCTAACATAGTATCATACATTTTAGGGTCGGCTTTGTAGGATACATAGGCGGCGTTCCTTGCTTGAGAGCGAAGGTCTAGCCACGCTATGTTTGAACGGTATAGCATCCTTCGTGCGGATAGATTATCCACACAACATACTACCAAATCATATCCTTGTATCTGCCCATCGGTTAGGATAGGGAATTTACTTGGACTGATGGGATACCTCTTTTGTAGAGCCATTACCTTTAATTCACCCACTTCATCTTCCGTGAAGTTTTGGTAAGGTAGGTTCTTTGTATCTACGGTGTCGGGGTCACTTACGCTAATCGTGTAAAGGCCCGTCTTATCTAATAGTGGTATTAGAAAACTTCCAATTCCACCGGCTCCAATTATCAATATTTTTCTTTTCATTTTTATTCCTCCATTCTACAAGCAACTTCTTCTTGTATTCCTTCTACTATCCATTCTAAATCTCTACAAGACAGTTCCATATTGAATAGTATTCGTAATACATTGTCTCTTGCTAAGGTACTCTTTAATTTATCTTCTGTATCTTTATTCATTTTTATTCCTCCATTCTTCAAATGTTGATTGTGATTCTTTCATGGTATATGACATACTTATCATACTAGCAAGTCCTCTGTATAATACATCTTGAATTGACGCATCAAATTGAGAGAACAATGGTGCTAACATCATTCTAGTTGCCGTCACATAACAATTACATTCACGACAAACTCTATCTTCAAACTTAGGTAGAATCGGTTGAGGGTTATTCCCTTCCCAAGTCTCTATTTCTTTTTCGCATATTTTACATTTCATATTACCATATCCATTGTGTTCCTTGTCCTTTTATTTCGGACTCTGTTTTACCTACTGTTCGTAGGAGTTTTTTTGTTGTATCTCTACAAGTGCGACTAGTCACACCTACAACCTCACCAACTTCTTTTTGAGTTAGTTGTTTAAATTCGCAAAGATTTGCTATGTAGATTATCCCTGCTACTGCGCTCTTATTTAGAGTAAGAGTACGCATTTCGTATTCCCTCTCAAAGAAGGAAAGTAACATGCTACAGGTACTAGCAAAATGTCTGTCCCCTAATTGAAGGGAATACTTCTCTACCAAAGAATCAAGAGATTGAATAAAGACTCCACTATTCTTAAAATGCTTAGAAATCTTCTTGGCTACTTTAGCAACCAACTTTGGGTTTGCACCATATTCAGCACAAACTTCTTTTAAAGTAAAAGGTAAATTTCTCTCTCTTAGTACATAGTAAATTAAAGCACTAGCCCTATCTTCATAAGTAGATTGACCAAATACCCCTGCTCTAAAACAAGTCATGTAGGCGTTTTCTACTCTCTCCATTTGGCTCTTTGAATTAGTCAAAGAAGACATTAACATTTTAGAGAAACCTAATCCCACATCTACATGACTTCTTTTACCTCTTTCATATCTATGAACAGGCTTAGAACCTAGAGTTTTATCTACATGCCTAATTATTTCTCCATCATGAGTAAATAAAGAAACCGTTTGGTCAAAGGGTTCAGTTACTACAATCAAACCACAGTCTTGACATTCTTTCTCGCCCATGTATTCGTTGTACGAAAAATCAGTACTGTTACATTCAGTACAATTAAGCAAGGTTCTCACTCTCTACTGGTTCTAAATATCTTTCTATGTGGTTACCAAAGGCGATTTCTAATTTGGAGTTTTCATCCACCAATTCAAAATTTATTCTATGCGTAGCGGAAGGAATACTCTTCATGGTAGAGACTCTTTGTTTAGTCATTCTATCATTAATGCACACCAACAATCTAGTTACTAATTGGTCATGTATAGGAGAATTGGATTGAAGGTTATCAACACAAACAGCCCTCCATTCGCCTATGGTATCATCTTCTTTAATAATGGATAAGTAAGCAGTTGTTACTAATTGCCTACCTGCTGATTTCCTATTAGTATTCCAACTGAATAACCAATCGTTGTCTATCCCTTTGACTAGTAGATACTGTTCCCTTGTTTCTTTATCGGAAAGCATCTTGACTTTATTCTTATACTTAGCAAGCGTTTGCTCTAACAAAATTTCTGCCCTATCTTCTATTAATTTAGAGGTTCTGTTTTGTTCCAAAAAGGCAATCATAACATCGGAGTCCGATTCTGTTATTTCTTTACCCATTAGAAGAAAGTAGAGTTTTTGAGGGGAAAGGAATTTCCAAGAGCCTCTATTATGCCCATGTAAGTAGTGTCCTAAATACTTAGACAAGTCTTTGAAAGAAATAGTACCCCAAACAGAATCACTTATCTCTAAGGCTATCTTATCATCACTTATTTGTTTAGCATTCAGTCTAACATCAACTCTTCGCCCGTTATTAAAGAAGTAAAATGGTACTCTATTTTCAAGGACATGGCTAATCTCGTAAGGAGTATTGCATATCCTGTAGAATAGCATCATCGTTTCCGACCTACTCATGTCATTATTTACACGGTAGAGGAATCTAGATAGATTGTAGAAAATCTCTCTCTTAGTACCCTTCAAACCATTAATAGAAATTGGTGTTTCGTTGGTTACTATAACTGAGAAGTCGTTTATTACAAATTCTAGATAGTCTTTTGGACTACTAGTTATGTCTTTCATCATTCTTTTAATTTTTTCAGCAAAGGAGACTACCAAAGAATCTAATGAGGTATGTACTTGGTTCGCCCTACCATTAAAGTAATGAGAAACAGTACTTGCATATCCATTCCGTATAATTTGAACAGTTCCCCGTATGCTTTTCTTCTCTCGGTACTGGCCGTCACTGTGTAAGGGGAGTTCTAGGCTTTTTTTCTCTGTATTATAATTTGTAATTGTTGATTCCGTCATATTATCACATCATTCTCATTTTTGTTTTGTAATTGTTTACACATTCTTCATGTGCTTCTATTTTCATATCTTGTGGAGTTAGTAAAGAGCCTCCACATACTCTGCATTTTGTCGCTATCTTGCGACCTCTTGAATTGTCTGTATAGTTTGGATTTTTTGACATAATTAATCCTCTAATTTATTTACTTCGTGGTATTTAACATACACATCAAAATCTTTAATGTATTTTATTAAATATTGGTTGAATCCAATTGTCACGGCTTCATCAATATCAAAAAGATAATTCTTTAATTTAGAATTTAAGAAGAAGACTTGTTCTTTTTCGTCGTCCATCAACAACGAATGCCGTAGTGCTGTCTCAACGAATAATTGCCCCTCCACCGATAACATAGGTAGAAGTGACTTAACTACTGCTCTACAATGAGCAAAGTTACGGTAGAGGGGCATAAGCACCACGGTTTAAGGGATGGTTTTATTCATCAACAAGGCGGGTTCAACAGGAACCTCCAACAATAGCAGGAGTCAAGTCCACGCTACTAACAGTATCCCAATTGATAGAGTTAATGTCTTGACGGCTCACCATCTCACCATCAACGAAAACCCAATGCGTAGGGTGTGTTTCAATTTGTTCTACAACTTTCTCTACGGAGAGTTGCAATTCAGTGTGTCCTGTTTCATTCAAAATAGTTAGTGTAATCATTTTAATTCACCTCTGTTTTATTCACCTTGTCATGACTATTTAAGCCATCCCCTTTATTTGCGGAAATCCAAACGGTTGCTTGTCTCTTTGTCACTTTTTCGCTACCGTTGTATCCTAAGTTTTGCATGTATTGGATTTGGTTATCTGTTGCCGCCTCCATACATTTAGTTAATGTTTCAATTTGCCTTTGGGATAGAGCATTACCCCAATTAGAATTCTTCAATTTGATTTCTATATCCCGAAGGAAGTTAGTTGTCCAATTATCAAAAGGAAGATTGTTCTTCACTTCGTAGTAATTACTAATCCCAAAGAATTCCATCTTATTAGAAATATTGCGAGAATACCTCTTCTCTCGCATACTATCAACCTCGGCCATTTTCTTTTCCATATCAGCATCTTCTTCGGCAACAATAGCAAAGGTTTCTCTTGATGAATAGTAGAAATCATCTAAATCCTCTAACAGTTTTTTATTAGGGTAGCCCTTAGTATTAATTTGAGCCTTTGGGTTATCGGGATGATTCCAACGCCATACAATAGAAGCCATTTCTCCATCCATAGCCCTTTTACGAATATAGGTCTTGGGGCGATGAGTATTTAGTTTCTCATCCCAATAGAACCCTTTACTTCTAACATTGACTCGCAAATCTAAGTCCTTAATCTTGTTGAATTTAAACTCAAAGATTGAACCGTTATTAGCCCACCAAGCAGTTTTCTTCATTCCTTCAATCCGAACATTAATCCATTGGTCAATCATCTCATCCGTAATGTATTCATCTTCAAGACCCGTTTCCTGTTTAATCGCTCTAAGAATTAGATAAGAATTGATGTGGTCGCTACCAACACATTCCTTTCTACCATTCTCAGTATTTTCTATTTCAAAATGATAAATGATTCTATGACCACATAGACAACTACCGTATCCCATACTAGAATTCATAACCCACGGAGGGGCATCTTCGGCTCTATCTCCACCATATTGTGACCACCAAACATTTCCTGTAGCCAACCATTCTAATTTTGCATCGTCGTAATTGTCTGCATTAGAAAGACGGGTAAGTGCCTCTTTCAAAGCCCTATCCCATCTTCCATTTCCTAGTCTTCTCTTTGGTTGAACCAACTCTCTTTCGTAACTTAATTCAATTGCTTCTCTTGGTATATCCATTTCAAATCTCTCCTAATTCGTATTGTTTCTTTTTTGGTAGACAAAGATTGTGCATAATCTTCAATCCATCTCTATTAGTAACCATCCTAGCACAAGACTTACATGTAGGGGTCTTACAATGGTCGCATAATGTGGTAGCACTGATGCTATCGCATGTTGAACACTTCACTTCATCATCTCCCTATCTTCTTTCTCAAATTTATGTGCTTCACTAAGATAACTAGTCAAGATAAAGTCCATCTTTTCTTGCAGTGCTTCAATAACTCCTGCTATTGTTCTTCGCTTTAGACTAATCCAAAGTCTATGGTAAGTATTCAATACCACCTTAACTCCATCATCTTCTCCTTGCGTTATAACGATTGGAGGCATATCCTCGCTGTCAATTATTCTAAATTCTACTTTTTCATTCATGTTTATCATTCCTTATTATTTTATTATTTATATCCATTACTTGTGCTTGCATTTTATCTTGGAAGAGTTTCATTAGCCCAAGTATATTTTTCAATATATTTTCTTCCATAGATTTTACTTGCTCTATTGCTACATTTTCAGCAATATCCCTTGTTATAGATTCAACTATAGTATCAAACATGGAAATTTTCTCTTCCATTCTTTCTATTCTAGTTTGTAGAGCAAGATATTCTGTTTGTTTTCTTTTGTTTGCGGATTGAACCGCACTACTTTGCTTTCTCATAGAGCGACATTTTGTGCAAATACTACCCTTTCTTTCCCCTTCAAATTTTAAAGAAGTTGGTCTAAATTCTATTTCACATACCATACATTTCATTTTTATTCCTCATTTATATTGGGTCTTGCACCCTTTCAACAATCATTTAACACTGCTACACTATTTGAATAATGTCGGAGGCAGGATTTGAACCTGCGAATCATTAAGAACAGGAGTTTAAGCCCTGCGCCTTTGACCAAACTCGGCTACTCCGACTTGAATAGGCGAGCGTATCAGGATTTGAACCCGAATCCTCGGCTTAGAAGGCCAAGATGCTATCCTATTACACCATACGCTCATTCGTTATGTTCCAAACATTAGTTTGGTAATTTCCGCCTCTGCCTCCCATAACTGAGGTTTTTTCCGTTGAGAAAAATTGAGGTCGGGCCGACAAAATGTTTCTAACCTTCTGTCTAGTTGGGGCTATTTTATACCAATTGTTATTGATATAGCCCACGATTTCATTCAATGTTAAATCATCTCCTAATTCTTTAAAAGCACTTTCAATCATTGTTATGTGGCTTGTTTTTCCCATACATTACACGAACCTTTACTAGTATTTAATGTAGCCAATTGAGAAGCCAAGCATCGTTCTTAGATTCAACCAATGTTCCTAGTTGGAATTTGGAATATTCGTCTGTATGTTTAGCCACAATAACAGAAGCCAAACTAATAGCCAACTTTTCTTTACTTGTCTTTTCTAGGAAAACAGAAGCAATTCTCTTTGCTAGTTTTTCTTGTTCTCTACGGTGTTGTAGGACACAATAGCATTCTTCTTGATAAGTTATATCATGTGTATTATCAATAACTAACCTAATACCGCTACCGTCACAATGACTGCATTTACAACATTCTTGTGACATTAGATAATCACCACATTGTTCGCTTCCAAATAGTCATCTAAGTCCTCAAAGTTTACGATTACTTTATTGTCATCGCTTAAGTCAATTAGTACTCTCATTTTGCTAGGATATGTAGTAAAGGAATTCATTGAAACCCATTCAATGTCCTCATACCAAATTGAGTAGTCGGGGTTATCTCTATCCTTTTTTTCTCGGTATAGCATCAGTATCCCTCCAAGAAAAGGAAACTAGCAGTTATTCCTAAATCGCTTATTGCGACATTATAATCACTAATGATTGTCCATTCAATTATTTCTTCTATTGTCATTGTATTCACCTGTATTTGTTTAGTATTTTAGTAACTCTCCAAGAGGCAGGAAACCAACTGGGATTGTCTCGCCTTGTCCAAAAGGCAAACTCCCACTTACCTTCAAGGTAGTAGTGCTGATAGGATTTAATCACAAAATCCCATGTGTGTTTTTCTTCCGGTAGTCTGTATTCATCAGCCATAGCAATAGATACAGGACTCAATTCTTCTTCATCATAAGAGAAGGTGAAACTGTCCTGTATTCTAGATTCAGTGCCGTGTGTCTTACCATAACGGTAAGAGTACTCCTTACAAAGAGCCACTGCATGATTGTATAACCACATGAAGTTAGCCTTGTTTTTCCTAGCCCAAATAGTACTGGGATGATTTAGCATAGCGGGTTTCATCATGTAAGAGAAGTGGGATTCTTTGTGGAATTCCTTTAACTCTTTTAGAGAAGGTTCTCTACCGTGTGCTTCCCAAAACAAAAAGTATAGGGAATTAGTATGTAGCATTTGACAACTTTCAGTGGGCATTTTTACTACATGTTTGTCCAACATTTGTTGGGCTGATTCTACGGGGCATTTTGATAGTGCAAATATGTTCATTCAATCATCTCCTTTGCTTTAGTCATTGTAACTACCCATTTTGTACCGCTTCCACAACCTTGACAATACCAAATATCGCCTTCATAAACATCGGGTTCTTCCGACCAATCAATGTCCGGCCTATCAGCCATGAGAAGCATATTTGATGGGTGGTAGCCTTGCATAGAAACACAGTGACTACAAACGCCAACCATTTCTTCTTCGTTTTTATCTGTGTCAATCATTCTTCATCACCTCTACACGGACATTGACTAATCCAAGTCCCCTTTACCATAATATAAGCACAGGGCATCTCGCACTCGGAGCATTCTCCACCAAAGAAAGCACTCATTGTTCATCACCCCGACTACCTGCCCAACCACAAGAATAACAGGAATAGTAATTCTTATCTTCGTGTTGTTCAGCCATCCCTTGACAACCTTTTCCTTTACATTTTATTTTCATATTTTCATTCTCCTTATTGATATTTGATATGCTTTGTAGGGGCGCATACCTAGACCCGTTAGTTCTTTGTAGATTTCACTACGCTTTTCTTCTTGCTCCGCTTTACGATTCAAAAACACCGACTTGAATAAGTGCATTGATTCTTTACGAATTATGTCTTTCATATATTTCATATTATCACTTTAAAAATTAAAATTCCCTAAGCCAATTAACCTAGAGGGATGGGGGAAGAGAAGGAGGAGAACGAATCCCCCTAGTCAAAAGATAGAAACACCAAACATGGAAGTAATGATAGAATTTTTCTCTTATTACGGACAAACCCCAAACTCTTTCGTCGGATAAACCAACTATGAGTGTTACTGTGGACTAGGCCCACAATAAAATAAGTTTCGCTTCGCTCTTGTTATTGCAACATAGCAAATATTTCGTTCTTCTTGTGGATTAGTTGCTCTCGGATGAGGCATCCTTTCCGTAGCCAAAAGATATACATTATCGGCTTCAAGCCCTTTTGCTTTGTGGACTGTGGACAACATAATGTCACCCTTACCATCGGAAGAAAAGACACGGTTAATCTCGTCAATAATTCCTTGAACACTGTTTGCTTTACCCACAAAAATACTCAAACAATTATACTTATCTTCTAGTGCAAGTGCTTGGTTCTTTTTCTCTTTCAAGAGTAGTCTTTCTGTCTCTTTACTAAAGTGCTGATTCAACAACAAATTAAACTCGGTAGAAGACATTCCCATATTCTTACGGGAAACCTTCTTCACATAGTTTGTTAGTCCCTTTGTCATGTCACGGCCTAGAATATAAGCCGACTTTCCATCAGCCAATAAACTATAGAACGCTGTAGCGAGAGGCGCATTATAGCGACACAAAACAATGTCGCCTTTGATTGGATTAAGGCTAGCGAATTCTTCTACGCTACCTTCTTCCGCTTCATCTCGGCAAGTGAAATCCTTTACAAATCTGTTTGCTTCTTTTACAACAGATTTAGGACAACGCCATGTTACGCTAAGTGGGAATTTACTAACTCCTCTATTCGTCTTCCTTAGCAAGTCTTCAAAGATTTGCATACTAGAAGAATCGGCTCCTCGGAATCCGTAAATTGCTTGATTAGGGTCGCCTACTACAATACATCGGCCATCCGGCTCAACACTACGATAGATTAATTGTCGCTGTGCTTCATTGAAATCTTGTGCCTCATCAACAAACAATACATCATACTTTTCCAACGGAAGATTGTTCACTAGAGGAATCCAAATCATATCATCAAAATCAATAGTTGAAGAATTCATACTCAACTTCATAATTTGAGGTAGAGCATCAAAAGCCAACACTTCATCATGGTCTGTCTCAAAGTTAATGTTGTAAGAATCAACCAACTTAGCGATTGACTTTCTATCGCTACCTTCAACCATAGCACCCTTCATCAAAGATACTAGTTTAGCCAAAGGCACTGCGAAATAATCCGCACCAAGAACCTTCTTGATAATGTTATATGTCTTGGACTTATCCATCTTAGTTCGCCCATTTTGCTTAATTGCTCGGAATCCCATTGAATGAAATGTCGCCGCATAAACATCTTCGGGAAGACGCTTACCAAGTGTTGTTGCAATACTCTTATTGAATGCTAAGAAAGCCATCTTACCCGACATTCTTTTTGCACCTTCTACAATAGTGAAGGTCTTACCAACACCTGCTCCTGCATCAACTACAACATGGTTTTCACCATGTTCCATTTCAGCCCAAATGTCTTCTTGTTGTTGTGTGCCTACAATTACCATCATTCAACACCCAACCCAATGTCATACATTTCTTTGTGTTCTAGAACATCAATCCATCCCTTATTTACAGGAGAATATAATTGCTTCTTGATTGAACCATCCTTCAAAATATAAAGGCAAATGAAACCCGACTCATCTTGATAATTACATATCAAGGAATTATCCGGCCCCGCATACCACCTATCTTCAAATGTCCACCCTACTCCGCCTACAGCGAAGTGTCGTTCTTGCTTCTCGTTTATTTCTATTATTATTTGCATGTTTTTACCTCCTATCAAAGGTGAGAGTAGGGCCACACTAAATAAATTAGTGATTATCTTAAAAGGCTCCATAGCCCTACTCTCTGTCTCTAACGGATAAAACCCGATTGAGACACCTAGACCTCCCCATTTTGTTTATAAGGGGTTCCCCCCCATTTCGGGTTAAGGATATTGGAGAAAAAGTATAGCATTATCAAAATACCATTGAAGTAAATAGTACTAGCATTTTTACTACTTAGGTAAGACTAAACACCAATAGTATTTTTTTATGTAAAATATTGTTATCTTAATTATTATCATATTATTCTCTATTCGTAAACGAAGCACTGCTCCATAATTCTCATTATTCTCATTTTTCTCTAGGGGTGTCAATTTCTCGCACCCCATATGAGAATAATGATAAAGATGAGAATTTGAAAAATGCTCTTTAGATATATGATAATAATGATAATATGATAATAATATATTAAAATATACTTATTTTCTTCAAAAAGACACTTTTTGCCCATTTATTATTCTCACTTCGGATGAGAATAACATGAGAAACTCAAAATTCCACACATATATGTTATATACATAAGACCAATTGAAAACCTGTAAAACAATATCAAGAAATAACAAACACAATAAAAAGGAGAGTTATGAAGGAAGGATAGATATGTGATTTAGGTATTATGCGTAAGACGCTTTGTAGATGAGCATTAAATACCCTACCATGAATCTTGGTTGTCTTAGCCCACCACACACGGATAGATAAGGAAAAGGTGACGACCATGACAAAAGGAAAGAAAAACGAAACAAAAACAAGCGAAGCG
>TARA_R100001463_G_scaffold94611_1_pt1 | contig 18553 bp, 32 predicted proteins | sample TARA_R100001463 | Tara Oceans TARA_R100001463 (sample SAMEA2622242) | marine metagenome | biome: marine biome (ENVO:00000447); feature: deep chlorophyll maximum layer (ENVO:xxxxxxxx); material: "saline water (ENVO:00002010), including plankton (ENVO:xxxxxxxx)" | depth 40 m
TGACGATTTGAGCCGATTACTCAATGAAACCCCCAGTTTTTTGGGGGTATATAGAAATCAAATTGAGGAGAAAAAATGTACTATAAAACGATTGAAAATTCAACAGCTTATAAACTAGATAAAAACTGTTGTACTGTTGTCGCTTCATCTATTGCTTTTAATGTTCCTTTTGAAGAAATGCAAACCTATTTTTTTAAACATGGAAGAAAGAGAAATAGGGGATACTGGATGCGAAATATAATAAAAGAAATTGCAAGGGATTATGGATACAAAGTAACAACTTTTGAAAAGAAAAATCCTTATAATGAAAAGGGTTCATATTTTTGGAATCCAGAAACCAACGAAAAAATGCTTCAAAATGCCTCTATTACTGTAAATAATTGCGCATCATACTTGGGTAAGGGTACTTACATTTTAGGAGTTTCTAGGCATGTTTTAGCCTTAAAAAATGGTATTGTTGAGGATTGGACAAAAGGAAGAAAGCATAGGATTAACAGAATTTACAAAATTGAAAAGGTTGGGAAAAAAGTTAGGCGCTTAACTTTTGCTGAGGAATTTAAAAACAGAAAATCATTTTTTTAAAAAGGGGTTTAAAATGTTAATTAATGAATTAGACTAACTGAAGAGGGTTTTATATCCGAAACGGCAATTTAGGTTGCCGTCTTAGTCAAAAATTTGTTAAACGTTTAACAAAAAAAGGTAAACAATGAAACACGCTTTAAAAACAATCAAAGCAATTAGAGGAGTATCAGATTATTTTATAGGTTGGGTTGCTCTTGTATCAATTCAGCAACTTATAAAATCAAAGGTTGAAAATAAAAATGATCGGATACATTTAATTGATGGCAACGCTGATAATTATTTAGAATTAAATGATTTTTTGGAAAGGAATCAACACTTACCAAAAGATCACGAATTAAGAATTTTAATAAATACAGCTATTAAACTCTTAAAATATGGGAGTTAAAATGTTAATTACTATTATAGAATTATTATTTATGACATTAGGATTTTTATTATTTAGGTATATAGGTTTAAAATTATTTAAAGATTAATGATTTATATTTTTACTAACTTGAGTCCGAGAGGATTTCATAACTGATATAAGGAGTATAAAATGCACTAGGACTAAAAACCCTAAACCCAAATTGAGCCGATTCATATAATCGGCTTTTGGGGTGCAAAAACTAAAGGAAGATAAAATGAATAAAATACAAATAGATCAAGACTGTCAATTCTTAAAAGATATAATGGATGAAAAATACGAAATGAATTTTAATGGAACTAATAAAGGTATTTATAATTTAATAACTACAAAAGGTGCTTTAAAACTTTTAATAAAGGGTATTAAGCCACATAAAAATTTTAAATTGATGGATGTTAAATTATATTTTGGTATAGATGGCAACGCCAAAACATTACTTTATAAATTAGAAACTATTTCACAAATTATAAAAGGAGATATATAAAATGCCTAAATTAAGTCAAAAAGAAAAAAAATACAGAGAATTAACAGAAGAAATAAAAAGAACTACTAGATATTTAGAGGAGTTATTTAGAGAAAAAAATATTATTTCTAATAGAATAATATTGGATCTTGAAAATAAACTTGATTATTTAGAAAATAAAAAAGATTCATTTTATAAATAGCTTGACTATTATATTTAGTATATATAATTTAAAATTAACTAGAGGAGTGAACAATGGAGTTTATACTTACAATTATATTAGGTTTTATATTTTGTCTACCTATGCTATGGGTGGCAAAGCTTAAAACAGATCTTGAAATTATGAATCATAAGCTAGATTTTTATAGAGATCAGGCTTTGATTAAAAATCGTATTCTTAAACTAAATAACATAGCAACTTGGAGATAATATGAAAAGATCAGATTGTTGTGGAGCAGAAAAATACGGAGACTACGACATTTGCTTAGATTGTAAAGAACACGCTGACTTTTGGGATGATGAAGAGCAAGGTTCAAATTTAGAAAATCCAGAGTATAATTTAAATAATATATTTGGTAATCCCATTGAAGAGTTATCAAGTATTATAAATGAAGTAACTAGAAAAAAGGATAACAAATGAGAGGAGAATCAAGAGAATTTGAGTTTGATGCAAAATTAGCAGATTCAACAATAAGATATTGTGTAAAGTGCAGGAAGTGTTGGGAGATTGTAATACATCCCACCCAAAGAATAGGACAAAGTAAAAATATTAAAAATGTACATTACTACGATAATTTTCCAAGTTACGGAAAAGACAAGATAGAATGTTTACATTGCTCTGATATTGAATATCACGAGTTTGTAAATAAATTCTATACAAGAAGAAAAAAAAGTTAAGGCACTTAACTAAAAGGAGAACAAAAAAACAATGAGAAAAAAAGAAGAGAAAAATGCAGAACTATTATATGATCTTGTAAGCGATGCTTTATTTGAATGGTATGACAAAAAAGATCATTCATTTGACGATGAGGATGCAGTAGTTCCCATTGTGTTTAAAAGTTTTTTAGCACAGCATTATTCAAATTTTTTTAAAAGAGAAGAAAGGATTATTGATAAATATCTAAATTCTTTTAAAGAAATGATCCTATTATATTGTAATGAGAAAAAAGAAGAAGAAGAGATGAGAAAACTGGGAGAAAGTAATAAGCTTTCTTCACAACAAGGCATAGCCTAAAAGGAGACAGCATGGTATACTATAATACTACCAATCTAAAAGGAGATGAATTAAAAACATCTCAAAAGAAAGCAGTAAGTCAAGAACAAAAGATATTAGATATATTTAACAAATATCAAATACCTTTAAGTCCAACAGATATTTACAGCGATTTTTTTAAATCAATAAACGCTCCCATAACTTCAATAAGAAGAGCATTATCTAACTTGACAAGAGATGGTAAACTTGAAAAAACAAGCAAAAAGAAATTGGGAATGTATGGTAAGTATGAACATTGTTGGCAGTTGGTAGGATGCTTAGACTAAACAGAGAAAAGAACAATGTAAGCACTTTTATAAAAAAAGAATGTGCTAATTATAATACTGGCTATCAATGTGATGGAGTTATGATGAACAGCAAATTGCACCAATGGATTGATGAAAAATATGCAAATAAAAAGTGTAAAGTTGTTGAAGGAAATAAATGTTCCTATTACGATCTATGTTTAAAACCCTTGCAAGGATCGTATTAATTGAGTATATTAAAGGGGTTTTTTTGTAATTGAAAGGGTGGGTTTTATTATCCACCCTTTGCAAAAGGAGAACAAATGATTTTTGGAAACTATGGTTTTATACCATCCATATTAAGACACCACCCAAAGATAAAAGCAAACTCAAAGCTTTTATATTCTGAAATAACAGCAACCATAGAGCCTAGTGGTTATTGCGTTAAGAACAATATTTACTTTAGTAAGGTTTTAAATCTTTCAAAGTCTAGCGTTTCACAGCTTGTAAAAGAACTTAGAATCTATGGATTTATAAAAGTTGTTATTGAAAATGAGAAAGACACATCAAGATTTAAAAAGAGATATATTTCACTTACCCCCCATGAATTTATAGTAGGGGTATTGAAAAATCTTAATGACTCCCATAGCGAGAATTTTAATGGGGTATCATTAAATAATGCCTCCACAGATACATCTAACCCAACACCCCCTTTAAGTAACGAGCAACCTATATTATTAAATAATAATATAAGATATATATATACTTCTAATAAGAAGGGTGTTGTTAAATTGAATGGGGAGATTAATAATAAACAACTGGAGTTTATAAAAACAATAGTAAAGTATTTTTATTCTACACAGAATTTAAAGTTTCCAAACATGGTAAAAGATTGGAATAATGAATCTGTTATAAATGAATCAGTAAATACAATCTTTGATTTGATTGTAAAGGATGGACATGATTCTGATGAATTGAAAAATGTTTTAATGTGGGCGTTAGAAGATAAGTTTTGGCACAAGAATGTTTTTTCAATCAAAGCACTAAGAAGTAAATCCAGTAATGGGATTACAAAGTACAACAATATTTTACATTCATATAAAAATCAATAGGAGATAAAATGACATTTGAGGAGAACGGAATTTATGTCAATGCAACTTCAGGAGAAGTTAAAACACAATGTCCAAAGTGTTCTACGAGCAGAAAGAAATCATCTGATCCATGCTTGGCAGTAAACATTGATGAAGGTGTTTGGTTTTGTCATCATTGTGGCTGGAAGGGATCATTGAAAAAAGTTAAGGAGCATAACTTTTCTGATGTAGTTCCAATGCCGACATTACCTGATCCACCAAAAACAAACATTCCTGATAAAGTTTACCAATGGTTTGAGGATCGTAAAATAAGTAGAGACACAGTTGATTCTGAAAAAATAGGTTACGAAAACAGATGGATACATTTTCCATTTTACAAAGATGGTCAGGTTGTAAATGTAAAATCAAGAACTGGAGATAAAAAATTTAGACAATCTAAAAATGCAGAAAAATGTTTTTACAGATTTGACAATATGGTAGGAATGGAAACCATCATTATAACTGAAGGTGAAATGGATGCTTTGTCTCTTGTAGAATGTGGATTTATAAATGCAGTATCTGTTCCTGATGGCGCACCTGCTGAAGGTAGCAAACCAAGTGATAAGAAGTTTAGTTACTTATTATCAGCAGAAGAACATTTGATGAACGCTGAAACTGTCATATTATGCACAGATTCTGATGGGGCAGGTAAACACCTAAGAGATGAATTATCTAGGCGTATAGGTAGGGAAAAATGCTTTAGAGTGGTATATCCTGAAGGATGTAAGGATATGAATGAGGTGCTTATAAACTATGGCAAGGAAAAGGTTGAAGAGATTGTAAGCAATGCCCACCCCTATCCTATTGATGGTGTTGTGATGGTTCAAGATGTCGAAGATGATGCTATTGATTTATTATTAAAACCTGATGTAAAAGGATTATCTACTGGTTGGTCAGCTATTGACGATCACTATTTAGTTAGTCCAAGTGAGTTAACTGTTGTAACTGGTGTTCCAAATATGGGTAAGTCTGAATGGATGGATGCAGTTATGATTAATATGGTTAAGTTGTATGGTTGGAACTTCGGTATATTTTCGGCAGAGAATTTCCCAGTAAAGCACCACCTACTTAAATTAGTAGGCAAGTTTTTAAGTCAGCCATTTTGGGGAGATGATCGCATTAGTGAAAAAAAAGCAAGAAGTACCATGAAAATACTTAACGACCATATTAAATTTATAGGTACACAAGAGGATTCAGTTACAATAGAAAATATAATGGATCAGGCTAAAGTATTAAATTATAGGTATGGATTACAAGGTTTAATAGTTGATCCGTGGAATACTCTTGAGCATAAGTTTGGAGATGGAGAAAACGAGACTTTATATGTTTCTAGGGTACTTTCTCAACTAAGTGCATTTGCTAAAGTAAATGAAATTCATATATGGTTAGTTGCTCATCCAAGAAAAATGGAAAATGGGGTAGATAGAAAGCCAGTTGTTCCTACACCTTACGATATTGCAGGATCAGCTAATTGGTATAATAAAGCAGATAACGCTATTACAGTTCACAGACATAGAACAGAAACAGATGATTATGCAGGTATCCATGTGCAGAAAATAAGGTTTCAGTATAAGAATGGAAAACCAACAAACAATGAACCTGCTAAATTAAAATATGATATTAGAAGAGGAGTTTATGAAGAATACATTGAAGAATTTAAAGAAGATCTTTTTAAGTAGATTGAAAGAAGTTGATAACGATGCCATAAATAATCAAAGTATGGATCGTGGACTTAGGCATCTTAGAAAAAGAAACTGGGAAGATTTTGATAGAATATGGGTACGATATAATAATAAACAAGCTACTTTTGAGCAATGGAATACATTATTAGAAAAGTGGCTAAGATCGGAGGAATTATGAAAGTTAAGAGGTATATTGTAACACCTGATAAACATTTTCCTATGGCTGATATGAAAGCTATAAGTGTTGTTTGTCAAGCTATTGAGATCATACAGCCTGATGGCTATATTGATCTTGGAGATACTGGAGAGTGGGAATCAGTATCGCATTGGCAATGGAAGAAAAAGAAAAGACCACCATTAGAATATCAATTACCATTTGTTACAAAAGAGATTGAGGAAGTGAATAAAGGAATGGACATAATTGATGAGTCACTTGATAAAGCAAACGTAAAAGAGAGGCATTTTGTTGAAGGGAACCATGAAGATTGGCTTAATAGATTTGTTGAAGAAAACCCCTACCTTGCTAAGGATTTTTTGGTTAAAAATGCTATTAAATTGGGAGATCGTGGTTATAAGTATCACAAGCTGGGCAAGATGCTCAAAATTGGTAAGCTCAACTTTTATCACGGACATCATTTCGCTGGTATTAGTCATACTCGTAACCATCTCCTTCGTCTTGGTGGTAATGTTATGTATGGACATCATCACGACATACAACAATCTTCCGTTACCCATATTGATGGGGTCAAGTCAGCTTGGTCAATAGGATGCTTGAAAGATATGAGTGCAGAGTCAAATGCTTGGTTGGGTAATAGGCAACATAATTGGCAACACGCTTTTGCTATTGTTGATTTTTACCATTCAGGATTTTTTACAGTTCACATGGTACAGATAGTAGATGGTAAAACATCTTTGTGGGGTGAATTAATTAAAGGTTAGACTTGATTTATATTATAGTTCTATATTAACTTTAAACATACATAAGGAGAACGTATGAAAGAAATAACACAAGGGAAATTTAGAGTAGAGTTTCCAGAAGAACTAACTCAAGAAGAGATTAATGCTATCAGGATGATGGTAGTAAAACTTCTTGAGCGTAATAATTGCAAGGTTGTTCCAGTTGAATAGCCAGTATGTATATTTAGCTACTATATGTTGGGATGGTTATGATGAATACACAGAAGGTGAATATACTGTAATTAGACATACTCTTAACGATCTATTTGAGGGTATAAAAGAATATCTACATACTTACAAAAGCCGTGATCCGTATTTAGAATGTGCTAGTATTGAAACTTATAAAGATGACTCAAGCGTACCAGTAAGCTATAAAGATATTACAGAATCAACAAAAACAATAATAAAAGTAAAGGAGAAAGATGCAAAATCAAGATGCAATTAAATTGTCACCAAACTCAGATAATATAGTTCAAATATTAGGTGTTAAGAGTGACATGGGTAAAAATGGTATGTGGCATTTATATACAGTAAAAAAAGATGGTCAGGTAGTAAAGTTTTTTGCACCTACTGAAAAAGTACATGAAAAACTAAGTGCTTTTAAAATAAATGACATAGTTAATATTCACAAGGAAGAGTGGGGTGCAGGTAAAACTGTATGGAAAGTAGAATATCAAGGTGAGGGAAAAGGATCAACTAATGTTTCAATAGACGATAGAACTCACGACATACATAAGCAGGTTTGCTTAAAGTTAGCTATGGATATGATGGATAAAAAGAATGAAGTGCTAACTACAGGTGATCTAGTTGTTATAGAGGCAAATATGATGCAACTACTTACAGTATTAGAAGGAACTAACGAAACTGAAAATGAAACAGAAGAAAAAGACGAATTTGATTTTTGATGCTCTGTGAAAAAACAATTATCAAAAAAACTCGACAAATTATGGGCAGACAAGATAAAAGAATATGGGATGTGCGAACATTGCCACAAAACAAAACCCCTAAATGCACATCACTTTTACTCACGATCCATCAGGTCTGTTCGTTGGGATATTGATAATGGTTTTTGTCTCTGTGTTGGGTGCCATGTGTTCTCCTCAAGTTTCTCTGCTCACAAAACTCCTGCAGAGTTTGTTGAATGGGCAGTTGAAAAGCGTGGCACCCAATGGTATGAGACTGTTAAAGAAAGAAAAAATACTGTGGTAAAATTTACAGATGATGACTATGAGGAGATAGCATTGAAACTTAAACAAACAACATTTGACTTTTAGGTATATAATTGTTAATTTCATATATAAAGGAGAACAAATATGAAAAACTTACAAATAATAAAAAACAAAATTGGTAGCATTTGGAATTACACAGAGCTAGAGATGTCAGATTTTTCTAAAGCTGGATTACAAAAACATATCAATGAGATAAGTAATATAGTAAATGATGTACTAGATGACTTAGAAGAGGTCAACACTTGTACAGTTTGCCAAAGCAATATATGTGGCACTTGCCTTGATGATATGGCTAAACAATTTAATGATTAATAATTGCCCCAATAAATCAATAACTAAACCTGTGAGTGAAAAAATAAACGATCAGGATAGTGATATATTAGTAATTAAATGATAGATGTCGGATGTAATGTTTTCTTATGGTTGGCACTAAAAGAAAACTGGGGCAAAATATTAGTGGCGATAGGGAACAGTAAAAGATTTTTATGTGATTCCTCTTTGACCTTCCCTATCTATGCTAAAAAGTTAAGCACCTTAACTAATTAAAGGAGAGAATATGTTTTTACATTATTTAAAAGAAATACTGCAGACTCAAGCATTTGATGTATTGCTATCTAATTTTTTTTGGGTATGTTTGTGGGGGTTAATGACATGGAGATTGCATACACTAGAAAAAAGGATTAGAGAGTATTTAAATTATACAATGGAGTCTAATAATGATAATGTTTGATATTGCAGAGTGGGTTGTAACTTTCTTTTTTTTTAGTTTAGGGTCTCTATTGCTTTCTATAGCTTTATTGATCGGTTTTTATGTTTTTTTACAAATCATAGAAAGATTTCAGTATGAAAGTTAATGACTTTATGAAGTGGGCAAAGTCTATGCAAGATGAAGAAAATAGACTTATGCTAGTTAAAGGAGAAGAATATACAGTATCCAATGAAGATAAGTTTAAAAACTTTAAAAGCATTGGAGATAGAATGAATTTAAGAGCAGAGCAGGTTGCTCTTATTTATTTACTAAAGCACATGGACTCTATCAGAAACTATGTGCTAAATGGTAAAGAAATATCAGAAGAGCCTATAGTTGGCAGAATACAGGATGCACGAAATTATTTATTATTGTTAGGTGGTATAATTGAAGAAGGTAAAAGCAAAGGAAAAAACAAATAAATTTAGCTCTATACAATGGGTTATTGATGCTCTTGATAGTAATATCATAGAAAAAAAGACAAGAGACAATCATAAAATGGATCAAATCAGAGCAGATGAAAGTCTTTGGTGGTGTCCAGAGTGTCGTAAAAAATGGAATATATTTGAGGGTGAACTTTGGAAGTCATCTGATATAAAACTATGGGAAGCTAAGATATGTCCAGACTGCGATTTGCTTGTACAATAAAAAATGGAAAGATGTCTTTGTTAAATAGGACAGAGTTTGACAATGCTATTTCTAAACTGCAAGGCGAATATTATATTGAATTAAAAGAAACTGGTGTACGCTCTGCTCAGCAAAATAATTATTACTGGAAGATTGTAGGTATATTGGGTGAGGAATTGGGGTATACTGAACAAGAAATGCACTCTACTATAAAAAATCATTTCAATGTAGATAGCACAAAAACATTATCAACAAAAGAGTTTTCAGTATTTATAGAACGTTTAATCAGATGGTCTGCTGTTGAATTAAACATAGTTATTCCTGATCCTAAAACTCTTCTTCAATCGTAAGTGACATATTAAATACATCAGGAGCTACTTGATTCATTTCTAATGAGTCTTGAGCAAATCTAGCAAATAAATAATCAGACTCAGATGTTGATGATCCATCTGTTGTAAATATAAATGGTATGTGAGATCCGTTAACCTTATTCCAAACATCTTCTATTGTAGAATCATCTGTTGCATTATGTGTACTGTAATCATTAGGCATGATATCTGCAGAGCTTAGGTAAGAAAAACTCATTTCATAAGACATTCTGCCACCAAATACCTGCTGAGGTGATGTAGTTGTTAGAAATGGAAATACATTTTGTTCGGATGTTGTTTTGCCAAAATTAGACATATTAGAATATCTTTGACCTCCTACAGATTCTTGCACAGTTACTTTATCAAAAGCTATTGATCTTTTTACCTGTAAGTCTGGAGCAGATGGCATATCAAAAAATTCACCTGCTAATATGCACCCTGCTGTAAAATCATTTGATGAAGAAAATCCACCAGTAGGAGCTTCAATTTGAATACCTATAAACCTATCATTAGTTTCATCAAAAGTAATAATAGTGCTACCATCTCTAACTGGTGTTATAGTAAAAGGAGAGGATCCTGCTACGTTTCCATTTAAAACAGAAACTGGATTATTCATGGCATTTGCACTATTCATATTTGCACTTTGTATTTCAGGTTCTGTATCTGTTGTTTTTATTCTAAATTTTGCATTTGAAGATAGTCCGTTATGATTTAATATTGCTACAAAATTACAAACATTTGTATTTGTTCCCATTAAATCTAATGTTATAATTACATGATCTTCTCTAGTATCTGCTGATGCTTTTGTATTAAACGTAACAGTATTTGTAGGTCTCATGTCAAAAAGATCAGACTCAACGCCTCCACCAGATTTTATACCAACTATATCTGCACCAGAATCTTCTGCGATTACATCGTATTGATCATTAATAGCTACTCCCCTAGATAGTCTATAATTAATTGAATCACAGTAAAATCTTGGTGTTCTTATATTTACATTTGCCATTATGCTATCTCCCTTGCAGTAAAACTTACCCTGCCTTGACTTCTATTAAAATTTGTTATCATAAAAATTACACCACTAAACGATTTTCCAAAAATATTTTCAGGAAACATATCTGTAAAAGAAATTTTTGACCCAATGCCTAATAATTTATTACCATCTGAATGATTAAAAAACTTTGGATTAACTAAATTAGCTGATATGATAGCCTTTACAGACCCAAATATATTATCGTAATATGAATAATAATCATTATTTGGATCTGAATTTGGTGATGTAGGTATAGTAGGTGATACATACATATCTAAATCAACTTGAGATTTATTTTCTTTTTCTTTTATATTATATTCTTTTCTTGTAGTTGCATTAGAGCTATCAACAGACAACTGGTATCTATCTTCTGCTGGGTGTTTATCATAATTTATTGCCATAAATGATTGCAATTCTGAAAGAGGTGTATGACTTATTGATATATTGCTTAAATCTTTTTTTGTTAATGTTACGTCAGAGCTTTCAGAAGTTTTAATATGTATATATCCTCTATTTGGAGAATATATAAAGCCCCCTTCTTTTTGCATTTTCTCTAAACCCTTTTCTAAACTTATGGGTTCTAATTGCCAATACCTTAGCTTCCAATCTTTATCACTATTTACATCATTCCATCCATCTGGAACAGTTGTAGATAATCCAGTATATCTTATAAGTAAATCTCTATGAGCTTCATGTATTTCTGTTATAAAATTACTAGACCCACTATATGTTTCTTTTAAAGCCCCTGCTCCAGAATAAAAATGTTTTATTCCATTTAATGTTTTTAATTCATCTCTATCTGTAGCATCAAAAGCAGTACTTATATCAACTTTTACTGAACCTAAAGATAATGTTCCACTTGCACCACTAGTTTTAATATAAATAATTGTGAACTGTTTACTTACATTTGGACTAACTGAGCTAACGTCAATGGCATCTGTCCTAAATGTGTTAGCACTAAAACTTACGCTACCAGAAGCAATTTCACTTGATCCTGCAAATACAAATACGTTTATAGATGCACTATGCTCATATTTATGCTTTAATCTTACTGACTTAATGCTATGCGAAGTAAACATCCTACTAACAGTAGAAAATGCTATTGCATGAGAGTCAGCACCTGAAATTTCTACTGTAGCTGATGTAGATGTGTCTTTATCAAAAGCTAAATGAGTATTTGAAAACTCTGTATGTGAATCATTAATTATATTTCTTGCTTCTGTAGCAAATACTCTACCAACAGCTAATCTTGCAGTTTTTGTTTCTAAGCAATTAACTTCTTCTATTAATTTTGTTGTATTGTTTTTGGCTCCTGTGCTACTCATAAGTGGTAAAAACACATCACCACCTTGATGTATATTTATTTGACTACTAGATGAAGAAAGAAATTGTCTAGGCATTATAGTTCTTATTCTATCCTCATCGACATTTAATACAGGAACAGGATATAATCTTGTATCACAAAAAGCTGGTGTATCAAAAAAACTATTATTTGCTGTGTAATCTCCAACTATATAGGGAACATACTGGTTAGTTAATGATGTTTTATCTTGAGGATATGCAATATCTTTAAATGGTCTATGTGCATTTAAAGATAATTCTAATTTAGAATCATCCTGCTGAATATTAGTTAATCTAAACTCTCCAATCTTTACTTTAGTTTGATTGTTTATTTTAGAAAAAACATTTACTTGTCTATTTATAAATTTTTTAGTACCAAATATTAATAACTCACTTATAGGGTTTCCTTTATATTGAAAATCAGGGATACTAATAGATATATTAGATGTTTTTGCTGTAGACTGCTCAAGATTTATAGATTCTCTTAAAGATGGTCTATTTAAAACTACGCCATAATAAAAAAAATCTAAATCATTTAAATCTGAAAAAGATAATGGTAAAAAATTATACCAAAATATTAAAGAATTATCGTTATGACTTGCAGAAGATGTTCCATGTTGACCTCTATCTATTTGCAATAAATCACCTGATTTTCCTGTAATAAGCATTACCTCATTATCTATTTTTATATAATCTCCTACTACAAAAACAGATCCATCATCAACTGTAAATGTTCCTGAAGAATCTGTAAATCCACTTGAATCATCAACTAAATTTAAAGTTCCATCTGATTGTAGTACTTGATCAAATCCACCTTCTCCACTTCCATCAGAATCTCCGTTGCCAAATCCTATTTGGAATAACCAATTTTCTACTATATTTGAATTATTTATTTCAGTTCCGTATGCCATATCTATGCCAAATTATTTCTTTGTGCTTTTTGTATTGCAGGTATAATTGTATCTAATATTGTTTCATCTACTAATGGAGCAGATACATTAACTGTTAAACTTGATGGAGCTTGAGAGTTTGAATTTTGTATTTCATTTTTTATTTGACTAATAAAACCTCCATCTTGAAATTTTGTTTGTCTTATAACTCCACCATCTTCAAATTTTTTCTTTCTTCTACCTCTATGCAAAGCTAAATGAAGTCCTAAACCATGAGGTAAAGTTGGAGCATTTACTAAACTATTAGATAAATTTTTAAAAGCTTCTTTATGATCTACTACCCCACCATTTTCAAAACTATTAATAGCGTTCATAAATGGTAGTCCTAACGAATCTACAGATTTTCTATTAACTACAAACTCACCTTGTTCTGCTTCAATAATTGTACCACCAGCACTATGTCTTTTACCACCAAGAAGTCCACCTTTTTCAAATGTAGGTGGAGGTGGGGTAGCCATTACAATTCCAGCCTGAGCTAATCCCATAGCTTTAATAAAAGCAATTAAAGGATTTGCCGTAAATAAAGGTGGTAAAGCTGAAACTGTTGCCATACCAGAAGCAGTTGCCATAGCAATATCTGCTAACTTTACTGCTTTATTAACCATAAACATTGCAAATTGTGTTTTAGAATGTTTTGCCAAAACTTGATTTTCTAAATTTTGTCTTTTTTCTGCAGAAGCATCTTGAAAAACTTCAGTTTGTTTTAAAGCTTGTAAATCATTTTGAACTCTTTGATCGGTAAAGTTTTGTATTTCTGAAGTAATAGACTTTATAGATCCTAAAATCATACCTGCTGTTTCGATCTCTTTATCCATTCTTTCTTTTAATGCTTTAGCTTGTATTTCAGCTTTTTTACTTTCAACAAATTCAGTAATAGCAATTTCTTTTAAAGCTAATTCTTCTTTTGTTAGAGATGAATTTTTAAAAATTTGTCTAAATTTTTCAGCTTGTGCCTCAACTTGTGTTATTTGAAACTCTACATTATCTTTAAATAAAGTTTTTTCTGCACTTAAAATAGCTTTATTTGACTCTATAGAATCTTTATTTAATTTTTTTCTATTTTCTATACCTTCTTTCGCAATTTTAGTTAGTTCTGATTGTTTAAAAGCTTCAATTTGAGATTCTGTAAAACCTAACTCAATGAATTTATCTAATGTATTTTGAAGCTCTCTAACTTTAAATGCTTCAGTTTCTCCAAATAAAACTCTTTCAGCATCTCTTCTAGCTTTTTTAAAATCTGTAAATCTTTTATCTTGATCTTCTTGTTCTTGTTTTTCTTTTTTAAGATTATTTATAATTTTTATTTCTTTTATAATAGAATCTAATATTGCTTTTTGACCTTCGTTTAAATCTCCACTTGCTTTAAGCCTTCTTATTTCATCCTCAGTAAATCCAGCCATTTCAGCTTTTCTTATTTTTAAAGCAATTAATTCTTCAGCTAAAGATTTAGTTACAGAATTAGTTTTTTTAATCTGCTGATCTCTTAATTTATTATTTCTTTCAATAACATCATTTTCTGTTTCTTGAGCATTAATTAACTTTTTTATCTCTTCTTGTAGTTTAAATTTTTCTTGACCTAATTTTGTTAATTTATCTGTTTGTGCTTCTGTTAAAACAGATGATTCTTTTAATTTTTCATCATACCTAAGAACTGCAAAAACAAGACTGCTTAAACCAGTTACAACTAATCCTATTGGATTTTTTAATAAAGCAATAGTAAAAGCTTTTGTTTGTATAGTTGCAAGAAAAACTGCTGTTCTATAAGCAAGAAATCCAGCACCAAGTGACTTAATAACATCAAAAGCTAATGCAAAATTTTTAGTTTCTAAAGCATTTGCTAAACCTATTGTTAATTTAGTTGCAAATTTTAAAGTAGGAGCTAATGCTCTTCCAATTTCAAAAGAAAGATTTTCAACAGATGCTCCAAATTCTTGAAAAGCTTTTTGAGTATCGTCAACTTCTGGATTTAATAATTTAGCTAGCAAACGAGCTTGTTTCATTGTTTCATTTGTAAAAGCTTGTTTCTTTTCTAAATCTGTTAAATCACTTGCATTTTTTCCAATTTGTCTTGAGTAATTTTCACTAGCCTCTCCAACTCTTACCATGATACCTATATTATCAAGCATCAACCTAGATTGCCTTCCAATACCAGTTACTAAGGATTCAACTGACTGTGCAGTATCTCTACCTAAAGCATTACCGAGCCTTTGAGCAATATCAAACATTTCAGCCATTTCTTCTGAGTTTTTAGCAACTCCTAATATCATAGCATTATTTGCTTGTTGAAATAAATCAAAAGATGACATGGTATTATTTGTAGCTTGTCTAAGTTGATTTAGTGCTTTTGTAGCATTTTCAGTTCCACCTGATAATGTATTAAAAGCTTTTTCCATAGCTTCTACTTTAGCAGATTCTTGAGTAAATCTAACAAGTTGCCTTACTCCTAAAGCCATAGCAAATTGAAAAAGTAATAGTTGTGATCTTAAAACAGCAAAAGATCCACCTAATATTCTTGTGCTAATATCTGCTTTAGTATTTTCTGCTATATATTTTTTTGTAGCAAGAGTAACTTTTTCTAATGCTACTCTATTTCCTGCTAAAGCAGAGCCAAAATTTTTATTAGATACAACTACTTTTTTATAGTCAAAGCCTAAAGCAGTAAGTTTTACTCTTAATTTATCTAAAGCTATAGCATTTTTTTCTGCTTGAGTTTTACCTTTTTTTTGAGAATCAGTATGTTTTTTGTTGGAGTCTATAATTTTTGCTTGTGTATTTAAAAGCTTTCTAGTCTCTTTATCTAAAGCTTGTATAGCTTTTACTAAACCCTTATCTCCGTCTGGTCTAAAGTGAATTTTTACTATATTATCAGCCATTTTCCATTGCCTTTGCTTTTTGTTTTTCTATTAAGCTACTTAATAAAAAACTTTTTTCAACCCATTTTTTAGGTTGCTCTCCATAACTCCCTTTATATGGAGATATTTTAAATTGTCTTGCATACATAAATCTTGCTATGTCTCTCTGTGCTTTTTCATCTATTATAATATTAGTGCAAGAAAAAAAAGGTAGCTGTGCCATTACCGAGTTAGCGATATTGAAACTTCTACCTTTTTTATTTTCTTCTTTGGTTTCGTCTATTATTAGCCGAATAACATCCCAAACGTCATCATTTGATGTAAATGTGCGAGTTGTATATTTTCCCTCGATTAAGACAGGAATTTGAGCCTTATAGGGGTATTCGTGATACATACACCCCTCGCACTTTTTATCTAATAAGAAGTTTGATTCGAGAGTAAGGGATTCTACTCCCCCAAGCGTTGATGTTCTTGTACAGCCAATGATAGTTCATTTTTTTCATCTTCTGAAAGTGATTTGATAAATTTATCATCAGCACCTTCAACACCTTTACGAATCCAAGCAGTTCTTGTTTTTGCTAAATTGGTAATAGCTACAACTTCGCTACCCTCATATCTCATTTGAGGTAGATCATTGCAATAATCAATATCGTCAACAGACATTTCTTTTAACTTTATTTCTTTACCTGTAGATAACTTCATTATTAAGCCTTATCAATCGTTAACACGCTTTCTGCGCCTGTATGAGCTAATGCTTTCATCTCAACATCTAGCATCATAATATCACCTTCATTATATGCAACATTAGTTAATGCAGATCTAGCTATAGCAAGAGAGTAATTACTAGCTGTTCCTTGAGTTAGGGTAAAAGAACCTGCTGTATCAACTGTACCAGCATGAAAATTACTCAAAATACCTCTTGTTGCTGAATCTAGTTTAATAGTAGAAGATGCAGTTACTGAAGTTTCTGCTCCTCTAGCAAAAGACTCAAAACCTTTATATCCATCAGCATTAGAAACTCCTGCATAAACAACAGGACTGTCTATAGTTACATTAAAATTTTGCATTACTGAAGTAACACTATTTACTGTTTTTGCAGTTGCTGTAGAAAGAGATATTGGAGTAGCTACAAACCCACTTGCTTCTGCTGGAGCTTGTACATTTTCTAAAATAGGAAGTAAACCACTTGTTATAGTAGCATCAAATCTATATATTCCTCCATCTCCCATATCAGCAGATATTACAAAGTTACTGCATAAACATCCTCTTAATACAATATTGTATCCATCTGATTGATCTGGAGAGGCTAATACAGTTGTAAATGTTGCATTGTCTACGCTTGTTACTCCGTATTGTCCAGTAGAACCAGTATGATTTTGTGGCATAGCTACTGGATCATCTGTGTTGCCCATAATATTTTCAATTAATAAATTGTGTCCAGCAGTATTTGAAAGAACTCCAGAAACAGAAATTTCTACAGCACTATTTCTATTGTCATGGAAAAAGTCTACTGCTTTTGCAACTCTACCATCACCAGCTCTTACTTCCATTGCTTGATTAACATTAAAAGATGGAAAACTAATTGAGTCTACGTTTAATTTTAATAAGTTTGATGTAATTGCTGGAGCGTTTGGATTAACCTCTCCACTAGCAAAACCATTACCATTAACAGCACTACTTGCTCCTTCTAAAATAACGTATGCTTTAAAATCTTTTGGTGAAAAAACTGCATTAGCCATTATTTACTCCCTTTTACAATTTCTAGTTGATTTTTACAAATTGATGGCATAGAATCAAGTTCAACTGTTTTACCTTGATTTAATGCAGTCCAAACTTCCGTTTCTAATCCTTGATAACTTTGATTAGAAGAAAGTTTTTCGCCTTTTTTTAACTTAACTTTCATATCCTACTCCTTATTGCTTTAAGATATATTACCTACGTAAGAACCTCGCCATTCCCATCTTACTACTATAAGACCATCAATGGCTTCTTCGGCTTCTTCTTTTTCATTAATTTTTGTTGTTTCAAATCTTCCATTATGAAACACATTACTTGAGTTACTAAAAAATAAAGCTTCTATGTGAGATACTTGGCGAAGTATATGTTCCCAAGTGTCTTTTTTTACCATTTTTTCTTTAAATGTATAAGACACATCTAGTATATATTCTCTAGTTTCTGAATTAGCATTATATTCTAATAAATTACTTCCTATTGGATTTAGGCGAATTGATTGATTGCCCATATCCTTAAAATTTCCTGTATATATTGGGATACTACCTGCAAACTCTGTAGTAAGAAAAGAGCGTATAGTATCCAAAATCTTTGTTTCCCAAATGTTTACAAATGTAATTGGCATTATGTTCTGGTCATCCTAATTGAAAATGGCATACCTGCATCATCTACTGATTCATTTTTACCAAAAAACTCTATTTCCCATTTGTCATTTAGCGTAGCTGTATCTGCTGTATCACCTGCAAATCTAATATAAACATCATTAGCTAATGGTTGATACTGGCCATTGATAGTTTCTGTATAATCTGCTACTTCTCCATTGTTCATTCTTTCAGATCCTAATTTGTCTGAATCTTTGTGCCAAACAGAATAAATAGCAGTTCCCATAGCACCAGCAGTTGTAATTTTAACACCTACTTTATCATACACATCGTAATAGTGACCTCTTGTATCTACTAT
>TARA_R100001463_G_scaffold37904_2_pt1 | contig 18432 bp, 13 predicted proteins | sample TARA_R100001463 | Tara Oceans TARA_R100001463 (sample SAMEA2622242) | marine metagenome | biome: marine biome (ENVO:00000447); feature: deep chlorophyll maximum layer (ENVO:xxxxxxxx); material: "saline water (ENVO:00002010), including plankton (ENVO:xxxxxxxx)" | depth 40 m
AGCCGAATTAGAAGCAAAAAGACAAAGTGATTTATCTCAACTGTATGAGCCTTATCAAAGATTAGGATTTTTGTCTGACGTTTACAGTAAAACACCTACAACACAACAAACTATAACACAGTCCACGTCACCTAATGTGTCACCATTTCAACAATATCTAGGATTAGGTATTGCTGGATTGTCAGCAGGTGCTGGAGCAGCTAAAGCGGGGTTATTCGGATAATGAATAGAAGTGTAATGCAACGACAGATGTTTGCAGGAGGCGGAGCCGCTGGGCTAAAGCCTATACCAGCAGGTAATAAGGGGCTACCCAATTTACCTGAATCAGTTAGGAACAACATGGGATACATGGCAATGGGCGGAGATCCAATGATGATGCCCGCAGCTGCGGAAGGTATCATGGCCACAGCCCCTGCGATGGGAGCACCTTCTCCAGAAATGATGGCAGAGCAGGGTGCTAGGATGATGGATACTAATACGGTGGCCTCCATGATAGAAGGAGCAGAAGCTGCAGGGTTTTCTGATCCAGAGGCTGCAGGCAGTTTCGAGGAGATGATGAACAGTGTGTCAGCAGACAATAAGAGTTCTGAGGAAAGACGAACAGATTTAGCAAGCATAGTTGGACCAGAGGACGCGGGTCAAACACCAGAAAGTGTTTTGGCTTTGGTTACTCCAGTGGTCGAACTAGCATTAGTTGATCAAGGCATAGGACCAATGGCCCAAGAAACAATGAACACCCCTGTCGAAGGTGACATGGGTGGAGGCATTATGACAATGGCAGCTAACGGAAATATGGGGGTTGGTAACGAGCCACCCGTAAATTTTAACTTAGGCGGCGAAGTTCGCCGCCGAGGTGATGAAGATCCAGTTCCTGTTTTTGAAGCAGGCGGCCCTGTTCAATACTTTGACCCAAAAAATAAAAATAGAGTTGTAAGCCCTTTTCCTAATTTAAAGAATAAAGTTGATTTTGAGTCTTTACAAAAGTATATGGGCCCTAGAAAAAACATGTCTGTTGAATCATCTAACCTTTTAGCTAATCTTATAGACAAAAAATTAAAAGTGCCACCTAAAACAGGTTCTAATCCAAACAGATTAAAAGAATTGTTTGAAGATAAGAAAGAGGTTTACTCTAGTATTTTAGGTGATCCTGAAGAACAGAAAAAAATGACACAAGCTCAAATGTTGTTTGATATTGCTAACACCGCCTTAACTTTTGCAGCACCTATGCCAGGAGAAAAGGCTGGATTAAGCCCTGCCGAGCGTTTAGCTATGGCTGCTACAACAACCAAGTTACCTCAAACTATTGGAGCTCGTGCTGCTGAAGCTAGGTCAGGACAACAAAAATTAGATTTAGCCGCATTACAAGCCGCAGAGGCCGCCCTTACTGCAGAAACAAAAGCCGCTTCAGATAAAGAAATTGCTTTGGCTAAAGATACTAGTAAATCAGGAAATTTTGTTATAGCTGTTAATGAAGATGGAGAAGTTATAGGGCGTTATGACCAAAACAATACTAAAGACAAAGTTTCGATAAAAAATTTACCTCAAAACGTAACTTTGAAAAAAATAGGTGAAACAAAAAATAAAACTGCAAAATTAATAAATGTTTTTAAAGACGGTAAGTACGATATGAATTTAGACTTATCTAATGAGGAAGATAAAAAAGAATATGACAAATTAAAAAGCCAGAAAAAATATACTTTTTTTACAGTAGGCAACCAGCCTAAACCATCCAAAGCTACCAAGCCAAAGTTTATGAAAATTATCCCTATAAAAGATGGTGTTCCTAATGTTGCTGCAGCTGAAACAATTAATGTTAATTCTGATAATGGATTGTCAAAAATTGCAGATATTAACTCAAAAAACAAAAATTCAAAAGAAGGACCTTTGTTTCAAATAGTTGATGTGTCAACTGAAAAACAATCTATGACACCTCAAGCCTACATACTTGATGGACAAATAGTTTACTCTTTTGACGGTGTTAATGTTCGGGTGAAGGAAGACGATGAGGTCGTTTTAAAAGATATAACTAAATCAGGTGCTATTATTGTTACAGATGAAACTGCTTTCAGTGTTCTAAAAACAGTCCAAAGTTCAGAAAAAGCTAAGAAAGAGTTAATAGAGTTAGATACCATAGAATTAGATGGGGCTTTTAAAAATACAGAAGATTTTAAAGCTGTGACAGGTGCTATGAACCACGCTAGAAACGGAACAGGTCCTTGGTCAACTTTTCAAGCTTTCATTAATAATGTACTAGGTGGTCTTACAGGAACATCTCCTTTTAAAGACAACGCTGAAAGCAGAAACTTTTTAAAAGCCATTGAGCTTTTAAGTAGAACAGCTTTAGTTAAAAATTCTAGGTACGCTTTAGGAGAAATGGCGGCCTTATCTGAATTATATCCAAACCCAGATAATGTTTTTAGATCTCCTTCTTCAGAAGCCGCTAAGTTTATTCAGTTAAAACGATTTGCTCTTCAATTTAAAAGAGATAATTTAAACTCTTTAGCAGAAGGTGCAAGTGGAAGCGATAGGGATAATCTTTTAAAACACAATCGTTCTCTTGACAGACTTCTTACTTTATTATCAGATGTTCCTGTTACAGTTAAAGGTACAGGTGACGGTATAAGCGTGAAACAGTTAAACGATGCTAAAGCAATTTTATTAAAAAAGAACAAATAAGAGGGTTTAAATGTCAGAACTTGAAATACCTTCGGGAGATACTTTTACTTCAGAGTTTAAACCTTTAGAAGTTGACGATAATCAAATGGTTCAAATGATTAACCTGTTTGAATTTGACGAAAATGGTGAACAACAATCTCAAGATCAAATAACAAAAAACATAGCTGAAGTTTTTATAAGTGAAGCAAAAGAAAAATATAATGTTCCAAATCTTACTTACCAAAGTCTTGTAACGCCTAATTCTCCCTTTTTACAAACTTTATATGAAAAAGGAATTTTACCTGAAGGAAGTTCTTTTCGAGAAGACGAAGAGGGTTTAATCTCTCCTAATGAAAAAATAATTGCTTTTTTATCCACAGCTAACTTTAGAGAAAGTCCTATTATATCAGGGGCTCTAGACAGGGCAGGTGGTGCCATAGGTTTTACACTAGGGGCTGTAAAAGGAGCTCAGTTAGGTGCTAAAGTTCCTGGTAAACTTAAAATTCCTGCTTCTATTACAACAGGTTTAATAGGTGGTGTTTTAAACAGCGAAGTATTTGAAACAATTCAACAATTTGCTTTTGGAAAACCCTCTGCTCGTTTACCTTCTCAAAGATCTAAATATGAAGCAGGTAAAACTTTTGTAGACGTATCTTCTTTTTTGAGTGCTCCTTACCTTTTACCTAGACATATTCAAATGGGTTCTAATCAAATTTTAAATAATTTACAAAAAACTGCAAAATTACGTTTTGAACAGTTAGCTTTTGCAAACAAAGGAAGGTTTCGAGATAAAGCTTTAGAATCAATTATGAAAAAAGGCAAAGCTCCACTTGGATTACGATTTCAAGCGGGAGCAGAAAGATTTTTACAGGGTTTCATAGATACTTCTAGAAAAAGTCCTTTTTTGTTTGCTGCAACGGAGCTTTCTTCAGCAGGCGGATCTGCGGTAGGAGCAGGTGTTTCTGAAGAATTGTATCCTGGGGAAGTTCTTCCAAGAATAGGCTTTGAATTTGGTCTAGGAGTTCCTGCCTCTATTGTACCTCATTTAGCTTTAACTAATGTGTTTAAAAAAAGTTATAGTGTTTTAAAAGATTTTAGAACTAAAATGAAAGAAAAAGATCCTTTAACAGGAGAAAAGCTTGGATTTAAAGGAGCTCTTGGCAAAAGTCAAGCCGCTGATTATTTCAAACAAAAAAAATTAAAAACAAGTATTGATGGTTTATTAAGTCAATTAGAAAAATATATGAGTGATGGAGATATTAATTCTTTATTAAATACTTTAGAAAATAGCTTTTTAAATTTAGACCCTAACTTAAAAAAAGTTATGGGAGAAGGAAGCACTAAACAATTAATAGAATTAGTGAGTAAATCATCAGGTTTAAAGTCAGGTAATCCTGTGTTGTTAGCTTACGAGGGTGCTTTAAACGCGAGATACGATTTCATGGGTAACGAGGTTAGTAGTAAGTTTAGAGAAGCTACCAATGGTCTATTACAAATGATGACAATTTTAATAGGTACAGGTGATGACGCTGCTTTAAAAATAGCTTCTGAAATAGAATATCATTTAATGGGTAATACTGTTCAAGCAGCTATAGATAAAAAAGTGAGCGGGTTACTATCTGCTTTTGAAAAAGTCAAAGGACGGAATGCTAAAGATAATGTAGAATTAAGCGAAAAACTGTTTAGTTTGTTAAAAAACGAATACAAATTGTGGAGAACTCAAGAACGAGAATTTTATAACGCAGTTCCTAACTATAATTTTGACGAAGGATTTCAATTTAAAAACGAAGCTGGAGAAGTTATAGAGGATGGTTTTTCAAACTTTTTAAATATCTTACTTGATCCTGACGTTCTACCTGTAGATAGAAACTTTGGTCAAGCTCTTATGAGAAAAAATGGTTTTAGTCCTCTTCTTAATTATGCTAACGATATGCGCATAAAATTAGGATTACCTGAAGAAGGCGCTTTGACTGTAGCAGACGATGCAGCTTCCGCAGCTCCTATCACAAACAAAAATATTCAAAATTCTGAATTAAAATTATCTCAATTAGAACGTCCCAGCATAACGGCTAGTTATGATACTTACAAACAAACTATTTTAAATAAGATAGAGAATGAAACTTACGATGGTCCTACGGATGATCTTAGCATAGATAGGGCTATTATCGATGAAATAGAAAGGACTATACGAGTAGACCAACCTTTAAAAGGTCAAGCCTACAATTATCAAAATAGAACTAAAGATAGAAAACAACTTGTTCAATATGTAAAAGAAAAAGTAAAACTTCAAAGTTTAATTAATGCTGAAAGATCTAAAAGGTCTGCTACAGAAGTCGTGTCAGAGGCAGCTGATAGACCTGATTTAGGTCCTTTAACTTTGGATGAAATGAGGTTAGCTCGTAATAATGCTTTGGATTTAGCTAGAGAACTTAGAGGAGCGGGCAAAGTTCAACTTGCAAACAGAGCCGACAAAATGGCTAAAGCTATTCTTCTTGATATACAGTCAATATCAGATGATAAATTACCTGCTTTAAAAAGAGCTAATAATTTTTCAAGATCAGGAAATGATGTTTTTACAAGAACTTTTGTTGGAAAAATATTGGCTAAAGACAAAGATGGTGGTCAAACCATACCTATAGAAACTATAGTAGATCAATTACAAGCTTCAAATAATAAAACATACCTTAGATTTACTCAAATACAAGATGCGCATGATTTTATTAACGCAAATAATTTAAGAGATCCAGATAATAAATTTTCAACTATGAAAAGCTATAGAAGCACTTTAACTAATATTTTGAGAAACATTGCATCTAATAAATCAATATTTAATGAAGAGACGGGTGCTGTAAATTCTAATGGTTTGAAAAAATGGATGACAAAAAACGATGCTCTTTTAAATATTTTCCCTGCTTTGAAAAGAGATTTGTTAAATGCAGACACCGCCAATCATCTCTTAAAAGAGGCTAAGGATGAAACTAAAGAAACAACTAAAATTTTAGAATCAACTTTTAATTTCTCTAAATTTGCGGATGTTGAAAACCCTTCTAAATATATTTCTCAAGTTATTAATAGCAGTCAACCCATAAAAAGTTTAAACAATATTTTAAATAATATTAAAAATTTAAAAACACCTGACAAAGATTTAGGTAAATATACAAAAAAAGTAAAAACTATTTCTGGAGAATTAGAAACTGCAGAAAACATAGCGAATAAAGAAAATATTTTAAAAGGTTTTAAACAATCTATTTTAGAATATGTTTTAGTAGGTTCAGGTAGTTCAGGGGCTAATTCAAGATTTAGCCCTAGTAAAGCGTACAGTCTTTTATTTGATGATATTAAAACATCAGGTGGAGAAACAAGACAATCTCTTGCTAAATGGATGCTTACTAGCGGTGTTGCTAACAATCAAGAAATCACCACCTACAGAACACTTTTAGAACAAATGGGTAAGTTTGAAGCAGCGGAAGCTTCAGGAAGTTTAGCTGATTTAGGTGGAACAGATGTAAATGCCCTCTTTGATTTTTATTTAAGAGTTTCAGGTTCTGCTATTGGTGCAAAAATGCAAAGGTTGATACCTGGTAATGTTGGTGCAGGACAGTTAGTTGCGGCTGAAGCTGGTAGTAAATTTATGAGAAAACTTTTTCAAGAAATACCAGAAAGTATGAAATTAGACGCTATGGCTGCTATTATGCAAGACCCTCCTGCTTTAGCTAAATTATTGAGAGCGGCTAAAGATGAAAAAGCTCAAAGAGGAAACGCTTCTTGGTTTAGAAAGTTTTTTGAAAAGTCAGGTATTTTAGCAAAAGGTAGCGGAATTAGAAGAACCATTCCATTAATACAAGAGGAGGTAAGTCCTGAAATAGATGCTCTTGAAATGATAAATCAAGAAGATAACACCCAACAGAGTTCGGTTGAGCCGAGTATACAAGAGGGTATTCCCACCACCCAAGTAGCCTCACGTCAGCCATTTTTGAGCGGATTGAACACCGCTACCGCAGGAGGTGGTGGCTCCTCCGCCGCCTCCGCGCCAACTGATAGAACAAAATACGCTTCGTTGTTTCCTAATGATATTATTTCAGGGATGATAGCTCAACAACCTGTTACGATGGAATATGGCGGTGAAGTTCCTAATTTAAGAGAAGCTCCTGAAGTAGATACTTTACGAGCTTTGACTCAAGAAGAATTAGAAAAAGCGTCCTTAAAATATTTAATTGACTTGGACAAACAAAAAAAGATTGCTATGGATCAGTTTGCCAATCCTTTAAAATATTTGGGAACAGGTTATATGGATGCGGGTAGCACGGATGCTGTGGACCTATATAAGCAAGAAGCTTTAGCGGAAGCAAATCGGTTAGAGGTTGAAATAAAACAATTTGGGATGGACAGAGCCAAAGCGTTGCGTAATTATTCAAACTATTTACGGACAAACAGACCTGTAACTATGAGACAATCTGAAGACATTGAAGCTGGTAATGTTGTAGTAAGAAACTTTCCTCAAGAACTTATTAATTTTGCTGACGGTGGAGAAGTACAATATATGCGTAACGGTGGTTATGCTGACAGCGCTTTTGGCTTAGAAGGAGATCTCGCGGCTCAACAACAAGTTCAAGGTGCTTTAGATCCTTATGATACTGGGTCCGATTACAGCACAGACGTTCAAAAAGCATTGTATAATCCTGCAGGAATCCAAAAGGGTAGAAAAACAGATTATATTAAACAAATGTTAAGCATGGGTTTAGCTAATAGATTACAAAAAGATAAATCAGGTCGAATAACAGGTATATATAGCAATCGTTCTCCAAATTTTATGGAACAAGCTCAAATGGATCCAATAGGAACTGCGTTAAAAGCTATAGTTCCAGGTGCAGGTATTTTAGAACTTGTGGGAGGATATTTAAATCCTAACAAAGAAGTTTACACAGGCTATAATCCTGAAAAAATAAAAGAAGAAGAAATTTTTAATGATGGTAATGAGTATAATCCATTACTTAGACTTGCAAATCAAAAACTGCAACCAGCTCCAATGAAAACAGCTGCGTCTGTTTTTAGTCAAAACCCCGATCAATATACATTAAATGTTTCAGGTATAAATTCATTAAGGAATAGATAAATGCAACTAAGTCAAAACTTTACTCTGGCTGAGTTAACAAAAAGCCAGACAGCAGAGCGTAAGGGTATAAAAAATGTACCTAACTCTGAAGCCATAGAAAATTTAAAAATGCTCGCAGAAAACATTCTGCAGCCAATCCGTAACGAGTTTGGTAGCTTTATTGTATCAAGTGGGTTCCGATGTCCAGAGCTCTCAATAGCGATTGGTAGCTCCAAGAACTCACAACATTGCACAGGAAGCGCGGCTGATTTTGAGGTAGCTAACGTAGATAATTACTTATTAGCTCAATGGATACGAGACAATCTAGTCTTCGACCAACTCATCTTGGAATGCTACACAGGAGGCAACACGGGTTGGATTCATTGTTCTTATGCACAGCGAGCTCGTAAAGAACTATTGACATACGACAGAGTAAACAAATACAGACAAGGTCTAATTAAGTAGCCATCTCTTTTGTTCTTCGCCCAATACCTGACCCGCTAGGTTTATCTTCTCGCGCAAAGACTTGACGATCTTCTCATCAATCGTGTCTTCTACAATCAAATCTATATATGTCACAGCTTTCTTTTGACCTATCCTATGAGCACGATCCTCAGACTGTAGCCTTATCTCAAGGTCATAACTGTTACTATAATAGATCATAGTGTTAGCGGCGGTAAGTGTAATACCATAGCCCCCTGTCTTGGGTTGACCCACAAAAAAACGTAATGGGCTGTTGATATCTTGGAACTTATCCACAGTCAGCTGACGATCCTCTTGCTTGGTTTCGCCATAGTAGGTTGCCACCGAATCGCCACCGTACTTGGAACACAGCGCTTTTTCTATTTCTTTTATATCATGTGTGTAGTTACACCAGATAATGATTTTACCTGAACATTCCTCAATCGCGGCCAACAGCTCCGTTAATCTATTATTATTCAATACTTTCAATTCGCCTTCGTCACTCATAAGATATCCACAGCATATCTGTTGCAGTCTCATAATCTGTGTAAGCACACTAGCTGTAGTTGCCAACTGGCCTCCTTCTAACTGAGCCAAGGCATACTTCTTCATCTGCGCGTACAGCTTAGTTTGTTCCGCGGTCAACGGTACATTTCGTTTTATGTATATCTTTTCAGGTAAATCCAAACAGTCCTCCTTGAGTGTCCTTACACTAAACCTATTAAGTTTTTCATTGAGCTCGTCCAAGCGTCTGTAGCCTGTAATCTCATTGAAGCTCCGTGCGCCCATAAACCTCTTTTGTACTACGGCATATCTGTTTTGAAAGGCGAAGTAACTGGCCTGATCCAAGGACATGGTATCTAAGAAGGCACACTGAGAGTACAAATCCATAGGACTTTTTGTCACAGGCGATCCCGTCAATATACGTTTATATTTAGCAAACTTACTAAGTTGAATTATATTCTTGGTACGCGAGGCCTTACGGTTTTTTATAGTTGTGCTTTCATCTACGATCATCATATTGTCTGGGTTCTTCTTTAAAAAATAGTATGCCGCTTTTTTGCCACGATCTGAGCTAAAGGCCTCAACATTGATGACAAAAAACTTTATGCCCGCCATAGTTTCAAACACAAGCTTTTGCATACTATCTTGAAAAGCCTTGGTACTGCTAGGTTGCCAACGAACCACGAACCTTTCAAACTCATCAGGTAAGTGATTCGGTATCTCCTGTTTGACCCAGTTATCATATACACCTTTAGGAGCTACAATCATTACCGAATCAATTTCATTTTTTAATTTAAGTTTACCAACAGTATCTATCGCTACTTTAGACTTACCTAAGCCCATCTCCATAAAGAGCCCGTAATACGGTCTTTGCCAACTATCGTCTAATACTTCTTTCTGATGTTTAAAGGGCTCTGTTTTAAAAATATACATTTATTTTATCTCCGTGCTTGACATGTATGTAATCCTATGCGATTTATTATATTAATGCAAGACTATAAAAAAGTCTTTAACCACGAACCACGAAAGGAATAACATGGAAGACGGTTTATTCAAAGAAATGCAACAGGACGCTATTAATCAGCGCGCTGGTGTAGAAAGTACAGATACAGGACGGTTATCAAATGTATCTGATTTAGCTAGTAAAATAATCCAAATGGAAAACAAAGTTCAATTTCTTGAAGAGGAACTCAAGTCATCTAAGAAACAGTTGCTTGAGCTTACTGATCAGGATCTTCCTGCCGCTATGGAGGAGATCAACATGGAAAGTTTTACTTTAAGTGACGGATCAGAAGTAAAGGTTGTGCCTACATATGGCGGTACAATCCGAGCTGATGACAGACCTCAAGCACATCAATGGCTAAGAGAGAACGGGTATGGTGATATTGTAAAGAATACCATTTCGGCTAACTTTGGCATGGGTGAGGATAATTTAGCAAAAGATTTTTATCAATCTGCTCTTGACAGAGGATTTCAGGTTGACAAAAAAGAAGCGGTTCATCCAATGACTTTGAAGTCTTTTGTAAAAGAAATGACAGAAAATGGAAGTGAATTTCCAAGTGATCTGTTTGGTGCCTTCATAGGTAAAAAAGCTAAAATCGTAAAGGGGAAATAAGATGGCTAATACACCAGTAAAAAAACAGGATTCTGACGTTGTCGCTCAGGATGCTAATGTAATCGACATGTCAATGTTTGCAGTAGATGCAGGCATAGGTAACAAAGAAGTTGATCAGGAAAGTTTAAGTATACCATTCTTGAAAACTAATTTAACTAAGCAGATTAGAGCTCTGCATAAGGGTTCTAGTGAAGGAGATATTATTAATACAGTAACAAATAATATCTACAACGGGGAAGAAGGTGTTAAAGTTATACCTTGTGCATACCAAAGACGTTTTATTCAATGGTCTCCACAAGGCGATGATAATACCGCTCCGATTGCTATTTATACTAGCAAGGAAGATTGTCCAACAACAGAACGATCTAAGGAAGATAATAAAGAATATCTTACAGATGGTTCTGGTCAATACATAGAAGATACGCATCAGCATTTTGTTCTTGTATTGAATAAGGATGGATCAACTGACGTTGGTATGATTGCAATGAAGTCTACTTCTTTAAAGAAAAGCAAGAAGTGGAACTCAATTATATCGGGCAGAAAGATGACGGGTCCAGATGGTCATGTTTTCAGCCCACCAAGATTCGCTCATGTCTATCATCTTTGGACTTATTTAGAGGAGAAAAGCGGTTACTCTTGGTATAATTGGGAAATGAAGTTGGAAGGTCAGGTAACTGAACGAGCTCATTACGATGAAGCTAAGATGTTTGCCTTATCTGTCGAAAAAGGCGATGTTAATGTTAAGCATGAACAGGAAGGTGGGACTTCGTCTGCTCCTGTTGACAATGACGTTTCTGACAAAGACATACCGTTCTAATGGCGTGGCAATCTTTTAGTGCTATCTTTGATGGCCTAGAAGAAGCCTTTGGAACGTATAAGATAGACAAAACCCAAGCCAATGGTAAGAAGTCAGGTAGAGCCGCATTAATACGCGAAACTCGGACCAAGGATCATTGGCTAGGTCATCTAAGCGGTAAAGGCGATTCTCTAGGTATCATACCCATCAATGCAGACAATAACTGCAAGTGGGGATGCATAGACATCGACCAATACCCGCTAGATCACAAGACTTTAGTCGAAAAGATTAGGCGAATGAAATTGCCTCTTGTGGTTTGTCGTTCCAAGAGTGGTGGAGCTCATTGTTTTCTGTTCACTAGTGAATGGATTGAAGCTAAGGAGATGCAACAGACGCTTCAGCATATCTCTGCCGCCCTTGGATACGGACAAAGCGAGATCTTTCCAAAACAAATTAAGCTACAGCTAGAACGTGGCGATGTAGGTAACTTTCTAAACCTACCTTATTATGACGCTGAGGCGGGCCTACGGTATGGTATTAAGGATGATGGCACCTCTGCGACCCTCGAAGAATTTATAGCCCTGTATGAGGCTCACAAGCAGACCTTAGAACAGGTCATGGCCCTACAGGTAGAAGACAAAACAGATACACCAATCAAAGACGGCCCACCTTGCCTCCAAACACTTTGTGCAAGCAAGATATCCGAAGGTGGGCGCAACAACGGTCTGTTTAATATTGCCGTATATCTTCGCAAAGCGTATCCTGATAGTTGGGAAACAGAAATACTGACCTACAACATGATGTATTTTGAACCACCTTTACCTTTATCAGAGGTAAACATTGTAGCCAATCAAGCCAAGCGCAAGGATTATGCTTACAAATGTAGCGATGCACCTATCAATGCACACTGTAACAAAGATTTATGTAGAACAAGAAAGCATGGTGTTGGATCAGCTGTACAAGGCGCTACCATAGCCAACCTTAGAAAGTACAACTCAACACCGCCCGTTTGGTTTATGGATGTTAACGCGGAGCCCTTGGAGCTCGACACAGACGCTCTCCTCTCACAGCCCACGTTTCAAAAAGCATGTATGGAACAGCTGAACTTTATGCCTCGAACAGTAGGTAAGCCTATCTGGGAGGCTAGGATTAGTCATTTGTTAAACGAGATGAAAGAAAACGAAGCAGCAATTATAGAAGTAGCTGAAGATGCAAGCACGTCAGGACAGTTCTATGATTACCTTGACGAGTTTTGTAGGCACTTACAGCAGGCTCAAGCCAAGGAAGAGATACTACTGCGCCGACCATGGACGTGCGAAGAAGACAATTTAACTTATTTTAGATTACGAGACTTTGAGAATTTTCTTAAAAAAAATAAATTCTTTGAATATAAGTCTCACAAAATTGCCCAACGCTTGCGAGATATTAACGGGTCCAGTACTGTTTTAAAGATACAAAACAGATCTGTAAGATGTTGGGCAATACCCGCTTTTGAAAATGCAGATATGGAACTCAACCCGCCCAACATGGGCAAGAAAGAGGAGACACCGTTCTAATGGCAGATAAACCAATTATAGAAGACGTACCAATGTTAAAGGCTGACGGCTTGGACAAAGCTATCATAGGTGTAGGAGCACGATGTGGTCAGAACGATATACTCGTTTATGATTACGAAAAGTGTTGTGAAATATTTATGGAACGAGAAGGATGGTCTTACGATGAAGCCGTTGAGTGGATGGATTACAATGTAGTTGGTGCATGGGTAGGCGAAGGCACTCCCATGTTTGTGTATCCTATAGTCGATTGGCATGAAACAGTCGGAACCGATACAGCGCACTAATGTTTAGAATCTTTGGTCCACCAGGTACAGGTAAAACTACCACATTACTTAACATGCTAGACAATGCTCTTGAAAGTGGCGTGTCTGCTAACAGTATTGCATTCCTTGCCTTTACTAGAAAAGCCGCGACCGAAGCTAAAGAACGTGCCTCGGCTCGTTTTCATTTAGATCCTGACAAAGATCTCTTTTACTTCCGTACCCTACACAGTCTGGCCTTGTCCATGAGTGGCATCCGTACCGAACAGGTTATGGATAGGCAACATTTCAAAGAGCTGAGTGACATAATATCTATACCGTTAGTGTCAGGCACGTCTTTAGATGATGATATTGTAGACAGACAAGCAACCGATCATCCTATCCTTAGTCTGATTAACCTAGCCCGCCTATGTAAAACACCTTTGCGCGAGCAGTATAACAAGACAGATATGTTTTTTGACTGGAACACCGTCAATTATGTGGCCAAGTGTTACAAAGAATACAAACATGAGCACGAGCTCTACGATTTTACGGACATGCTACAATGTTTTATTGATGAAGCTGACGTGTGCTGTCCCAAGTTTGATCTCGTATTCCTAGATGAAGCCCAAGATCTTAGTCCTTTGCAGTGGGACATAGCTCACATACTAGATAAGAATGCAAAGAAAATGTATGCAGCTGGCGATGATGACCAAGCCATATATAGATGGGCGGGTGCTGACGTAGAACAATTCATTACACTGGACGGCTCAAGCGAAACTCTATCGCAATCATACCGAGTCCCACGGCTCATACATCGTACCGCCGAAACAATAGTATCAAGAATAAGCAGTCGATATCCAAAGAAGTATGAACCCAAGAACGAAGACGGCAACGTCCATCATATCAGCCGTCTTGAAGATATAGATGTATCATCTGGCCAGTGGCTAATCCTAGCTCAAGCGGGTTACATACTAAATCCCGTTGTCGAGATGCTACGTTCATCAGGTTATCTATACACACATAAAGGTAATCGATCTATCTCTGCCAAGATATCTTCAGCTGTTAACGGTTGGGAGCAAATGAGAAAAGGCAAAAGCATTACATTAGAAACTGTTAAAGATATCTACAGCTTTATGTCTACGGGCAAACGCGTCAAGCGTGGCTTCAAGACAATGAGCGGAGCTGATGACAGTAATGTATTTAACATGAAAGAATTACAGGATGAATGGGGCCTTGCCATAGGAGATGAGTTGATTTGGAGAGAGGCTCTTGATAGACTACCAGAAGAATCACGGGTGTATATCACGGCTATGCTTAGAAGAGGAGAGAAGTTTAATGCAGAGCCTCGTATTACAATATCCACGATCCACGGGTCTAAAGGTGGCGAATCAGAAAACGTAGTTGTATTTACAGATTTATCTCCGTCAGCTGACGATGCTATGAGCGGAGGCAATGATGATTTACACAGAGTGTTTTATGTGGCCGTCACACGGGCCAAAGAGAATTTGTTTATTGTAGAATCAGAAGATAGTAATAGGAGTTACGCGATATGATGAGACACATGGAATATATGAAGATGAGATTAAAGGAGGAAGAGATGAAAGATATGGTTAATCATCCTGAGCATTACACAAACAGCTCAATAGAAACCATAGACATGATAGAATCTATGACAGCAGAAGGATTTAAATATTATTTAGAAGGAAACATACTAAAATACTTGACACGATACAGACACAAAAACGGTATCCAAGATCTTAAAAAGGCTCAATGGTACCTTAACAAACTAATAGAGGTACAATATGACACTTCAGATGGCGATGTTCACGCCTAAATCAGAATGGGTTCCACCACACGAATTACCAAATATTTTCGATGCCAAGACAATAGCCATAGATGTCGAAACAAAAGATCCAAATCTAAAGACCAAAGGACCTGGATGGCCTACTGGAGACGGCGAAGTTGTCGGATATGCCGTAGCCGTGGACGGTTGGAAAGGTTATATACCTATTCGTCACGGCGGAGGCGGTAATATAGATGAGCGCATAGTCAATAACTGGATGAAAAAGGTCTGCGAATCACCCGCAGAAAAGATTATGCACAACGCTCAATACGATGCGGGATGGCTCAGGCGCATGGGATTTACCGTTAATGGTCGTATCATTGATACTATGGTTATAGCTTCCTTGTTAGATGAGAACCGCTTCAGCTACAGCTTGAATGCTTTGTCCTTTGACTATCTTTCAAAAACAAAAAGTGAGAAGAACCTGACTGAAGCCGCTAGAGATTTCGGTGTTGATCCCAAGGCCGAGCTCTGGAAACTGCCAAGTATGCATGTCGGGCCTTACGCCGAAGTGGATGCCGAGCTTACATTGGAGCTGTGGAACCATTTCAAAACTTTGATTGCCCAAGAAGACCTCTGGAGTATCGTCAACCTCGAGCTCGATGTTCTGCCCGTACTCATAGATATGACTTGGAAAGGTGTTCGCGTTGATCAGGACCGTGTCGAGCGGACCAGAGACTTTCTGCTCAAGGAAGAAAAGGCTGTGCTCGCTAAGATCAAGCATATGACTGGCATGAATGTCGAAGTATGGGCGGCTCAATCCCTCGCCAAAGCATTTGATACAGTCGGTATAAATTATCCAAAGACTGAAAAGGGCGCCCCGTCATTTACTAAATCCTTCCTATCCGATCATCCTCACGAATTACCTAAGATGATACTAAGGACACGAGGGCTTAACAAGACCCACGGCACCTTTATTAACACAATTATGAAGCATACAGCTCACGATGGGCGCATACATTCACACATAAATCAAATTCGATCTGACGATGGTGGTACCGTATCAGGCCGAATCAGCATGAATAATCCAAATTTACAGCAGATACCCGCTCGTGATCCTGAGCTAGGTCCTATGATTCGCTCTCTGTTTCTACCTGAAGAGAATGAACAGTGGGCAAGTATAGATTTCTCGCAACAGGAACCACGAATCTTAGTCCATTATGCCCATGCTTACGGCAAATCCCAAGGCCATGACATGAAAGGTGTACAAGAATTTGTCGATGGATACCAAAATGATCCCGATATGGACTTTCATACTATGGTAGCCGACATGGCAAACATACCTCGTAAACAAGCCAAGACCATAAATCTAGGCATGATGTACGGCATGGGGGTCCATAAGCTGTCAGATCAGCTCGATATACCCGTGGATGAAGCCAAAAAGCTCGTGAACCAGTACCATGACCGCGTGCCTTTTGTTAAAATGCTCATGCATGGCGTGATGAATAAGCTCAATTCACGACAAAGCTCAGGCTCTATCCGCTCTATATTGGGTAGAAAGTGCCGATTCGATCTTTGGGAGCCCGATACCTTCGCGATGAACAAGGCCTTGCCCTATAAAGATGCGCTCAATGAACACGGCCCAACGACCAGACTGAAGCGAGCCTACACATATAAGGCACTAAACCGTCTTATTCAGGCCTCAGCCGCCGACATGACCAAGCAAGCCATGGTAGATATCCACAAGCTGGGGATAACTCCGCTAATTCAGATACATGATGAGGTAGCTGTCTCCGTTTCTAACGATGATCAGGTTGATTCGATCGTCCATGCTATGGAAAATGCCGTCAAATTAGGTGTTCCTAGCAAAGTTGACGTAGAAATAGGCCCATCTTGGGGCGAATCGAAATAACATATTGACGTAATTATATAATCTCGCATATAATCGCGTAAAAGAGAAGGATTTATGCGATATGGATACAGAAAAATGGAAAAGCATTCTAGTTCCTAAAGATGTTTATTTAGAAATTAAGAAAATTGCAGCTAAAGAAGGCAGAACTTTGGGTGGACAACTACGGTTCATCTACTCTCAGTATGTTTCCGAGGAACAAAAGAGAGTAAAGGAGCTCGTAGACGCCGAAATGACCTTGAGAAAAGCCAAAGATCACTCCGTTGCGGGTTGATTATGCTTATTTTGCATTAATTTAGACGCTTCAACGCCCATATTGTATAAAGCATCCGTCATAGGCCCATCAGATGCTTTCTTACCTCTTCCTGATAAAAAAACTTCTACTGGTGTAGCTGTCTCTGGATGAAATGAGACGGTCACAGCTAAACCTTCTCCTACGTCCGTGGTAACACACGGTCTTCTGTTTGGTAAATTTGACATATATTTCTCCTCTGAATTAAACATCATATAAAATTATTTTTTGTTTTAATAGTCTTGACTTTCATTTTTTTTTAAAAACGTGCTATAATACTTTTATGGACCCAGTTACTATTTCACTCGCGATGGGAGTCGCGTCTAAGGCTTTCTCCGCTATTAAACAAGGATTTGCGGTTGGTCGCGATATTGAACAGATGTCTGGGGACATCGGCCGTTGGATGGGAGCTGTTTCAGATGTGGATAATGCAGAAAAGCAAGCCAAAAATCCTCCCCTGTTTGGCAAATTGTTTAAGGCTGGATCTATTGAGGAAGCAGCTCTCTCTGCTTATGCAGCCAAAAAGAAACTTGAGGAACAAAGATACGAACTCAAGATGTTTTTAAACATGACCCACGGCCCACAGGCCTATGATGAACTGTTGCAGATGGAAGGTCAGATAAGAAAACAAAGACAGCAAACTATATATAAACAACAACAAATGAGAAGGCAGATAGGCGAAGCTATTGCTTGGTTTTTTCTAATTGCTATTATCGGGGGCTTTATATCATTAGTTGCTAGTATTTGGATCAAAGAAGCAAAAGCAGACACTTACAAATACGTTCCAAAATCTTATACAAAACAACAATTAAAGAACCAAGGTAAGATTAAAAAAAAAAACTTACCACCTGTCGTTTAAAGAAACGAATCAAATCCAGAACAGGTATGATGGCGTGTATATATTTAGGAAATAATCAAACCTATGAGCTAATGATCGAATCGTGGTGCCCACGTCAATATAAATGTGTTTATAACCCATGGGGCAAAGAACCAAACATCGATGATGTAATTAACTCACTAAACAATGCAGTCAAAAATAAATGACAGTTTATAGATTTAAAGACTTGGTGTTGGACATGGACAATAGTGCTAAGGCCTTTGTCTATCACAAGGGCCAGCTGTTGTTTATGGGCGATAGTCGAACCGCGATAAAATTCTTTTGCAAAAACTGTTCCGACCCTGATCTGCGGGCCAAATTAAAAAAATATAAATATATTAATATATGGGATTGACTATATTAATTTAATTTAGTACAACTTAATTGTGAGAGACACTATAATAAAAACTTAATGTACTCCTATTCATTAAGTGCAAAACTAAAAAACCCGTTAGGCTATCCCTAGCGGGTTTTTTGTATAAAACTTTTGTGCTTGACATAGTATGCGATAAATCTTATCTGTTATATGTGCGGATTGTTTAGCACGTTCAGGACTGTGATCTTATTCTCCATGGGACCTTAGTGACGATACCTCAAAACAATCTGCACACCAACATTAACAAAGACTTGGAGGTTATATGTTAAATCC